>Ga0116133_1000599_pt1 | contig 11201 bp, 9 predicted proteins | sample June2015DPH_19_2_FD_89736 | JGI IMG/M metagenome (GOLD analysis project Ga0116133, IMG submission 89736) | Peatland microbial communities from SPRUCE experiment site at the Marcell Experimental Forest, Minnesota, USA - June2015DPH_19_10 | ecosystem: Environmental > Terrestrial > Soil > Wetlands >...
CAGGGGTACTTGAGGCGCTGTTGCCGCATCCGGCGACGTTCATAACCGTCACGTTTATGGTTCCGGTGGTGCCGGTGCCGCTCGCACTGTTAATGAAGACCTGCAAGAAACCTACGACTGTGACCCGAGTCGTGCTCAAGAGGGTGAGCGTCGTGCTTTGGTCATAAATGGGCAAGGTAACGACGGAGGGACTGCTAGTGATCTGCTTGCCACTTGCTATGCCCGCGAGCACCAGGGCGCTGTTGCTTCCGGCATTGATTTGAAAAGGGTAAGTGTACGGGGTGGCGTCGGGCGTGAGCACATCCTGACCGTTGTCTAGGCCCGATCCGCCCGCGTTGATGAGGCACTGCGCGGCATTCACACTATCGTTTCCTGGCGGCCCTGGATTATCCGAAGTGAGATCCACAGTGTTGGCCCGAGAGTTCCCGCAAGCGTACACGGTGGTTTGGTCGCAACCGGCAACGGCGTTCCAGTAGTTAGCATCCTCTGGAGTCTGGGAACATCCGCTGATGTTGGTGGTATTGGCGGCGACCGCGACGGAAGCGTTCAAAGTCTGGGCAGGAACGTATTGGAGGCTGGGAGTGGGGGGTGGCGACGAGGAGCTTTGGGCCTGGGGGGTTGGGTTGATCAGATGGCACTTGCGCCTGTGCGTATTGAAGCAGTCCGCGGAAAGGTCAAACGTCTCACCGATGACACCATTGTTGCCGGCGAGAGTTCCCGGGTTCGTGATCGATCCGGTTGCTGTATCGACAAAAGAGGGGCACCCGATTCCAGTGCAGGTCCCGCGGGGATTTTCGTTTGGAACCATCCACGGCTTCACGCAGCGCGGATTCACCGGAATCATGGGGCTCGAGCCTGAAGGATTGAACGCTTCAGCAGTCGCAGTCGCGCTCACGGTACTGCCGGAATATCTGCTGCCGAACAAGGAAAAAACCCGGGCGAAGAAGATTGGCAGGTTCGAGCGTTTCACGGTTACCTGAACAACCGGGTTTACTCCGAAGGCCGATCCTGCGGCGGTGCAATCCGTAGTGGTGCCGACGCCGCCGCTGGTGCCGTAGTAGACAGTGATCGTGGAAGGCGCAACCCCCCCGATCAAATCCTGTTGCGCCACATTGGTCGCGGCCACAGTGGCCAGGCTCGTCGACCCGCCACAAGCCAGCGACCATGAAGACGCCGCGTTCGTCGGATCTCCGGTTATCCCGGAAATCGAAATCACCCTCGCTGCCGCCAATGCCGCCGCATCGGCAGCGCGCTGAGCCTCTGCTTTAGCCTCGTAAAGTGTGCCGATGTCGATGGACAAGGCTGCCATGGAAATAATGGCCGCCATCGTCATCGCCACCAACGCCATGGTGAACCCGCGCTCGTCCGAGCGCGGCTCGACCTTTCCTCGCGGGCGGCGAATTAATGGCGGCAGCATGGGAAATCCTCAGTTCTCGTTAAACGCTTCAGCAGTCGTAGTAATCGTGGCCGGACCGAGAAACTTCCCCGGCATCAGGCCGCTCACACTGTTGAACTGCCACTTGTATGCGTAGGTGACGGTGACACAGGTGCCGATCAGATACACTCCGCTTGCCAGTGTCGAACAGCCTCGATTGATCGCGACCCTGATTCCAGTCCCCGGACAGCCAGAACCGGTCGCGGTGTAGGTCCATGTAAGATTAGTCTGTGTCGGCGCCGCCGGAGTTGGTCCTAGCCCGCAGTCGTTGATCTTCTCCGAATACAGGTAGTTATCCACGACCTGGACGGCGTCGCTCACCGATACGGGCACGGTCGCGTACATATCGCTGGCCGGATCGGCCGCTGACACCCGTGCTCCTTCGCGCGCGGCGTTGGTCAATTTCTGCTTCAGGGTGAGCGCTCCACTGAAGTCAAAAATTCCCACCACAAAAAACACCAGCAACGGCAGCGAAAGTGCAAGCTCTACGATCTGGGAGGCGCAATCATCCGTCCAGCATCGCTTGAGCGATGCCAGCCATCCGATCCGCCGACCTGCGGCAAACATCATTGCGTTTCCGCCCTCATCTGCGCCTGCCCAGGAAGAAGCACATTCCCAATATCCAAATTAGTAAGCGGAATGCTGAAATGGAAGGGATATTTATACCGCGCACTCACGGATGTGCCGCAAGTGCCCGCGCCGCCGTCGCTGGGGTACGATAACTGGACGTTCACCTGCACACAAACGTCGGTGATGCTATTGTCGCAGGCAAGCGCAGAGCTGCATGATGCTCTCGAACTAACGGTGCCACACTTGCACAGCATAGGCCTCGTCCAACTGCTCGTGGGGACCAGTTGGCTCTTGCTCAAATGCGCAGCCGCAAGCGCGTTATACACAGCAGTTTCGGCAACCGTTGCGGGAGTTGAACCGGCAGCGCAGGTTGTACAAACCGGAGCCACGGCCGCTTCGGCGCCAGCCCGTGCTCCTTGCGTCAGCGTGCCGTAAATAAAAAAAGCCAAGCCAAACCAGATGATCCCGATCACGAACATGAAGATCAGCGGCAGCACAAACGCGCTTTCCACGATTTCCTGGCCGCACGTGTCGGCTGCGACATTGCGACAAATTGTCCAGAGAAACTTCATCGTAGTTACGACCTTCCCCAAAGCCTAGCGATGGCGAAGAGCAAGGTTGTCAGCGCCAATGCTACTCCATAAGGAATCTTCAACGACTTCGGATTATCCAAGGAAACCTCGGGCCCCGGCATGCGAAAGCTAAAAATCGACGCCAGCAATCGTCCCATGTTCCGCAACGTTTCCTTGAATCGCCGCTTGTAGATCACGAGTGCCAGGGCCATAATCCCCGCCATAAAGACTGAGATCATCAGCAGATCGACCAGCACTCTCGGCCCTACAAAGGCCCCCAAAGCTCCCGCCAGCTTCCAGTCTCCCGCGCCTAGGCTGCGTATGACCACAAATGGCAACAGCACTAACAATCCCAAGCCCGCTCCTAGCAGGGAAGTCCGTACACCCCACCATCCGCTAGCTGCCGCGTTCGCCGCAATCCCAACCAGCAGCCCCGAAACCGTCAGCCAATTCGGGATACGCCGGCTGCGTAAATCCGAAATACCAGCCGTTACCGCGAAAGCTACCGCCAATTCCAACACAACCGGCTTCAAACGGGCTCCCATTGGCCGGGTATTAGCCCGGCGCAACCCGCAACTTGCAAACTATGTTGAACCTGTTTCATTCCGAAGCGCCAGACTTTGCGGGGAAGGATAGCTCTGGGCTCATAAAGCCGAATACAAGCCTGCTGACGCGGATTTTCACACAGGCCCAGTATGAAGTCAACGAATACGCCCCCAACCGTATACTCGGTGGTCACCTGCGAAAGAAAAGGCCCGGAACGTGTCCGGGCCTCGGGAAGTCAGTCAATCTTAGCGGTTAAAGGCTCCCGCACTGTTGTGCTCAGCCACAATGCGCTTGGCATTGTCGGCGAGCGCTTTGGCCTGCGGCAGAAGGTCAAGACCCTTGAGCACTTCCGGATCCGATTCCGCCCTCACCTTCAAGCCCTCATCCTGGCCGAAAGCGTCGACGAAAATCTCAGCTTTAATGTTGGCCTTGATCCAATCGTTGTTATCGACGAGATCGGCCTGCGTGTAAGGTATGTTCGCCTCATCCAGCGATTTACGGAATTCCTGCATCACGGCATCATCCACCTCGAAGGTCTTCGTCGGATGATGATTCACCACATAGCGCTTGGCGTAGTTGAAGAACGCGTAATGCTGCAGCAGCGTGTCCTGAAAATGATTGCCCTTGACCGGAGGAATCACCACATCCGGCGTGATCCCGCCTCCTCCGTATACTGTGCGGCCACTGTCCGTCAGCTTCACTTCCCGGCTGGCGTTACTGCCCGACTCGGCTTCGCGGTTATAGTAGTAATCGTAGAGGGAAATATTGCTGTAATCGCGTTGAATCAGCCGTCCGCTGGGCGTGTAATAGTGCGCCGTGGTGAGCGCCAGACCAGTATTTTCCGAGAGCGGATAGACAGTCTGCACCAGCCCCTTGCCGAACGTGACTTCGCCTGCGATCAGCCCGCGATCATGGTCCTGAATCGCTCCCGAAACAATCTCTGCTGCTGAAGCGGTCAGCCGGTTCACCAGAACCACCAGCGGATAATCCTTTCCGCCGTTTCCATGCTGCGCCACATAACGCTTCTCCGCGGAAGCGCGCCCATGGTGCGAAACGATGAGCTGACCTTTCTTCAAGAACTTGTCAGCTACGCCAACGCCTTCGCTCAGCAATCCGCCGGGATTGCCTCGCAGATCCAAAATCAAACCTTTGAGATCGCCAAACTCGTCCAGAGCCTTGGAAACCTCTTCTTCCGTCGTCTCGTTGAAGCCGGTGACGTGCAGGTATCCAATGCCCGGCCGGATCAGGAAGTGCACGTCCACGCTGTAGCGCGGAATCTCATCGCGCACCAGGGTGAACTCCATCGGTTTCTCTACGCCTTCGCGCGAGATGCTGATGTGTACCGTAGTCCCCTTCGGCCCTTTGAGCAGGTCCGCTACGTCGCCCGTGCTCATGTTCTCGGTGGATTTTCCATCAACCGCAATGATCACATCACCTGGATGTATGCCGGCTTTATAGGCAGGAGTACCGGTGAAAGGAAAAATGACAATGACTTTATTGTTGCGCGGTCCAACTGTCATTCCGACACCGTAGTATTTGCCGCGCTGGTCCTCGCGCATCAGCGCGTAAGACTTGGGATCGAAGAAATTGGAGTGCGGATCGAGCGCGTGCAGCATCCCGGGAATCGCCCCGTTGTAAATCGCCTTGTCAGGGTTGACCGGCTCCGCATAATTGTCTTCAATGACGGCGTAGACATCCGTGAATTGCTTCAGGCTGTCCTTGACGTCAGAGTCGCTCGAGGGCGACGACGGCTGCTGGCCAGTTCGTTGGGCGAAAAGAATGCCCAGGAAACCGCAAGCCAACAGGAAAAAAAACACCAGAAAGAGCGATCGGCGAGAACTACGGGCCATTTTGATAAGTTTCCTTCGGTTGAGAGAAATCGAGCTTCCCCAGCTAGCGCGCTGAATACACGCAGTATATCACCAGATTAGACTGCTCCGGACCTGGATAGTCACCATCGGTAACCCGCCGTGACCCTTACTTTATCTTAGGATGCGGTCGAAGGCGCTTGAGGTTCTATTTGGCGAAAATAGGGGTGCTCGAAGAAGGCTCCTCAAACCTTCTCCATAGAAGCCGCTAGAATTGGCCTGCGAATCAATCACTGATTTGGGTCAAACATTGCCGCCTTTGGCGCTCCGCATTATGATGAACCCATGAGTTTTTCCGAGACGATCTTTCTGTTCTTCCTGGCCCTCATCATCTTTGGGCCGAAGAAGTTGCCAGAGATCGCCCGTCAAGCCGGACGTTTGCTCGCCGAACTTCGCCGTGCCTCCAACGAGTTCAGATCGCAGATTGAAACCGAAATCGCGCATTTGGAGGTAGAGAAGAAGGCTCAGGAGATCCTTCCGCCCAGTTCTGCGCCGCCGGGCGCGGTGGCCAGTTTGAGTCTGAACCCTGCCGCAAACGAAGCCGTTCCACCTGTATCGCAAGCAACATTAGCTGCCCCAGTTGACGGCTCATCTGCAGTCTCCAGTTCCGCTCATTCGAATTCGAGCGTCCCTACCTCGGTCGCGGAGAATCCAGAGTCCTCACCAATTGCGCTAACCGCCTCTGAGTCCGAAATTGTGCCCACATCTCAGGACTCGCATGTTTGAAAGCCAGACTGCGACTCCCGGGAATGACCCAAAGCGCGACGCCATGCCCACCATGGGCTTTCTCGACCACCTCGAGGAGTTGCGCACGCGTCTCGTCTACGCCATCGCCGCAGTGGCAGTGGGATTCTTTGCCTGCTGGTGGAAAGTGGAGGCCATCTACGACATCATGCAGCGTCCCATCATGAAGGCGCTCAGGGACAATGGCATGTCGGAGCGCCTCGTCTATCTGAATCCCACCGAGCCGTTCAACTTGTACTTGAAGATCGCTGCCCTCGCCGGACTGTTCCTGACTTCACCCTTCGTCCTCTACCAGGTCTGGATGTTTATCTCTCCCGGTTTATATCGCAACGAGAAGCGTTATGTTGTGCCCTTCATGGTTTCCACCATCGCGTTGTTCACGACAGGGGGATACTTCGGATATAAGGTTGTGTATCCGCAGGCGCTTGGTTTTCTCATTCATTTCGGAAGACAATTCCAGCCGATGATCACGATCGGCGAATATACATCGTTGTTTTTGAGCATCATCCTGGGCATGGGACTGATTTTCGAGATGCCCATTCTTATTTTCTTTCTCGCGCTGATGGGAATTGTTACCGCCGGCTTCATGTGGAAGAATTTCCGCTATGCCATTCTCCTCATTTTCATCATCGCGGCGATCGTCACGCCGACTCCCGACGTTCTGAATATGTGCATCTTTGCTGCCCCTATGATCGCGTTATATGTTGTCAGCATTGGAATAGCCTGGGCGGTCCATCCTAAGCAACGCCGCGCTCGAAAAGAAAAGAAGGCGGCATAACGTAACTTCGGCCTTCGGCGCACTCTTTGAGGTTCATTCGTGGTCAGCCTGAGAATGGTCGTGCAAGAACATGATCGGCAAGAGAATCGCCATCGCAGTGCTGTTACTTTCTGTCGTCGTATTACTAGCCTGCGACCGCGATAAGGACAGCGGTCCGGTAAATGCTCGGACCCAGCCTCCGGCCGCGGCCGCCGAAGATCCTCGCCCCAAGCTTTCTCTTCCTCCCGACAGCGCTCCGCCACCGACGATCGATTCCGGGCGTGCCATGGGATACGTGAAGGAGATCGTCAAGCTGGGTCCGCGCCCCATCGGCAGCGCAAATCATAAAAAGGTCGAGGACTACATCATTTCCCACCTCAAGGGCGACAGGGTAGAAGATGACGTCTTTACCGCCGATACGCCCGAAGGCAAGTTTCCCGTGAGAAACATCATCGCGAAGCTTCCCGGGACGCGCGACGGCATCATTGTGATCGCCAGCCATTACGACACAAATTATCCGTTGCGCAACACTTCGTACATTGGCGCCAATGATGGCGCTTCCTCCAGCGCACTCCTCCTCGAGATTGCGAACCAGCTACGCGGCAAGAAACGTGACGGCTATAGCGTTTGGCTGGTGTGGGACGATGCGGAGGAGGCTATGCGGACGTGGTCGGACACCGACAGCTTATACGGGATTCGTCACCTGGCGGAAAAATGGCAGGACGATGGGACGTTGAAGAAGATAAAGGCGTTCCTGTTAGCCGATATGATCGGCGACGCGGACCTCAATATCGATCATGACCAGAACTCAACGCCCTGGTTGGAAGAGGTGGTATATCAGGCATCCACTCGTCTGGGCTATCAATCGCATTTCTTCGCGCGTGAAAATCAAGTCTCGGACGATCACCTTCCGTTTATGCAACGGGGCGTTCCCTCCGCCGATCTGATCGATTTCGACTACGGCTACAACAACGTCTTCTGGCATACGCCGCAAGATACCGTGGACAAACTCGGCCCAAAAAGTCTGGAGATTGTCGGCAGCACGATCCTGGAGACGATCAACATCCTCGACAGAATGGATCCGCTCCCGCCGAAGTAAGGTCAAGACCCCCTGAAAGGCCGCACTCGGCGACCTCCGCGCTTGCTCTTTTGCTCTTTTCCATAAATTCATTTCTAATTCACGCGATATGCGAAACCTGAAAACTTTTTGTCTGTGCCTAATCCTCACAGCAAGTTGCCCCGCTGCAACTCCGTCGGCGGAATCCGACGATGCTACCCGCATTATTCAGTCTGCCCTCCAACCATCTCCAATTGAGAGCAACCTGCGCCATCTCACGGATGAAATCGGCGGCCGGGTGCCCGGTACGCCTGCCATGCAAAGGGCCGTGGAATGGGGCGTAAACATGTTCACCGCGGCTGGAGCAGACAGCGTCCACACCGAAACCTTCGCCATTCCTTATTCTTGGGTGGAGGGCGCGACGAAGATGTCCGTCAGTTCAACGGGAACAGCTCTAGATCCGAACCCCACCCAGATTCCGAAATTCGACTTCCGCGTGCGATGTGTTTCTATCGCATGGGCGCCGGCGCTCGCTCCGGTGAAACACGTCCCCGTCGTCGACGTGGGCAGCGGCAGTCCCGACGAATTCAAGAAGGCCGGCGATATTTCAGGGAAAATCGTACTCATCCACTCGGTTGTGCTGAAGACTTGGGACGACCTCTTCGCCGAATATACGATCGCACCTCCTGTGATCACGGCGGCCCTGAACGGCAAGGCCAAGGCTGTAGCTTTTATCGCCACGCGCGAGCACGACATTCTCTACCGGCACACGAATTCCTTCGCCGGCGAAATCGATCGCATCCCTCAAGTTCTGGTGGCGCGTGAAGACGGAGAACGCATCGGACGACTGCTGGCATCCGGACATCCGGTGTGGGCTGATCTGAGCATCCCGAGTCAACTCGGCGGCCCGATTAAAACCGCTAACGTAATTGCGGAAATCAAAGGCAGCGAAAAGCCCGACGAATTCGTGATTCTCGGGGCGCACCTGGATTCCTGGGAACTGGGCACAGGCGCGCTCGATAACGGCTGCAATGCGGCGCTCGTGGTCGATGCGCTGCGCGCGATCAAGGCCTCAGGATTGAAGCCGCGCCGCTCCATCCGCTTCATATTGTTTTCCGGCGAAGAAGAAGGCTTGCTCGGATCGCGCGCTTACGCCATCGCGCACCGCTCAGAACTCGATAAAGCTGCCGGTGTCATCATCTACGATTCCGGCACTGGCAAGACTACGGGATTCGCTACCGGCGGCCGCAAGGATGTTTTGGATACCACCAAGCGCATTATTGCGCCCCTGCGACAGTTCGGCGTTACCGAACTTAAGACCGATATGGAATGGGGGACTGACCATTTCGACCTTATGCTGGAAGGAGTCCCCACGTTTGTGGCAGATCAGGAGGAGGCGAACTATCTGGAGAATTACCATGCCGTCTCTGACACCTACGACAAGGTAGATTTCGTGCAGCTCAAGAAACATGTAGCCGAGGCCGCCGAATTTTCTTTTGCCTTGGCAAATCTTCCGGAGAAGGTTGGACCACGCTTTACCCGCGCGCAAATTAAACAATCCATGCACGAAACCGGTTCCGACCAAATGTTCAAAGCGGCGGGCATGTGGGACGCGTGGTCGAGTGGAAAACTGGGACGGCAGCCGTAATCAAATTTGCAAATTTCGATTTCCAATTGCCAATCGAATCAATCACGGTTCCAATTGAACATTGGCGATCGACAATCGGCAATCAGAATTGATTTATTTCTGGATCCTCTTCAACCTTTTCGCGCTCGGCATGCTGGTGTTGGACCTCCGCGTCTTCCGGCGCAGCGGCCGCATGCATTCTCGCGAAGCGCTCGTCCGCAGCGCAATGTGGGTGGGGTTGGCGGCAGCATTTGCCGGGCTGGTTTTTTTCTGGCAGGGCCGCCAGGTTGCGATTGAATTCATCACGGGTTACGTCCTAGAACTCTCTCTCAGCGTCGATAACCTTTTCATCTTCCTCGTAATCTTCCGCTACTTCGCCGTGCCCGAGGAGTACCAGCACCGCGTATTGTTTTGGGGAATCATCGGCGCGTTAGTGATGCGCGGCTGCTTCATCGCCGCCGGGGTTGGCCTCATCCAGCACTTTCACTGGATTTTTTACGGCCTGGGTGCGCTGCTTATTTATAGCGGCATTCGGCTGGCGCTTGCCGGCGATCACCAAATCGATCCGTCAAGAAATCCAGCGGTTCGAGCTTTACGCCGCTTGATCCCGGTGACCGATACCTACCAGGGCGGCCGCTTCTTTGTTCGCGGTTGGCAAGGGAAGGCGGGGCTCTACGCCACGCCGTTGCTAATTGTCCTGGCCGTAATCGAAACCACGGACCTGCTTTTCGCCGTCGATTCGATCCCCGCGGTACTCGCCATCACACTCAATGCCTTCATCGTCTACGCCTCGAATGTGTTCGCGATCACGGGGCTGCGGTCGATGTTCTTCGCCGTTTCTGGACTAATGAAGGTCTTTCGCTTTCTCCACACCGGCCTGGCGGCGATTCTGATCCTGGTGGGAGCGAAGATGATCGTGACAGATTATTTCAGGGTGCCAACCCTGGCGATGCTGGGCGCAGTAGCGGGAATACTCACTCTTTCTGTGGCAGCTTCAATTCTTATCCCGGAGAAAGAGCGGACGTAGAGAGGTCATCAACGTCCTCCAAACGGCCACTGCCCATAGGCTATTATGGAAGGCCATGGCGCAAGTCACCATTCATGTCCCGCCGCGTCCTTACCAGGCTCGAATTGAGAACGGCTTACTATCGCGGGCTGGAGCGTTGCTGGCGGAATTGCTGCCGCAATCCAGCAAATTGTTTGTAGTAACGGCCCCTCCGATCCGCCGGCGTTGGGGTGCAAAGTTACTGAACTCGCTGACCTCGGCGGGCTTCAAACCTCAAGTTCTTCAGATTCCGGATGGCGAGCCCGCCAAGAAACTGGCCACCATTGAGACCATGGCTGAGAGATTGGTGCGCCTGGGCGCAGACCGCAAAGCGGTTCTGGTGGCTTTGGGCGGCGGCGTGGTTGGCGATGTCACCGGATTGCTCTCCTCCCTTTACATGCGTGGTGTGGACCTGGTTCAGATTCCGACCACCGTCCTGGCCCAGGTAGATGCCTCGGTTGGCGGCAAGACTGCCGTAAACCTTAGGGCAGGGAAGAATCTGCTCGGAACTTATCACCACCCGCGGGTGGTTCTCATTGACCCGGAGGTTCTGCACACGCTCCCCGATCGCGCTTTTCGCGCCGGCCTGTATGAAGCCCTCAAGTGCGGCATCATTGGCGATGTCGATCTTTTCCTGCGCTTCGAACAGAAGCGGGCTCAGATTCTGAAGCGCGATCCGGTCGAGATTGAAGGCCTCATCGCCCAAAGCGTGAAGCTCAAAGCGGAAATCGTTTCTGCCGATGAACAGGAAGGCGGCTTACGGCGCGTCCTCAACCTTGGCCATACCATCGGACACGCTCTGGAGGTGGAAACCGGCTACCGCGCCGTGCTTCACGGCGAGGCCGTCGCGTGGGGAATGATCGCTGCAACGAACATTGCGCTTACTGTCGGGCGCACGGACAGCGTTACCGCAGGCCGCATTGCCGACGCTGTGTTGAGCCTGGGCCGTCTCCCGGAGTTGAAAGTAAGCGCCCGCAAGA
>Ga0116133_1000603_pt1 | contig 11177 bp, 4 predicted proteins | sample June2015DPH_19_2_FD_89736 | JGI IMG/M metagenome (GOLD analysis project Ga0116133, IMG submission 89736) | Peatland microbial communities from SPRUCE experiment site at the Marcell Experimental Forest, Minnesota, USA - June2015DPH_19_10 | ecosystem: Environmental > Terrestrial > Soil > Wetlands >...
CATCTAAGCGATTACACGGGCGGTACCATGACACTCCTGTCGTTCCCTGATTTCCTGCTCGGCTTGCCCGCCGGGCCTGCCACTGCAGGAGGGAACGGCACATCATTCTCAAACGTTTTCTTCACCAGCGTGGCTGCTGGAATTCCCGATGCGGGGCAGCGGTCAAGCGCTGACGATTTCTTTGCGTTGGATGATTGGAAGGTTACGCGAACACTCACCATGAGTCTCGGGGTTCGAGTCGAGGTCAACGGCCAATCAAGCGAAGTCGATGGTCGTATCTCGAACTTCTTCCCCCAATTCTACGTCGCTCCTTCGGCGGGCGGTTTCACGGCTCCCGCCACCTCCGGATTTGTTCTGCCCAGTAACTTTTCTGGCAACGCCCCCGAAGGATTTCCACGTGAGAATTCAACCCTGCTGAATCACCCCGTGCAAACGCACGCAGAGCCCCGCGTCGGCTTCGCGTGGCAGCCCCTCTCTTCAAGGGACCTGGTACTGCGAGGAGGATATGGCATCTACGCGAACCGCACCAGCTTCGAGGGGAACGGCTCATTACTGGCTCTTAACCCGCCATTTGCGTTGAACGCTGTGCTAGAGGGCAGCGCTAACGCGACCGCTAGCCTGGAGAGTCCCTTTCCAAATTTGCCGCCGAGCTCTTCATTTCCAAATTTCGTAGGCGCCATGCTACCGGGTCCACCGTTTACCGGGAACAGCTTTCTCCGAAGCCCCATTATTACCGATCCTGATTTCAAGGAATCTACCGTCAAGCAATATGACTTCGACCTGCAGTATCAACACAAGAGCTACGTTTTTTCCATCGGGTATGCCGGCGCGAAGGGCACTCACCTAGCTGTGGGTCGGAGCAATAATCAGCCTCTCCTCGCCGGTGCTTCCGACCCTGTGAACGGACTCACAACCAACTCCACAGCCAATGCAGCTGAGCGGGTTCCTTTCGTGGGGTTGTCTCCGTTGCTCTACCGTCTCGAGAGCAGTGGGAATTCAATCTACAACTCGCTACAGGCCACGCTGAAGAAAGACATAAGTCATGGTTTTCAATTTCTTACGGCCTACACGTTTTCCAAATCGATTGACGATGCGGGGGATAGTCTGGGCGCTGCTATCGCTGGCACATTCGGATTACCGATCACTGGGCAAGTGGTTTACAACGATCAAAACAATGTCGCTGCTCAACGCGGTGTGTCTGACTTTGATCGAACTCACCGATTGGTTATCAGTGGTACGTGGAGTGTACCCGGCCCCGAACACACGACAAGCGCAACCATTCGAAAGCTCGGAGATGGCTGGAGTACTTCAGGTGTCGTAACGCTGCAATCGGGACTACCGTTCAGCATCATGGACAGCGCAGCCGGTACACTGTTTGGTCCCGCAACCATATACACCACAGGAAGCCTGGCTCCGGGTGCGACACTCGGGGATGCCGGTCGGAGCGGGAGCGTCAGCAGCCGTGTCAACGAATTCTTCAACACCAGAGCATTTGTTCCGGCTCCGTATATTCCAGATGGTGGCCTTATTGATGGCAAATATCCGGTTTCCGGTGGAGGGACGATCTTCGGAAGTCTCGGAAGACATATCCTAAAGGGGCCTGATCAACAGGACTTCGACATCGCTGCGATCAAGACCACTCCTCTGACGGATCGTGTAAAGCTGATCTTTCGGTGGGAGATCTTCAACGCTCTGAACAGGCCCAATTTCGCGAATCCATCCAACGATGTTTCTACCCCCAGCACATTTGGCGTAATCAGCGCCTTAACAGTGAATCCCCGAATCATGCAATATGCGCTAAAGGTTGAATTCTAATGTGCGGCTTCAACCTCTTCAGCCCGCAAACGTAGTTGTATCCTTGGGAAGGTTGAGCCGGCCTCCGCGAAGTGGGCAGCATAGGCACCAGTCGGCATTTGTCTTGACGTCCTCTTAGCCGTTTGTCAGCATTGGATATTCCGTTTGTGCAGCCGCAGCGACAAGGGTGACAACTATGACAGAGCCTTCTCGGTTCATGCTGGAGACTCTCCGGAAAGGCCCGGACTTCACACTCGACCGCGGCTGGCGGCCCGGCAACGCGTCCCCGGTCCTGGTGGTCGGGCTAACCACCGAACAGCCTTCGCCTCAGGGCCTCCGGCGGCTTGAGCACGAATATTTGCTCGCCGGCGAACTTGAACCTGCGTTTGCAGCGAAGCCTCTGATGCTTGCTCGTCACGAAGGACGAACGATCCTCGTACTCAAAGATCCTGGAGGCGAGCCCCTGGATCTGGTTCTTGAGCGGGACCAGGGAAGACCGCTCGATCTGACCCGGACCTTGCACATCGCTGTCGGCTTGGCGTCGGCACTCGGCCAGGTCCATCTGCACGGCCTCATACATAAGGACATCAAGCCTGGGAGTATACTCGTCAACGACGCCGGCAACGTCTGGCTTATTGGCTTCGGGATCGCGTCCCAGCTGCCGCACGAGCGCCAGGCGCCTGCGCCGCCGGAGATCATCGCCGGCACCCTCGCCTACATGGCGCCTGAACAAACCGGCCGCATGAATCGTTCGATCGATGCCCGCAGCGATCTCTACTCTTTGGGCATCACCCTGTACCAAATGCTCACGGGCCACTTGCCCTTTGTCGCCGCCGATCCTCTGGAGTGGGTCCACTGCCATATTGCGCGCCAGCCGATACCGCCTGGCGATCGTGCCGCAGTCCCCGAGCCGCTGTCTGGCATCATAATGAAGCTCCTCGCCAAGAACGCCGAGGATCGCTACCAGACCGCCTCCGGCCTGGAAGCCGATCTTCGGCGGTGTCTGGCGCAATGGCAGTCGGTTGGCCGCATCGACCCATTTCCGTCGGGCGCGCAGGACGTGCCGGACCGCTTGCTCATCCCGGCGAAGCTGTACGGGCGGGAGGGCGAGATCGACGTGCTGCTTGCGGCCTTTGACCGGGTCGTGGCGCAAGGGTGCCCCGAACTCGTGCTTGTATCCGGCTATTCCGGCGTGGGTAAATCCTCGGTGGTAAACGAACTGCAAAAAGCGCTTGTTCCGCCGCGGGGCCTCTTCGCGTCCGGCAAGTTCGACCAATATAAGCGCGACATCCCGTACGCGACCCTGGCGCAGGCATTCCAGACTCTGATCCGTCAGATCCTGGTCAAGAGCGAAGCGGAGGTGGAGCAGTGGCGGGGCAAACTCCAGGAGGCTCTTGGTGCGAACGGGGAGCTGATCGTCAACCTCATCCCGGAGGTGGAGCTCATCGTCGGGAAACAGCCACCGATTTCAGACCTGCCGCCGAAAGACGCGCAGAACCGCTTCCAGTTAGCCTTCCGGCGGTTCCTTGGCGCGTTTGCCCGGCAGGAGCATCCGCTCACGCTGTTCCTCGATGATTTGCAATGGCTGGATGCAGCAACACTCGACCTGGTGGAGCATCTCGTCACGCACCCGGAGGTGCGGCACGTGCTGCTGGTCGGCGCCTACCGGGACAACGAGGTGAGTTCATCTCACCCGCTGATGCGGACGCTCGAAGCGATTCGCAAAGCTGGAGCGCGGGTTGAGGAGATTGTGCTTACGCCTTTCGAACTCAACGATGTCAGTGGGCTTGTCTCCGATGCTCTGCATTGCGAACTGGAGCGCGCGCGCCCCTTGGCGCAACTGGTGCAGGAGAAGACCGGCGGCAATCCGTTCTTCGCGATCCAGTTCTTCGCGGCGCTGGCCGAAGATGGGCTGCTTGCATTCGACTCAGTCACTCGTGCCTGGCAATGGGATGTGGATCGCATCCGCGCCAAGAGCTACACCGATAACGTTATGGATCTTATGTCTGGGAAGCTGAGGCGGTTGTCCACACCCACCCAGGAGGCCTTGAAACACCTCGCCTGCCTGGGCAATGTGGCCGAGGTTGCCACTCTGGCTTTGGTTCAGAGGGAAACAGAGGAGGCTATACACGCGGCCCTCCGAGAGGCCGCCCGCGCCGGGCTTGTATTCGACCAGGAGAACACCTGCAAGTATCTGCACGACCGTATCCAGCAGGCGGCTTACAGCCTGATTCCCGAAGAACGCTGTGCGGAACTCCACCTGCAGATCGGCCGTGTGATGCTGGCGAGCATGACCGAGGGTCAGTTGGCAGAGCATGTGTTCGATGTCGCGAACCAGTTCAATCGGGGCGCCGTGCTGTTAGTCGACCGGGACGAGAGGGCGGGCATCGCGACACTCAACCTGCGTACCGGGCGAAAGGCGAAGGCGTCGGCGGCCTATGCGTCAGCGCGTACGTATTTTGCTTCAGGCATTGCGCTGTTAGATGAGCAGGACTGGGGGACTCAGCACGAATTGATATTCAGCCTGTCTCTCGAATTTGCGGAGTGCGAGCTTCTCTGCGGTGGCATAGAAAAGGCCGCGCGACTGATTGTGGAGCTACTAGGGCGCGCGGCTTCAGACGTCGAGTTCGCGGACGCCTCCTGCCTGAAGATCAATTTGCATGTATTGACGGGCGAACACCCGCTAGCCATCGACAGCGCGCTCGCCTGCCTGCGTCGGTTCGGCATTGACCTGCCAGCACACCCTACCCCCGAGCAGGTCCGGGCCGAATACGAGACCGTATGGCAAACCCTCGGCGGGCATACGATCGAGAGTCTGATCGATCTGCCGCTGATGACCGACCCGAAAATACAGGCAGCCCTGCAGGTGCTCTCAGTCCTTGCTGGTCCCGCCACATTTACCGACTTTCAGTTGTTTTGCCTGCTCGCGTGCCGCATGGTGAACATCAGCATACAGCACGGGATGAGCGGCGCTTCCGCCTACGCCTATGCTTGCCTCGGGTCTGTCCTTGGAGCGAACTTTCACCGTTACCGCGAAGGCTACCGCCTTGCCCGGCTTGCCTGCGACCTGGTCGAGAAGCATGCCTTCACCGCCTACGACACGAAGGTCTACCATGCGATGGGACTAGCCGCCTTCTGGACGGAGCCGCTCACGAGCGTGATCGAACTCCGTCGGGCGACGACTCGAACCGCCACTGAGCGAGGCGATCTGACCTTCGCTTGCTACGGCATGCATCAATCCATCACATATTTGCTTATGCGGAACGATTCGCTCGATGCGGTGTGGCGCGAGTCGGAGATGGCGTTGAACTTCGCTCGGACAGCCAAGTTCCGCGATGTCGTGGACCTCATCGGGAGTCAGCAACGCTTCATCGCGAGCATGCAGGGTCGTGATGCGACCTTTTCTACCTTCAGCGACGAGCGATTCGACGAGGCGGCGTTCGAAGCGCAACTGACGGCCACAGGTACGCCGACAGTGATTTGCTTACACTGGATTCGCAAACTCAAGGCACGATACCTCTCAGGCGACTACGAGGAGGCCCAGGCGGCAGCCAACAAGGCGAAGGCGCTGCTTCAGATCTCAACCATACAGTTGCAGCTATTCGACTACTTTTATTACGCCGCGCTGACGGTGGCGGCACTCTATGAGAACGCTTCGGCCGACGAGCCGACTAGGTGGCGGGAACTTCTGAGGACGCACCGGGAACAACTACGCGAGTGGACCGAAAACTTTCCACCCACATTCTCCGACAAGTACGCTCTGGTGTCGGCAGAGCTCGCGCGCATCGAAGGTCGGGACGCCGATGCCATGCGTCTGTACGAGCACGCCATTCAATCGGCTCGCGAACACGGTTTTGTCCAGAACGAGGGCGTGGCCCAGGAAGTGGCTGCGCGGTTCTATGCGGCGCGCGATTTCGAAGCGATCGCCCACATGTATCTACGAAACGCGCGTAACTGCTACGACCGCTGGGGCGCACACGGAAAGGTGAAGCAACTGGATGCACGCTACCCACGCTTGCATGAGGTGCGGTCTCCTGCTTCTATCTCCGCCACAATCGGCACGCCGGTCGGCCAATTGGACGTCGAGACTGTAGTCAAGGCCTCACAGGCACTCTCGAGCGAGATTGTCCTTCACCAGTTGATCGGGAAGCTCATGCGAATCGCGGTTGAGCATGCAGGGGCTGAGCGGGGTTTGCTCATCCTTCTGCACGGGCGTGAGCCGCGCATCGAAGCAGAGGCTTTCACCGGCGACGGCCCGGTCGAGGTTACGGTTCGGCAGGACGCCATCAAGCCAATGGACCTTCCGAACTCCGTGCTTCAATACATGATCCGGACACGAGGGCGAGTGGTTCTCGACGATGCTTCGGCCGCGAACCTGTACTCGGAGGACGAGTATGTGCGGGCTAAGCGCTCCCGATCCGTTCTCTGCCTGCCCATCATCAAACAGACAAAGCTTGTCGGCGCACTGTATCTCGAGAACAATCTGACTTCGCGCGCCTTCACGGAGGACCGGGTCGCGGTGCTGGAGATGCTGGCTTCACAAGCCGCAATTTCGATCGAGAACGCGACCCTCTTTTCTGATCTGCAGCGTAGCGAGGCTTACCTTGCTCAAGGACAGAACGTCAGCCACACCGGAAGCTTCGGCTGGAGCGTCGTCAGCGGAGAGATTTACTGGTCGGAAGAGACCTACAAGGTCTTTGGGTATGATCGGGCGGCTAAACCCACGTTGGAGTTGATATTTCAGCGAATTCACCCCAAGGACAGAGATCTGGTGCAGCAGGCTCTCAACCACGCGACCAATGAGAAGACAGATCTTGATTTCGAGCATCGTCTGCTGATGCCGGATGGCTCATTCAAGCACCTCCACGTTGTCGGGCACGCGTCAAAGGCCTCTTCAGGCGACCTCGAATTTGTGGGCGCTGTGACAGACGTCACCGCAGCAAAGCAGGCGGAAATGAAGCTCCGGGAAAGCGAGGCATATTTGGCGGAAGCGCAGAAGCTTACGCGTACGGGGAGTGGGGCCTGGAGCGTGCCAGGATGGGATGCCTTATATCTCTCCGAGGAATGGTATCGCATCTATGGGTTTGACCCAAAACAGGGCTTGGCAGCCTGGAAAGACCGGCTGCAACGCATGCATCCCGAGGATCAAGCAAAAGTGCAAGAGGCAAAAGACCGAGCAACCAGGGAAAAGTCAGATTACGAAGTGGATCACCGCATCGTGCTCCCCGATGGCACTGTTAAATACACCCACACGGTCGGCCATCCGGTTTTGAACGCATCAGGAGATGTGGAGCAATTCGTGTGTACCATGATGGACGTCACCGCAGTAAAAGAGGCGGAGGACAAGATCCGAGAAAGCGAAGGAGAACTTCGACAGATTCTGAATTTCGCGCCGCAGCATGTCGGGGTCCTGGGGCCTGATCGCGAGCGTCTCTATGTAAACCAGGCATCTCTCGATTATCTCGGTCTTACCCTGGAGGAGTGGCAGAGCGGCGCCAACCGCATGTCTGTGCATCCCGATGATTGGAAGCGCTTGATGAGCCAGACTCAGAATGAATTCTTAGGTGGCATCCCGCACGAAGCTGAATTGCGCTTACAGAGGAAGGACGGGACGTATCGTTGGTTTCTCTTCCGTTATAGTCCGCTGCGAGATGAAAAAGGACGTCTCAGGCGTTGGTATGTGGCTGGAACCGATATAGAGGATCGCAAGCAAGCTGAGCAGCGGCTCCGTAACGAAAACGTCGCGCTGCGCGAAGAGATAGACAGGGCATCTATGTTCGAGGAGATCGTCGGAACTTCTCGTGCCCTCCGTGCGGTGCTCTCCGGTGTGTCCAGGGTTGCGCCCACCGACTCCACGGTCCTGATCACCGGCGAGACGGGGACAGGCAAAGAACTGATCGCCCGTGCGGTCCACAGACGGTCCCATCGTTCCTCTCGCGCGTTTGTCAGTGTGAACTGCGCCTCTATCCCTCGTGAGCTGATCGCGTCGGAATTATTCGGCCATGAGAAGGGCGCCTTCACCGGGGCGATTCAGAAGCGCCTGGGCCGCTTTGAGTTGGCCGACGGAGGCACGATCTTCCTTGACGAAATCGGAGAACTTCCTGCTGAGACCCAGATGGCTCTCTTGCGTGTTCTGCAGGAGCGCGAGTTTGAGCGTGTCGGTGGAACTGGATCCATCCGGATCAATGTTCGAGTGATTGCGGCCACCAATCGTGACTTACAGGCGGCGATAGCCGGGGGCACGTTTAGGAGTGACCTCTTTTACCGGCTTAACGTTTTTCCGATTGAGGTGCCGCCACTTAGGGAACGACGGGAAGACATTCCGGTGCTGGTTGCCTACTTCATCGACCGGTATGCGAGAAAGGCCGGAAAGAGATTCCGCGGCGTCAGCAAGAAAAGTCTGGAACTGCTTCAGTCGTATCCATGGCCGGGGAATATTCGCGAACTGCAGAACATTATCGAGCGATCGGTTATCGTGTGCGACACCGAGAATTTCGCCGTGGATGAGAGTTGGCTTTCGCGGCCCCCACTTGCAAGCGAGCCGAATGGCCGTCCCGAGCTATCTCGAAAGCTTGAAGCACAAGAGAAAGAGATGATTGAAGCTGCTTTGCGCGAAAGCGGAGGCCGAGTCTCGGGGCCCTTAGGCGCTGCAGTCAAGCTGGGTATTCCAGGGTCTACCCTGGACACGAAGATCAGGTCGCTCAAGATAGACAAGAATCGCTTCAAATCCACAAATTTCTAAACAGATCACACCTATAAATACCCTCCTCAATACCTTCTTCAGGGAATCTTGGAGGCTCGATACGAGCCCTCCAAAATCTCGGGAATCCGAAAATTTCCGGGAATCCGAAATTCATTTCACCGTTAAAAAGCCTGTTTTCAACTCCTTAACATTGGGCCTGTGATTGCCTCTAGACCTGTGTTCGGTTTTTACAGGCGCGGCATGATGGATCTCACAGCGGCCCAGGGAGCACACGCATGCTGAAGATCAGAAAGATCCAGAACGGAGAACTGCTTTTTAAGTTGATCGGTCGAATGGACGCAGAAAACATAGGCGAGTTGAGAGCGGTGCTCGGCACAAAGGCAACCGAACGTCGCAGCGTTTTGGATTTGGAAGATCTCACACTGGTGGATCAAGAGGTTGTCAGCTTTCTCATTCGCTGTGAAGCCGACGGAATCGAGCTGAGGAATTGCCCCGAATACATCCGTGAATGGATCAATGGAGAACGATGATTAAGTAAAAACCAGAACAGCAGTGGGAGGCCACAATGGATAGTCCCCAGATGATCAATGGTCGTGCTCGAGACTCTTCCCCACGTGGATTTGAGCAGATCATAGGTAGCAGTCCTGCGTTGGAAAGGGTGCTCGAAGAGGTCCGATACGTCGCGCCTACGGATTCGACGGTACTGATCGAAGGCGAGACAGGCACCGGCAAGGAACTCATCGCTCATGCAATTCACAACGCTAGCTCGCGACGAGGGCGCCCTTTCGTGAAGCTCAATTGCGCTGCCATTCCTTTGGATCTACTGGAAAGTGAGCTTTTTGGCCACGAGAGAGGTGCATTCACCGGGGCAATCGCCCAGAAAATCGGCCGTTTCGAATTGGCCGACAAAGGCACGCTCTTCTTGGATGAGGTGGGCGACATTCCCGCGGCACTGCAGCCGAAGCTCTTGCGCGTGCTGCAGGAACAGGAGTTCGAGCGCCTGGGCAGCAATCGGACTCATCAAGTGGACGTTCGGCTGGTGGCAGCAACAAATCGCAATCTGGGGGAGATGGTAAAGCAGGGCGAGTTTCGCAGCGATCTCTACTACCGTCTAGACGTGTTTCCGATTTTGGTGCCACCGTTGCGTGCGCGCCGAGTGGACATTCCGGCACTAGTCGCTCATTTTGTCGAGATTGTTGGTCGCCGAGTGAAGAAGCAAATCGACCATATTCCTAGAGAAACGATGTCTGCGCTTTGCTCTTATGACTGGCCGGGCAATATACGCGAATTGCAAAATCGAATCGAGCGCGCCGTGATTCTTTCAAAGGATGGAGTCCTTTCCAATCCCTTGCCGATGCCAGAGTCTCAAGCTGTCAATTTCTTCCCATTCCCAACCACGCTGAAGGATATCGAACGCAGCACGATCCTGAGTGCGCTTGAAGACCGTGGTTGGGTGGTGGGCGGATCGGAGGGCGCAGCCGCAAAACTCGGCGTGCCGCGCACGACGCTGATCTACAAGATGGAACGGTTCGGGATATGCCGGCCTGTCGCGGCTGAGGCAGCCTTGTGATTGGAAGCGGAAAACTGACTCGATGCATCCATCGCATCACACAGGAGGAACTGCAAATGCAATCCACGTCAATCGTTCAAGCGCCGTCACTATCTCTGACGTCTGGCGTAACCATCCCCGACAGCAAAATGGTTCGCGAAGTCACAGAATTGGTTCGCGATACAGAAAACTCGCTGCTGTTCAACCATTCGAGCCGCGTCTACTACTTTTCCGCTGCAACCGGCAAACGGAAAGGTCTCACCTTCGATCCTGAGCTGCTGTACGTGAGTGCCATGTTCCACGATATGGGGCTAACTGCGAAACACAGCAGCGCTACAGATCGATTTGAAGTCGACGGCGCCAACGCCGCTTGCGAGTTTCTTCGTCAACACAAAATCCCCCAACAAGACATCGACACGGTGTGGACGTCGATTGCCCTTCACACCACACCCGGTGTCCCCCAGTACATGCATCCGGTGGTCGCGCTATTGACCAACGGTGTCGAGATGGACGTGCTCGGAATCGCTTACTCGGAATTCTCCGACGCTGATCGCAAAGCGATCGTCGCCGCGTATCCGCGCACCGAGCACTTTAAAGAAGACATCATCCAGGCCTTTTACGACGGCATCAAGCACAAGCCCGAGACGACATTCGGCAACGTGAAGGCAGATGTACTGGCGGACAAAGATGCAAAGTTCAAGCGTATAAACTTCTGCTCTGTCATTCGGGGTTCGCAATGGAAAGGATAACGGCATCATTCGGACCTATCTAGGACTTGGAGCGTGAGAGACAAAAGCCACACGGCGTTCATCCTCTGGACCAGCTTTGATGTCTCTTCCGTCAGGTGCACGATACGGGCGCGGCGGTCCTTGATCCTCGCTACCGACTCAGGAGTAAAGGAGCGGCATATGGTCGGGCAAATCGACAGAGTTTTCGATTACGTGGTCGTAGGGGGCGGTCTGGCCGGGTGCGCAGTTGCTGCGCGCCTGAGTGAGAATCCCGACGCTCGCGTGATCCTGATCGAAGCGGGCGACGAGAACCTACATGAACAGTCGTACTACTCTACCGGTGCGCACGCTATGTTAGAAACCGAAGCCAACTGCGCCTTCAAGACGGTATCTAAACCGGCAC
>Ga0116133_1000615_pt1 | contig 11082 bp, 7 predicted proteins | sample June2015DPH_19_2_FD_89736 | JGI IMG/M metagenome (GOLD analysis project Ga0116133, IMG submission 89736) | Peatland microbial communities from SPRUCE experiment site at the Marcell Experimental Forest, Minnesota, USA - June2015DPH_19_10 | ecosystem: Environmental > Terrestrial > Soil > Wetlands >...
CCGCCGGATCCTGTTGCCAGGAAGCCGCAGCCGAAAAACTCAGGCAAAGAGCAAGCGCGAGTGCATAGGCAAGTCGCATAACGGTGTCAGGAGAATTGTTTCCCACCGCTGCCCAGAACGCAAGCGTGCGCTTCCGGCTACCCACAAAAAACCGGGGAAGCGTTTTGGCTTCCCCGGTTCGCGGTTCATTTTGGATTGAGTTCTATTCGGTGCTGCCTGCATTGGCGGCGGCGCTCATGGGTTCGTTTTCAGGTTGCAGGATCACGCCGTCGAACGGCGTTGCGCCTACGAAGCGTCCGCCAATGACGCTAACCCGCCGCAGCGGGAATCCGCTGTCCGGACCGCGCTGCCAGCTCCGCCCGCCGTCGCTGCTTTCGAAGATCACTCCGGTCGCGTCGCTGGTGGCCAGCAGCCGCTTGTGCGTGGCATCGAAGCTGACCGAGGTGATGTCCTTGGCCGGCAGGCCATCAACCACGTGCTCCCAGGTCGCGCCGCCGTCCGCGCTGTGATACGCGCCTTCGCGGGAAGCGATCATGATCTGGCTGTTGGAGGCAATGGCAACGTTGCGGATGCTGACCACATACGGCGGCAGACTGGCTTTCTGCCAGGTCGCACCGCTGTCATTCGAGACGAGGACCATGGATCGCGTCGCCGCCACCATGGTGGGACCGTCGGCGCGCACGGATACGAAATCCGTCTGACCGAGAACCGGACCACCCTTCCACATCTTGCCCTGGTCGGTGCTGGAGTAAATACCGCTTGTAGTGGCCGCCATCCAGCGGCTGGAACCGAGTTCAGGATCGCTGATTTCAAGCTCGTTGACGCGCGCTTCCAGTTCCTTTTTCTCGATGGACGTCTTGGTGACCGCTTTGTGCGTACCCTTGGGCGTGGTTTTCGAAGTATGCTCGATCACCACAACATTCATGGCATGCCATTCGCCCCCGTTGCGATCGAGCGAATACACGCCGTGGTTGGTGCCCGCCAGCAGCGTTCCGTTCGGAGCCTGCTTAAGCGCGAACACGTCCTTTCCGCCGAGGCCGGAAGCCTTCTGCGACCAGTGTTGTCCGGCATCATGGGAATAGAACACGCCGCCGTACTCGCGGTCGTTCACAACGCCGACGTAGAGCGTATGGGCATCTTTGTTATCGGCCAGCACGGCCGAAACATAGCGATGCGCGTAGCCGTGGTTGGAAGTGGTCCAGTTCGCAGCGCCATCAGTCGAGGCCATCACGCCGCTGCGGTCGGTGGCGAGCAACACATGATTGGAATCCCGCGGATCGACCATCACGTCATTGACGACAACCTCGGGACTGCTGACCCGCTTCCACTGCTTGCCCAGGTCGGTCGTCTTCCACAAGCCCTCGGTGGTTCCGGCATACACGACATTTTCGTTAGTCGGATCCTGCTTAAGCACACGCGTGCGGCGCGCCGTAAATGGGATGCCCTGGATCTTCGTGAACGAATTGCCACCCGTCTCGCTCTTGTAGATTCCCGAGCAAGCGCTGGCGAAAACCACCGCCGGATTGTCATGGTCGACGATCACCGAAAACACGTCGGAATCGTCGATCATCCCTTTATTAATGTGCTGCCAGTTGGCGCCGGCGTCGGAAGTCTTCCAGGCCAGATGCCAAGTACCGGCGTAGATGGTGTTGGGATCCTTGGGATCGATCGCGATCGACTCGATATTCTTGATGTCGGATGAGTTCGACAGCCGTTGCCATGTATCGCCGCCATCGCTGCTGCGGTAGACGCCATCGAGCGCGCCCGCTACCAGCACGCGGGAATCGCCTTTATACAGGGCCATGGCGCGGATCGACTTGCCGTGCATGGCAGGCAGCGTATCCCAGTTATGGCCGCCGTCGTTGCTGCGGAAGATTTCGCCGACCTGCTGGCTGGCCAAGCTCCACGCCGAGACATAAATACGATTGGAGTCCTGCGGATCGATGGCAATGTGATCGAGCACGTATTCGTCGCCGCCGACCCGGGCCAGGCGCGACCAGGTCGCTCCCGCGTCGTTCGAAGCAAACATCTGGCCGGTGCTGGTGCCGAGCAGAATGTGATCGGGATTGTGCGCGTCATACGCCAGGCTGCGCGCGTCGCCGCCGTCCGGCCCCAACACCTGCCAGGGCCCAGAGGCCAACAGAGCGGTGCTCAAGAAGGTGACTGCGAGAAGCAATAACAATGTGCGGAGAACGTTTCGTTTCCCAGTGAAATCCATGCGCGTCGATTGACCCCCGGCGAACGATATTCGCCTGTATTCCAGATTAGATAGGCTAGCACGCCTCCAACAAGGTTACCGAAGGGCAAAAAAATAGAAAGGCCGGCAGGGAGCCCCTACCGGCCTTTCGTGTTGTCCTACGTCGGTTATTCGGCCTTTTTCGCCTTCTTGGCTGCTTTGGCCGCTGGTTTTGGGTGATCGGGAATCGCCTTCACCTTCGACTCATCGACCGGCGTCGTGCTGCCGGCGTCTGGGAAGGTCGCACCCGCAGGGATGATCCACTGTTGCGTGGTCATCGTGCCTTCGTTGCCGGTGCGCGTCTCGATGCGGCTGGGGTCAATGTTCTGTTTTGCCTCGCCTCCCGAGAGATAGGCCTTCACGTCGACGGCCCGTTCGGCCGCCAGGTTTTTACGCTTCTCCTTCGGCTCGGCGTTGCCGACGACGACCAGCTTGGCGTCCGGATCCTGCTGCAGTTTGAGTGCAACATCGTCCAGTTCGGCTTTGCAGGTGTTGTCAACGCGCCACGGCTTCTTGACGTTGGGATACTGGCACTCGTTCACCTTGCTCGCCTGCGGCGGCGGTGGCGGTGGCGGCGGTGTCGCCTTCACCATGACGGAACTCGAAGTCGAGGCCGTCAAGCTGCGCGAATCGGTACAGGTGGCATTCACCGTTATCGTCCCTGCGGAAGCGCCGGTCGTGTTGAGCGTCGCCGAATTGCCGCTGCCGGAAACGCTGCCTCCAGTCGAACTCCAGCCGCCAACCGTAACCGTGGCGTTGTCGGGACTGGTGCAATTGCAGGAAATGGTGGAGGACGTTCCGACTTCGACCGTGTCCGGATTCGCGGAGCAGGAAATCTGCGGCGGATTCAGCGGCTTGACGGTGAACGAGACTGCGGAACAACTGGCCACGCCGTTCTTCTTCGACTTGGCGTCGGTGACGGTCGCCGAGACCGTGTAGGTGCCCGGGGCCGCGCCGTTGGTGTCGATGGTGGCGCCGGTGTCCTTGCCCTCGATCTTGCCGCCGGTGCTCGACCAGGCGTAGGTGAGGGTGTGCTTGGGGTTGAAGTTGCTTCCGGCAACGGTCACATGCAGCGGTTCGCCAACCATGACTTCGGTGTGGTCGATGGAGCAGGCCGCCGTCACGGGAAGTTCGGGCGCTCCGCCAAAATTGAACACCAAGCCGCCGGTCAACCGGGCACTGTGGAAGGCGGGACGTTGCAGCGAGGGATCGTCAAGCGGCACCGTGCCTTGACCGAGAAAGTCTGCGTGCGCCCATTGGTAGTCGGCCTCAAACAGGCGGAGCGTGACTGGCTTCCAGAGTTTGAGATCCATGCCGCCGCCAAGAATCGCGGCGAGACTGTTGCTGGCATCGTTACCCTGCGACGAGATGCGCTCAAACCCGAGCAGCGTGTGCGCGAAAAAATCCACACCCTCTCCGCGCCATGTGAACTTCGGCCCAACTGCGACGGCGCTGATCGTCGCATGGCTGTTCCAGTCCACGCCGTAATTGCCTTCGAGCGCCACATACTTGGTGAAGTTGTAGGCCAAGTTGGTGCCGAGGCCTTTCGCGATCCCGGGCAGCTTGTAAGCGATGGCCCCAGTGACCGGGTCTGGAACGATGCCGCCCGGATTCAACCACTGATAACCGACAAACAATTCCGCCTTCGGGACCGTGTCGTCCAGTTGCATGGTCGACGCCTTCGGCGCAGGTGCGGTTTGTGCGTTCAGCATAGCCGGCAACGCAGTTAGAACGATGGCCAGGAAGAGCGCGAGACTCGCGCATCTCAGGTAAGTTTGGTGACAAGGTGACATTAGGTTTCCTCCGAAATCAAATCACTGCAAAATCATGAAATAGAACTGGAATCCAATAAACCCTTACAGCACTCACGGATAGACTGTACTTGGGAACACCGAATTCTATCGCAAGTGCATGGTTTTGCAAAAGTGCAACAATCGGTACGAACGATAATTTCTTACGCGGGATCTGGGCCAGCCTTTCAGCATCCCACCGATCCACAGTCAAATCTGTTCACTAAGGCTCACTTTTTTATAAAGTTGCGAGTGGCAACGCCGCTGTTTTCTGGAGCGTTCTACAGCAAATCTTCTCAAATTGACATTCGCGGATTGCAGCCCGGTTGCGGGGTGGCGCGCTTCCCTGAATAATGCTGATGGGGACAAGGCGACGAAAATATGACACAGGAACGCGTACTGATTGTCGAAGACGAACAAAACGAACGTACCGGATTGGCCGAACTGGTCTCCAGTTGGGGCTACCACACCGACACGGCCTCGGATGGAGTGGAAGCTCTGGAAAAAATTCCCGTCTTTGCTCCCTCCATCATAATCACCGACGTGAAGATGCCCCGCATGGGTGGCATGGAGTTGGTGGAGAAGCTGGCCGATCTTTCGCAGACGATCGCAGTCGTCATGGTCACCGCCCAGAAGACAACCGACTTCGCATTTCATGCCGGAAGGCTGGGTGTGCGGGACTACATCGAGAAGCCCATCGACTCCCGGCGCCTTCGCTCCATCCTGACCAACATCGGCGAGATCGTAAACACGCGCACCGAAAACGAAACGCTGCGCCGCCGCTTGCGCGACAAGGGAGCGCTCGGCCTGCTGGTTGGTTCCTCGGCGGTCATGCAGACGGTTTTCCGGCAGATCGAGCAGGTCGCTCCCAGCACGGCCGCAGTGCTCATCACCGGGGCCAGCGGCACGGGTAAGGAATTGGTGGCGCGCACTATTCACGATCTGAGTCCGCGCCGCAACCGGCCCTTTGTCCCCATTAATTGCGCGGCCATTCCCGAGACGCTCATCGAGAGCGAGATTTTTGGCCACGAACGAGGAGCCTTCACCGGCGCGGCCGAACGCCGCATCGGCTGCTTCGAACTGGCCGAAGGCGGAACGCTGCTGCTCGACGAGATCGGCGAGATGCCGGTGGGCACGCAGGCAAAACTGTTGCGCGTGCTGGAGGACCACAAACTGCGGCGACTCGGCGGCAAAGTCGAGACTTCGGTGGACGTGCGCGTGCTGGCCGCCACCAACAAGGTTCCCGACGATGCCGTGGCCAACGGGGAGTTGCGCGAGGATCTCTACTACCGGCTCAACGTTTTCAACATTCATATGCCGGCGCTGCGCGAACATAAGGAAGATATCCGCGAGTTGGCGAAGGGCCTGCTTGCGGACATGAACCTGAAGCATGACCGCAAGGTGGCGGACATCAGCGAGGCCGTGCTCAATATTTTCCAGAGTTACTCCTGGCCGGGCAACGTGCGCGAGTTGCGCAACACCCTGGAGCATGCGGTCGTGGTCTGCGAAAGTGGACTGGTGGAAACCAGGCACTTGCCTCCGGGTTTTGGCCAGAGCGTGCGCCCGGTGGTGAACGATCCCGATGCCGTGCACCTGGGAGTGGGCACAACCATTGGAGAAGCGGAGAAGTTGCTCATCCTGAAAACTCTTCAGTCCACCAATAACAACAAGACGCGCGCCGCGGAGATTCTCGGCATCAGCCTGAAGACGCTGCACAACAAGCTGAAGGAATACGGCCGGCCGCAGGATGCGCTCGCGACTGCGGAGGAGTAAAGGAGCAGGTTTCAAAGTTTCAACGTTCCAGAGTTTCTAAGCAGGAGCGAGGTATCGCAAGGTTTGACCTTGAAACCTTGAAACCCTGAAACCTTGAAACCTGCCTTATTTCATGACGCGCAAATTCATCATCGTGCTTGCCATCACCACGCTGTTCACGGCGCTGGTGGTCGGCTTCTCCTGGTTTTACCTTTCCCAACTGCTTCGCCAACGCCTGCTATGGGCCGATGAAACCGCCTTTCAACTCACCCGCCAGTTGGAGTACGCCGCTTCCAAAACCGTGCCCGATCTGACCAGTACGCGGGTGGACACCAACAATCCCAAGGCGCTGCGCGCCGCCATCATTACTTCGCTGCAAACCGATCCCAACCTGAACGAACTGCTGGAATCGGTGGTGGGAAATTCTCCAATTATTTACGATGCCGCCATCATTGATCTGAATGGAGTGGCGATTCTCGACACCAATCCGGCGCTGAAGGACCGGCCGGTTCCTGATCGCTCTCCTCTGCGGGTGCTGCGCGACGCCGGATTCCGTCACCAGTTGCGCATGCTCTACGGGCCGGGCACGGTGTATGACGCAAGCATTGGAATCGAACTCGACGGGCAGGCTTTCGGCAGCGTTCACGTGGGCGTGAATACGGTGTTTCTGCGCAACGAGTTGACGCCGAGACTCCAGCAGGCGGCCTTCTTTTCGGTGATGGCAATCTTTTGTTCGCTGGTCCTGGCGGCCGTGGTTTCCAATGTCGCGCTCGGCCCGTTGAAGGCCATCAGCCGCGACCTGGACAGCGCCAGCGCGGGAGATCCATTGCCCGACGAGGAGACTCGTGGCGACGACGAGGTCGGACTGGTGTCGCTCAAGATCGCCCATCTCGGACGGCAGATCCGCGACACCAACCAGATCTTTTCCGCCTTGAAAGACAACGTCGAGCAGGTAATGACCAAGCTGCAAGATGGCCTCATGCTCTTCACCCGCGATACGCGAGTGGTGCTGGTAAGCGCTTCGGCGGAGAAATTCCTGGGACGCCCGCGCCGCGAGATTCTTGGACGCAGCGCGGAGGAAATCTTCTCCGATGGAACGGTTCTGGGCGCCGTGGTCTTGCCCGCATTTCAGAAGCAGCGCCCGCTGGCGCAGTACGAATTCGACGCCGCCGATGGCCGCCGGGTGCAGGTATCGCTCGACTTTATTCAAGAAAAAGGAACTCCGATTGGAGCGCTGCTGACCATGCGCGACGCCGAATCGGTGCGCCGCATCGAAAACGAGATCGAGATTTCGCGGCGTCTTTCCGCCAGTGGACGCCTAACCCGTGGTGTGGCGCACGAGGTGAAGAACCCCATCAACGCCATCGTGCTGCACCTGCAGTTACTGCAAAACAAACTGCAACAGGACGATCCCGAAACCCGCCGCCACATGGACATCATCGGCGACGAGATCCACCGCCTCGACCGCGTCGTGCAAATTCTGGTGGATTTCACCCGTCCCCAGGACTTGCGGCTGGAAGACTTGGACCTGCGGAGCGTTCTAGACAGCGTAGCCGTGCTCGCCACGCCCGACGCCGCTCGCCACAAGGTGCGCATCGTGCAAGATCTTCCCAACCCAGAGGACGCGCGGGTTGATCCGCTGATGGTGCGCGTCGATTCCGACCTGATAAAACAGGCGATTCTGAACCTGGTGCTGAACGGCGTGCAGTCCATGACGGCGGGAGGAACCCTGACGCTGAAGGCGAGGCGCGAGGGCGAGATGGTGGTGGCCGAAGTCATGGATCAAGGCTGCGGCATTCCGCCCGAAGCCCAAGAGAAAATTTTCGAACTCTACTACACCACCAAGAGCGACAAAGGCGGCAGCGGAATCGGCCTGGCGCAAACCTACCAGATCATGCAGTGGCACTACGGTTCAGTGGAATTCGATTCCATCGTTGGAGCGGGAACGACATTCCGCCTGCGACTGCCCGCCGCCGCCGTAAAGCCGCAGGGCAAACCACATGAAGAGTTGACGGCGTGAGGCCCGAAAAGACACTTCTTATGAGATCCGCTTTGCCCATAGCAGTGATCCTTACATCTCTGGCAACTGGCTTTCAGCTTATGCCAGATGCCAGGACGCGCCCAGCACCCGCTGCGTATTTCGGCTTCGATCGCAACGATTATCCCGGTGACGCAAACCTGAATGTCCTCCGGCAGACCTTCGCTTACTCCGGCTATTGGCTGAACAACCCGCCGGGGGCTAAGAGAAATTCCTGGACGGGAAAGCGAAAGAACCTACAGGCCGCGGGTTTCGGCTTTCTGGTTCTGTTCAACGGCCGCACCTACGCCGAGATCAAGCGAGCCGGAAACGCGTCGAAGTTAGGCCGTTCCGACGCGACCGCTGCCGTCTCCGCCGCCCGCAAAGAGGGATTTCCGCCGCAGACCATCATCTTCCTCGATCAGGAACAAGGCGGTCGCCTGCTCCCGGAGCAGCGAGCTTATCTCCACGCCTGGGTCGACCGCGTCATTGCCGCTCAGTTTGCCGCCGGCGTCTATTGTTCGGGCATCGCCGCCCAGGAAGGTTCGGGCGTTTCGATCGTGACCGCCGACGATATCCGAAAGAATGCCGCGGGCAGACAAATAAAATATTGGGTGGTCAACGATTCGTGCCCGCCTTCGCCCGGCTGCAGCGTTTCCCGAAAGAATCTTTCGCCGGAAGCGAGCGGCATCCCGTTTGCCGACGTGTGGCAATTTTCCCAATCGCCCAAGCGAAACGATTTCGCCCGCGGCTGCTCCGCTACCTACAATAAAGATGGAAATTGTTACCCGCCCGAGGGTTCCGCCAGAGACTCGGCCGAACGGTTATACCTGGACCTCAACGTCGCCACGTCACCCGATCCGTCTCACGGCAGAACCGACTGATTTCGCGATTCTAAAACGACCCGGGCGAGGCATCGGTTGCCCGACGCCTCGCCCGTTTGTGGTTTGCCGACTTCCCTTCCGAGCGCGCTATTTCTTCCGCGAACCCGACGCCTGCACTTTCTGCTGGAACTGCTGCGTCTGTTGCTGGTGTTTCTGCTGCAATTGCTGCGTCTGCTGCTGGTGCTTCTGCTCCACCTGCTGCTTCCTGTCTTCGTTGGCGTTCTGCTTCGCTAGCTGCTGATGCTCTTTCTCTTGCTGCTGCTGGAGCTTGTCCCGCTCCTGGTTCTGTCTCGCGGCCATCTTGTCCTGCTGCTGCTGGAGCTTCTGGTCGCGCTTCGGGTTGCCGGTACTTGGCGCACTGCCACGTTCCACGGGCGGAAGATCATGCGGATGAACGGAGTTGCCCGCATGCCCCATTTCTCCGCCCCGTGCCGCTGCCACGGGTGGACGGCCCATGTTCGCCTTTGCCCGCATCTGCGGATTGCTTCGCGCCTCCTGCATATGCTGAGTCTGCGCTGCTACTGGCGCGATATGCCGCTCATGCGCGTAGGACTCCTCTTCCGCCGTCGGACGCGCGTTGATTCCGCCGTTGCCGCCGTTGAAGCTGACATGGTTTCCGTTGTTAATTACGGTTTCATTGTAAACATTGTGAATGTTATTGACGTTGATGTTCATCACCGCGCGGTTGTAGAAGAAGTGTCCGCCATCCCAGCGTCCCCCTCCAAAACCAACACCGAAATAGCCGAAGCCGTAATTAATACCGCCGTAGAAACCGACGTGCGGTCCCCAATAGCCATCCCACCATCGATACCGGCCGCCTTCCCAGCCCCAGTATCCCGGAGTCCAAAGGAAGCCGACCTCCGGCGCCATGATCCAATCGCCCGGCACCCAGTAATAGTCGCTGATGTCATAGTCGTAAGCCCAATACCCAGGCGTCCAGAGATAACCGTCGCCGGGACAAACGGGCTGGTCATAAACCGGGATTGCCGGCGGGCCGACGGTGATGGCCACGCCAATCTGCGCAAACGATGCCGTCGACATCGACAGCACAACCAGCGCCAACAATAGCGTGGGCAATAAAGCAGACAACAACCTACCGATGGTTCGAGTATGCATGGTGATTCCCCTGGCCGGTCATCCCTCGTTTACCCGGTACTACTGCTACCGCCGCGGGCTTCGTGGATTGAACGGCAAAGATTGCCTGACTCTCAAATGGATCGTTTCCGCATTATCGCAGGTTTGGGCTACTGCAAGTCAACGGCCTGCGCCAGACGAAAGTTGAGACGGCGGTCGATGCCGACCACGACGTCCCGGTCTCGATCTCTGTCTTTCTTCGCGGCGGCGGAAGCTGCGCTGGACGTCGCGCTAGAAGCCGCGCCGGGTGCCGGGTGCCGCTCCTCGCGCCAGCCGCCTTTAGCGAAGATGCTGGAGGTCTCGATCGCAACCGCCCTCCCGCCCACCTGTAAACTCACCAGCACAATGCGCAGATACCCGATTTCCGGCGCGCTTTCGTCGGGCCGGAGCGAACCTTCCCGACCACCTCCGGAAAGCATGCGCGACCTTGCCGAGGGCTTGGCTTCAAGCACACGGCCGGTGGCGGTCGCGCCCCGGGGCACAAGCGTCCGGCCATCAAGCACGACCGCTTCATCGACGGTGGCTGCGAAGCTGTCTCCCGTATGCGCGGACGCGCTCGACAACGCGGTCTGTAGACGAACCAGAATTGGCGTTCCTTCGGGCAATTTCGTAGTGGATGGAATCAGCGGGGGCCGGGCAAAATTTCCGGCGGCCCGCGCTTGGCGATCGAACGGCAGATTTTGCGAATTGGCCGAGTTTGGGCCGTCGGCCGGCGGGCGGCTACAGCCGCACAGGGCGAGCATCAGCACAACGATAACGACGCGGTTGCGATGGCAGGGCATGCTTACTCAATCAGAATATCAATTGCCGGTCTCCGCGCAACCCCGGTAGCTTGGTGGTAAGCGGGTTTCCATCTCGCTTCTTGGAAATTCGGTCCCGGTCCGGGTTTTCGTCCGTTCGTCGTCGCCCACGATTCATCACAAATTTGGTGTGATGGCCCACACATAACGGCAACCCGTTTCTCACTACACTTTCCCTAATCAGGAGGCCGCGTTTCATTCGCGGAAAGATGTGCTTGCTTTTTTCCCAGCTTGGAACCCCGATCTCGCAAGGTTTCGACGCTACCTGCAACGGCGATATCCGCATGAATGTCATGACTCCATTCCCGGCGTTGCGCGATTTACGAACCGAGTCCGGCGTGTGTGCCGTGAGGCATGCGCGGAGGACAGGAACGGCACGCGTCATCACACCACAGATTTCTCCCGAGGCGACGCGGTCTACCGCGCCGGTGGAGGCGGAGCTTGCTCCGTCTCCACTCTTAAGCTTCGC
>Ga0116133_1000621_pt1 | contig 11012 bp, 14 predicted proteins | sample June2015DPH_19_2_FD_89736 | JGI IMG/M metagenome (GOLD analysis project Ga0116133, IMG submission 89736) | Peatland microbial communities from SPRUCE experiment site at the Marcell Experimental Forest, Minnesota, USA - June2015DPH_19_10 | ecosystem: Environmental > Terrestrial > Soil > Wetlands...
ACGGGGCCGAAGGCATCGATGAGCGGCTTCCAGAGGCTGGCCCAGTTGCGGCCCGGCCTGGTCGTCAGGGCGATTTTCAGCCCGGCCGGGCCCGGATCGACGGTGGCCGCCTGCACAGCGAGCCGATCATGGAGCTCTTGTTTCCACTCCTTGCGGTCATGGGACCCAGCCATCCGGGTCGAGAACTGCGGGGTGGCCCCGGCCGTGGCCGGCTGGGCGGGTCCCACCGCCAGTGACGACGGCCCGCAGATCTTGCGGCCGAAGACGGCCGCCACCCGCTCCGGGCCCAGCCGCTGAGCGACCGGGAACAGGTAGTTGTCCAGGTCATGGCCGCCATCAACCAGTGAAACGCCATCGCTGAACCCGACGATCAGCTCGGCAGCAACCCGACCGTTCACAGTCGCCAGCACCGGCCCGGCTATGGCGTCCACGTGCGCCAGGAAACGAGCCAGCTTCACCTGGCTGGGATGCCCGGCTCGATCCTGGCTGGCCAGCTGTGGCTTGACACTCTGCCGCATAACGCCTACCGGGCGGCGGTACACCATTGCCATGTGAGTCATCGTCGTGCGCGCCCGCATCTGGTGGCAACCAGCCGATACCCCCAGCAAGTTGCGCGCTCACAGCGGCAGAAGATTGCGGTTGCAGGGTGTCGTCCAGCGCGGCGCGCATACTGACCGCATGCCCCTTCGACTCCATCACATTGTCATTGACACGCATGACCTGCCTCGGCTGGCCCGGTTCTGGGCACAGGCACTTGGCTGGAAGGTCCTGTCTGAGCGTGAGCGCGAGATCGTCATCGGAGCCGACGAGAACGCGCCAGTCGGCCTATGCTTCATGCCGGTCACTGATCCAAAGACCATAAAGAACCGGGTGCACCTCGATCTCACCAGCAGCGCCGAGGACCGCGACCAAGAGATTGAGCGCCTGCTCGCGCTTGGGGCGCGCCGGGTCGACATCGGGCAGACCGGCGAAGAGTCCTGGACTGTTCTGGCCGACCCCGAGGGCAACGAGTTCTGCGTGATCCGCCCGAAGGAGACGCTCACCCGGTAGGGCCCGCGTTAGCAGGCGCAGACCGCCCGGTCCGCGGCAGATGCGGATGCGGAGCGGCCCTCGCCGGCAACGCCTGACAAGCCTGAGCTGAGAGCAGGAAGAGGAGCTCGCCTGGAAACATTTACGGCCGTCCCTGGATTGGGTGCCGGCGTCACCTCATAATGGAGCCGGAGGCGGATACTGGCTCCGTTCGGCTGGGGCCAAGGCCGATAATCCGGCGTAATCTGGGAACCCAGCGCAAGCTTCTGCTTCGGCCCCTCGCCGGATCACCTGCGAGAGAAGGAAACGCCAATGGGTACAGAGCGACAGGTGATGCAGGAGTACCTTGACGCGCTCGTCAAGCGTGCCGACTTCCCGGGCTACTTCACCGAGGACGTCGTCGCCACGTTCGAGGGGACCGACCAGCGGGCCGAGGGCCGGGAGGCCGCCGGGCAGCTGATCCGGTACGTGCATGAGGACGCGTTCGACGCGCGGATGGAGTTGAAGAACCTGCTGGCCGACGACGGCAAGGCGGCAATCGAGGCGGACTTCGCCGGCACCCACACTGCCGAGTTCGCCGGAATCCAGCCCACGGGCCGGGCAGTCCGGGTCCCCTACTCGGTGATCTACGACCTGCGCGGTGATCAGATCAGCGCGCTGCGCATCTACTTCCCGATGAGCCTGCTCATCGAACAGCTCACGAACTGAGCCTGCCCGGCTGGCCCGCCGGGGCACGCTCCGAGCTCGGCGTAGAACCACCCTAATTCAGCCGCGCCCGCAGCGGCAGATCAGGATGTTCGCCGTGTTCTGCGGCGTGCATGGTTATGCGGCAACGCAGGCTCACGCGGGGGACGGAACCTTGATCAGCGGATTCCCGGCGTACCTCTGACTGCGGAAGCGCAGCCGCCGATCTGGACCTCTGGTATCAAGATCGACTAACTTAGCGGTCAAACGCACGCATAGCAGGGTGCTCTGTGCGTTGCTGGACGGACTGGGCCATCGCTTCGTCGTGCCGATTTGAGCTCAGCGTATGTAATCGGTGACCTAAGAGCGGCGCGCTTCGTACGGCGGGAAGAGCAAACCAAAGACCCACGCAGAACTGGCTGTCGCCAGTCATCAGGCCGTCAAGTTGATCTATGGGATTTAATGGGCGCCCTTGACGCCGACCGCTACGATGCCTACCTTCGTACAAGATCACTAGAATGATTCGAGAGCCCATCCCCAGATCGCCTGACATCCGTTACACCGTTATGAAGCGACGGAGAGGTATCACATGGCGGAACTGTTTGACCTCGTCGTCACGGCAGGAACAGATGGGTATCTCTACATGTTCACTCATCAGGGTGGGTCGCCCGTCTCCGGTGGCACAACTTCCGCGGCCAAGGTAAACGGTATGAGCGAGTTTCTTAAGGGCGTCTACTATAGGGAGCTCCGCGAAGCGACCCTAGGAACCTTTAACGATAGCGCTGTTCCGACCCGCCTCCGAAGCCTTCGTGGGTTTGGCCGTCGACTGTACCGTGAAGTTATCCCATCCGAACTCCGAAAAGCTGTTGCAGGCATGAAGAAAGGAGATCTGCTACACGTATTCGCGGATAACTGCAGCATTCCATGGGAGCTAGTCAAGAACGGTGAAGACGACTTCTGGGGTCAGTTTTTTGTAATAAGTAATAGTAGATGGACGGGAGGGTCACGGGTGGAACCCGTGACACACACATTACACGTTAAAAAGATACTCAACGTTGTCGGCCATGGAATTTCTACCGAAGCAGCTGAACACGCAAGACAACTTTTTCAAGGTCACCGAGAAGAAGGAGCTGATATTCAGCTCATTGATGGCCAGGATGATCCGGACGCAACGGAACAGTTCTATCAAGAGCTGCCCAACGCCGACCTGATTCACTTCACTGGCCATGGAAAATTGGATGAGGCTGGCGTCGTTTATTTGCAAATCGTAAATGAAGAACAAAGCTCAGCAAATTTCACGGTTACCTCTATCGAGTCCAGGCTTCGCCCCGGCTGTGTCGTCTTCGCTAATTCATGTATATCGCAAAAGACCACGACGCTCATTAGTGAATCTCTCGGATTTGGTCCTGGCTTCTGCGAGAGTGGTGCGAGCGCGTTCATTGGTACGCTAGATCTCGTGCCAGAACTCGAGGCTGTGCTGTTTGCGGAAGCTTTTTATAATCAGCTGTTCTCAGGCCTCGAGGTGGGAATTGCGCTTAGAGCTGCCAAGCAAACGCCGTTGAAGCTCGGGGGAACAACAAGTCTGGCACATCTTCTGTATTCGCTGTATGGAAATCCGCGTGAGAGGGTAGGCTTTGGCAATACTGTGTAGATACAGTCATTCGTGCGGTAACTGTTCTCGCTAACGACATTACCCCTGCACTCTTTACTTGCAAAAATGTGCACGGCCGGGAAGCAGTTACGGAACCGTGCTGTTACTGTAAGTTGTCCGACCGACGGCATGAGAGTAGGCTTTGGGCCGTGAATGTGACAGTTAGCCGGATGTCACTCGCTGGCGTAGCGGTAATCTTCGTAGTTGTCACCATCTTTGCAGTCATTGGGACATGGGTGTGGGACTGGAATCTCTTCCTACCTACTACGACTGACAAGGCCACGCGAATTAATACTGTCGTGGCTGTCTCCGCCTACACGGCAGCATTGGTGGGCGTGGTAATCGCGCTAATAGCATACTGGCAAGCATCTGGCCGTCCTTCCCTCGAGCCAGAAATAACCTTTCCTCCCTCAGAGTCAAACGAACCTATGTTCGATACTTATAGGCCTATGAAAATTCCCGACTGGATAGACTCGGACAAGAAGGCTGATGTTCGAATGCTACAAACTCAAGATGGAAATCTGCTTGGCTCTATAGTAATAAGAAATTCGACCAAGTACGCGGCGCAAAATCCTGGCCTGAGAATAGCCTTCGAGGGTCTCTTTTTTAATGCTCTCAGTCTGGGCTGGACCGTCGCAGACTCGTGGGGAGATATGCGCGGTAGCAAGGCCATTCAGTGGGATGGCGGAGGTGAAAGCATAATTCACGGAAAATGGTCGCGAAGGCTACCGGACCTCGACTTCAGCTCAGTAGTAATATATCGCCTTGACCCTCCTCCCGAACTCGTCGTGACAGTTGTTTCTGATGGCTGCAAGCCCAAAGTGAAGAATATTACCCTGAAATGCACGTTTAGTTAATCCTAAATAGCTATTGGATCCCATAGTCGCGAAACCTGCCATCTAGCTGAGAGCTCAGCCTGACGACCTCCGACAGTCCGTCGCCCTCGCAAAGCGAAACGTGACGACTGCTCCAGATTGACAGCGGCGCTGGCTGACTCGGCAGACCCGGTAAAGGCGCTCGGAGGCGGTGGGTTGTTGACGTTGTCAGGCGGCGTGGGGCGCGAGTTGGACGATGAGGTCGGCGTCGAGGGCTGCGCTGATTCGTTCCAGGAGCGGTATCGTGGGTACGACGCCGCCGGCTTCCAGGCGCGAGAGCGCAGGCTGGGTCATGTCAGCGCGGACTGCGAGTTCGACCTGGGACAGTCCCAGGGCCAGGCGGCGTTCGCGGACTGCCTGGCCGATGAGGAACGCCCGGCGGGCTTCGGCGTACCCCTCGCGGTACTCGTCGCTGTCACGGCGCCTGGCGGCGAGTTCCTCGTAAGAGGAGTGCGGTGCGATCATGTCAGTTCACCTCCCGGTCGAACACCTGGTGGGCGGTGCCGTGTTCGGCTTCGCAGATTTTCTGGGCATGCAAGGCGCGGGCTACCTCAGCCGTCTCGGCGCTGCGGGTTTTGGGGAACATCGTCAGTAAGATCACCCGCCGGCCCGGTGCCAGCCAGTAGGTGACCCTCGTCTGCTGGCGTAACAGGTGGAACCTCAGTTCCCTGACCTTCCCTCCCAGGTGGCGGGCGTAAGGCTCGCCGAGATCCTCGGCGTGCTCAGCAAGCAGGCCGACGAGGAAGTCGACGCGGCCGAAGTCGCGGTGGCTCAGCCCGGCCAGCCAGGACCGTACTTCCGGTTCGATCTCAACCTCGTACAACCCTGCCATGCATTCAATGCTATATGCATCGGATGCTATAGCCAAGCAGGCAGTCAGGTTCCGGAGGCCATATAGGCGGCGAGGATGTAGTTCGGGTGACGGGTCGAGGTTCTTCCGGGCCCGGTCGTACCGCATCGTGGCTCGCGGATCAGCATGCCGGGCGGCGATCTGGACATCGCGGAGGTCCACGCCAGCATCCAGCATGGTCGTTACGAAGGTGTGGCGGAGCATGTGAGGGTGCGGCCTGGCGATCCGCACGCCAGCGGTCTCAGCGAGACGCTGCAGGCGGCGGGTGGCGGCGTGGCGGTCCATCCGGGCACCGCGGCTGTTGAGCAGGATCGGCCCGCGGGCGCGGGTGCCGATCGCGCGGTCGATGGCCCGCCCGACGGCTGGCGGGAGCGGGACCAGGACGACCTTGGTGCCTTTGCCGCACACGCGCAGCACCCGGTAGCCGTGTTCTTCGCCGAGGTCGGCGATGTCGGCGCCAGTGGCTTCGAAGATCCGCAAGCCGAGCAGGCCGAGCATGGCCACCAGCGCTCAGTCAGCGCCGCCAGGGCGGCCCGCTGTCCCGACCGCCGTTGCAGCCACACCGCGGTCATGTCGGCAAAATCGATCCGGTCAATAACCTGCGGCAGCCCGACCAGTAGCCGCGACTGCTTATCTCTTCGGACGTCCGGCGTAGTCCGGTGCGCTTCCGCTGGACCAGCTGAGAGGTGCGAAGGCCGCGCTCATCTGCTTCCACCAGCCATGGTCACGGCCTTGGCGTTCGTGCATGACGAGCGTGATCGGTCGATGTTGTTAATGACTGAAGGTTTCTCGTCGTGGCTGATGATTCCTGCGGCGCCGACGACGTGAAAAATCGGGGAGGGCGATTCATCTCGCGATCACTGCGCGGTGGTATTTGGAACTGTGAGCCGCTGGGTTCCGATCACCGATAGTAGTTGAAGTTTTTCGTAGCTTTCGGTGCCGGGTGTGGCGGTGAAAACCAGCAGGGATTGCACCTGGTCGGGGTCGAGGAGCGTCTGGCAGTGCAGGTCCATGAACCCGACTTCTGGATTCCTGAGACGCTTCTGGGAGGTGTATTCGACGCCGATTTCGTGGTCGCTCCAAAGCGCGGCGAACTCCGTGCTTCGCCCGCGGAGGGTGTCCGTGAGGGCCGCTGCCGCAGACTTGGGACCTTGCTGGGTGACGACGCTTCTTAGCTGCGCGGTGTAGATGCGGCCATGAGCCGGGTGGTCCTCCTCGGGGTAGATCAGCCGCGACGCGGGGTCGGTAAACCACCTGTAGACGGCGCTGCGGGCCAGCCCGGTGAACTGAGTCTGGTCGCCAAGCAGGGCACGGGCGAGGCGGGTCTGGACGAGGGTCTCGCCGAGACCGCTCATGATCTGGGCGGGGGTGTCCTCGAGCCGGTCAAGCACCCGCATGAGGCCCGGGCTCACATGGTCGCTGCGCAGGGCCCGTTGCGGCGCGTTGTGGCCGGTCAGCAAGAACAGGTGATCACGTTCGGCGAGCGACAGGCGCAGCCCGCGAGCGAGGGCTGCGGCCATCTGCTCCGACGGCTGCGGCCCGGTTCCCCGTTCGAGCCGGGCGTAGTAGTCAGTGGACATGACGCAGAGCTCTGCGACCTCTTCACGGCGCAGGCCGCTGGTGCGGCGCCGGGGCCCGCGGAACAGCCCAACGTCCTCGGGCTGCAGCGCCTGGCGGCGTCTGCGCAGAAAGTCTGCGAGTTCCGGCCGATCCACAATCCTCATCTCCCCTGACATAACGATACGTGCATCCCACTCACGGTTGCACGGTTGCGCGGCGTTATCCACGGCCTGCTGATCCACCCATAACGGTAACGAGGCGTCTTGCGCCCAACGCCCCCAGCCGCGGATCGCCGATCAGTGGGTAAGCGGGTCCTTGTTAACTCCAGCCCCGTCAAGTGAAGTGAAGAAAACCGCACCGAGACGAAAACCTAGGGCGGTCCACTGAATCGAATGAGACCCAGAGGAACTAGCCATGACGAAATGGACTGCAGCCGATCTGCCCGACCTGACAGGACGCACGGCCGTGATCACCGGCGCATCCGGCGGGCTCGGCCTGATCACCTCCCGTGAGATCGCCCGGGCCGGGGCCCGTGTCGTCCTCGCCGTCCGTACCGTGAGCAGAGGCGAACGGGCCGCCCGGACCATGCCCGGCCGCACCGAGGTGCGGCAACTTGACGTGGCGAGCCTGGAGTCTGTCCGCCGGTTCGCCGGGGAGTGGACGGGTGATATCGACATTCTCATCAATAACGCGGGAATCATGCAGGTTCCCCTGGCCTATACCGCTGACGGCCTCGAGTCGCAGGCGGCGACCAACTACTTCGGGCCGTTCACGTTGACGAACCTGCTTCTGCCGCACGTCACCGACCGCGTGATCACGGTCTCCTCCCAGCTGCACCGCCGCGGGCATGTGCGCCCCGGCGACCTGAACTGGAAGGCGCGGCGCTACAACGCCACCGCCGCCTACTGCGACTCCAAGCTCGACGTGACCGTGTTCGCCCTGGAGCTGAACCGCCGGCTGGCCGCCTCCGCCAGCCCGGTCCGCTCGATCGTCGCCCATCCCGGCATCGCGGCCACCAACCTGGTCGCCCACGTCGGCGGGGTTCCCGGGCTGGTGAACCGGGCGATGCGGTTCATGGTCAACGACGCCGAGCACGGCGCGCTGCCGATCTTGTACGCGGCAAGCCAGGACATCCCCGGCGGCAGCTACGTCGGCCCCGACGGCCCGGAAGCATCAAGGGATACCCCGCGGTCCGCAAGCCCTCCCGGGCGGCATCGGACCCGGGCAACGCCCGCGCCTTGTGGGACGCCACGGCCGCGATCACCGGCATCGGCGCTCAGCTCCCCGCAGCCGCCTGAGCCACGTTCGCCGGCCCGCGCGCCACCCACCACCCAGCAGCGCACGACACGCCGGGCGCCGGCGCGCCCGCAGAAATTGGGAAACACCGATGAAGATGACGGGAAACACGATTCTGGTCACGGGCGGCACGTCGGGCATCGGGCTCGGCCTGGCGCTGCGCTTCTGCCAGGCTGGCAACAAGGTGATCGTCGCCGGCCGCCGCAAGGAACTGCTCGAGCAGATCGCCGCCGGGCACGAGGGCATCGAAACCCTCGTCCTCGACGTCGCGGACCCGGCGTCGATCGCACGTGCCTACGAGACGGTGTCCAGCAGGTACCCCGAAGTCAACGTGGTGATCAACGTGGCCGGCATCATGCTGCCTGAGGATCTGCACGACTCCGGCTTCCTCCCGGCCGCCGAGTCGACCGTCACTACGAACCTGCTCGGGCCGATCCGGATGCTGGCCGCGTTCATCCCGTTCCTGGCGGAGCAGAAGGACGCAGCTGTCATCAACGTCTCCTCCGGCCTGGCGTTCGTGCCGCTGCCGATCACGCCGACCTACAACGCGACGAAAGCCGCGATCCACTCCTTCACCGAGAGCCTGCGCGTCCAGCTCGCCGACACGCCGGTTCAGGTCCTCGAGCTGATCCCGCCGGCGGTCCGGACTGCCCTCATGGGACAGCAGGACAGCGAGCAGGCGATGCCTCTGGACGACTTCCTCTCCGAGGTCATGACCATCCTGCAGACCCAGCCCGACCCCGGGCAGATCATCGTGGACAACGTCAGATTCCTGCGCTTCGCGGAAGCCGGCGGCACGTACGGCAAGGTCCTTTCGCTGCTCAGCGGCACTATCCACGCATAAGAGGGGAACTGTCATGTCCGTCGTCCTGATCACCGGTGCCTCCACCGGCATCGGCAACCTCACCGCCAAGGCTCTCGCCGCCGACGGTCATACCGTCTACGCCAGCATGCGCAGTGTCAGCGACCGCAACGCCGCGCGCGCCCGGGAGCTCCTCGACACCGCGCAACGTAGCGGCTTCGACCTGCGGATCGTCGAGCTTGACGTGCAGTCTCAGGACTCCGCCGACCAGGCGGTGAAGACGGTTCTCGGCGACGCCGGCCAGCTGGACGTCGTCATCCAGAACGCCGGCCACCTAGCCCTCGGCTACACCGAAGCCACGCCGGTGACCAGACGGTCTCGGCCGCGTACGCGGTGCTGGATCCCATGGTCGCCCGCTACGGGGAAGCAACCGAAGGGCTGTTCGAACCGGGCACCGAGGCGGACCCGGGGACCGTCGCCGAGGAGATCACCCGCATCCTGCGGCTTCCGGCCGGGCAAAAGCCGTTCCGGAGCGTAGTCGACTTCACCGGCTCCAATGTCGATGAAGTGAATGCGGTCAACCGCTCATCCTCGGCTGACTTCCTCAGCCGGATGGGCTATCGCGAGCTCCTCCAGATCAAGAAGTAATCGCACCTGCCAGCACGGCGGGGCGCAGGGACCGAAAGGAATCGTACCCAGTGAAATATCTTGAAGCAGGAGACCACGCGGACATTTTCGTGCCGCACGCTTATCCGGAGCACGTCGCCGATCTTGGCGAGGTCCGGCTCAACTACGCCGTTTCCGGCGAGCCGGGCCAGCCCGCGCTCCTGCTGATCCCGGCCCAGACCGAGTCGTGGTGGGGCTATGAGCAAGCCATCGGGCTTCTGGCCGGGCATTGGTCGGCGGCTCCGAGTGCTATTTGGACTTCACCCGGCCCGCCTGCCAGGCGATCAAGAGCCAGAGCGTCCGGCGGGTGGTGGGCGTCTCCACCCTGGCCACGGGTACCAGGGGAAAGCCGGGCTTCTGTCGGCCGCGCTGGCCATGGACGAACTGATCGAGAGTACCGGCGTGGACTACCGGGCACTGGCCTTGCCGTTCTTCATGGAGAACCTGCTCCGCCAGGCGCAGACGATCAGGGACCAGGGAACGTTCCTCCTGGCGAACGCCGCAGACCGGCCCCTGGCAACCGTCGCCACCCGGGACATCGCCGCCGTCGCTGGCACGCTACTGCTCGACGACTCCTGGAGCGGGCAGGCCAGCGTCCCGGTGGCCGGCCCCGACGACCTGACCCCGGTCGGCATGGCCCAGGTCATGTCCGACGCACTGGGCCGCACGGTCCGCTTTCAGCGGGTCCCCGTCGCGGACTACAAGGCGATGATGCTGCAGCACGGAGCTAGCAAGGCAATGGCGCAAGACATGGCGGACATGACCGAAGCGCAGAACCACGGAATCTACGACGCCGAACCCCGCGGCTCGCACTCCGCCACTCCCACCAGCTTCCATCAATGGTGCCAGGACACCCTCAAGCCAGCCGTCCAGGCTTGACGCGCCATCCGTGGAAACCAAACCGCCCGCGTACCCTGACCGTGCACTTCCGCGTCCTTCGAACGCCGACGATCGGCCGAGCAAGACCAGCCAACTGCAAAGCCGGACGATGAGGGAGAGCAGGCGAAGAGACATGCATGATCATCGTGCCCCGACCATGCGGCGGAGTCATGACTGTGAAGCTGCAGGTCAGGCTCCTTGTACGGACGCTGTCCGTGCCTGTCCGTGGTGTCAGCCGTTTCACGTCACTGCCGGCACGGACATATAGCGGACAGGGCACGCTATTCACATGATCCATCTGGGAGTTTGAGCAGGCCAGCGGCTATTCGGATGGGTTTGGAGAAACGGTCTGACTCGAAAATCGTGAGGAGCGAGGCGCGGCAGCGAACAGGACTGGCGGTGGCCGGTCCCGTTGGCGGCTGAGATCGGCCGTCGCGGGCTGGCCGGTGATGTGATCTTGGAACTCCCTGTGGATCTGGTTCGTGATGTACAGGTCGCCGGGAAGTTCGGGGGCCAGTGTGACCACTACCCAGGGCAGACCTGCGGGATCGAGCCGGTCCAGGGCCTGCGGTTCGACCTCGCCGATGCGCGCGGATTGGCGCTGCGCGCCAGGTGCCGCGGCCAGGCTCAGCCAGAGCCGGTTCGCAGTCACACGGGCTCCAACTTACGATCACCCGCCCCGGACCCCGCGGGTGCCCGTGATGGCAGGCTCCCGGGTAC
>Ga0116133_1000634_pt1 | contig 10906 bp, 10 predicted proteins | sample June2015DPH_19_2_FD_89736 | JGI IMG/M metagenome (GOLD analysis project Ga0116133, IMG submission 89736) | Peatland microbial communities from SPRUCE experiment site at the Marcell Experimental Forest, Minnesota, USA - June2015DPH_19_10 | ecosystem: Environmental > Terrestrial > Soil > Wetlands...
CTGCGCGCCCACGCTGACGTCAAGCGCCGATACCGGCTCGTCGGCCACAATGAACTTCGGCCGCAGAGCCAGCGCCCGCGCAATGCCAATCCGCTGCCGCTGTCCTCCGCTGAACTCGTGCGGAAACCGCCGCAGGATCGACTCATCCAGGCCAACCGCGCGCACCAGTTCCGCCACGCGACCACGAATCCCATTCTTCGTATTCTTGTCGCCGTTGGAGCTTCGGTGCCGGTGAATGATCAGCGGCTCCGCGATAATCTCCTCAACCCGAAAGCGGGGATCGAGCGATGCAAAAGGATCCTGAAAAATAATCTGCATGTCGCTGCGCAACCGGCGCATTTCGCCGCCACTGGCCGCACCCAGATCGTTTCCTTCAAAGCAAATGCTCCCCGAAGTCGGCTCGATCAGCCGCAAAATCAGGCGTCCCACCGTGCTCTTGCCTGAACCCGATTCGCCCACCAGTCCAAGCGTTTCACCCGCATGAATGTCGAGCGAAACGTCATCGACCGCGCGAACTTCATGGCTGCCGCTGAGCTTTCCACCCAGCAGCGATTCCCCCTGCGAATAAATCTTGGTCAGATTTCGGACTTCGACCAGCGCCATGGTTAACCTTCTAAAATCAGTTGGCTCATTCGTCTCCGCACCAGTTCCAGTCGCTGCTGGCTGGCGGCATCGGGCAAGAGGTGACCGGGCAACGCCTCCAGAAAGTCGCGATTCGATAATAAATCCCCGAACTCATCGCTGAGATATTTCTGCACATCCGCACGAGCGTGACGAACCTCCTCCATGAGTTCTGCCCGACCGTCGATGACGGTCACAATATCTTCCAGATCGTGGCTCATACGGAAGTCGTTCTTGCCACGCCCGCGAAATGCTTCCAGCTTCGTCGCCAGAAAATAGGGCGCTGTGATCACGCGAATTTCATACTTGTCTGCCAAGACTTTCTGCGCAGTCGCGAGCGCGGGCCCGTACCAGCGGTTGCTAAAACCCAGGATCGAAGGATCGGTTGGCATGAAGTCAAGAATTAAGTCTCCGTGCGCCCACCGGCAAATCGGCGCGCCCTCCGCTCGATATTCATGAAAGCCAAGTCTCCGCAGGTGCTCTTCGAGAACAGTAAACTGGGCGTAGGATGCTGCCTCTACAATCACGTCCACATCGATAGTTCCGCGGACCGGGGCAGCTCCTGTGTCGGTGACGAGCAAGCCCGTGACGCACCCACCGACAAAAGCGATCCAATCTAGCAGGGGCTCAAGTCTGGTGGCGGCGAGAATGAGTTGATTGAGATTCGGATTCTGAGGAGGAGTGCTCACTGGGAGTCAATTCTCGCTGTCAGTTCACGGATCGCGATCTCCCGCTCTCGTGCGCGCCCTTCGCGAATCGCATCCACAAGCGCAAGAAGTTCATACAGTTTGGAGTCTCGCGACGCAGCTTGCGGAACATTCTTGTAGAGCGGTGAAAAAGCGATGCCGCGCAGCGGGCCTTCTGCATATGGCCAGACCGGCGGAAGCGGGAAATCCTGGGGAAAGTGCTTTTTGAGCGGGGGCGCCGCTTCGGCGGTCGGAATCCCTCGAGTCGGTCCTCCACGCTCAACCGGGAAAGCGTACTTCACTCCGTGGATCAGGAACTCTTTGAGGTTGTTCCGGTTGGTCTTAGGGAATTCGGGAAGTATGCCTGGCCCTCGCCGGGCAGGCGATGATGAAATGTTGAAGGCCGCCAGGAGATGAGCCGTTTCGGCTCGGCCTACCGACGCAAACACGTGGGAAGCACTCATCGCCAGCTCTTCTCCAAGCTTGGAGTAGCTCCAGGGATTGCCGTTGCTCGCCAACAGCTTTAGGACAACAACGATATCTTGGGGTCGAAGGTCCATTTATTCTCTATTCGAGAATAGAGAATATCACTTCCTAACAATGATATACAAGAATAAGTTATTTATAATTCTTCATTCAAGAATAAAGAACGTAAAGCCCTATCCCGCCGCAATCATCGGCACCGCCGCCAGCGCCGCTAAAAGCCCCACAAATCTCCAGCGGGTGAAATGTTCTTTTAGCAACAGGCGGGCAAGCAGTACCGTCACCGCCGGATACAGTGACGAGATCACCACAGCTTCGTCGAGACGACCGGTCTGGCTCGCGCGCACGAACAGTATCGTGCCGATCGAATCCACACACCCCGTTAGGATGCCCCAGCGCACGCCCGCGGCAGTGATGTCGCTGAATTCTCGTTGCAGCAAAACAATCAAGCCAGTAATCACCAGGGCCCCGGTTCGGGTCAAGGTCGCAATCCAAAACGGTGACGCGTCGCCCGCCTGGCGCACGCAAAGATAAAATCCCGCGAATCCCGTGCCCGCGAATAACGCCAGCCCAATGCCCTCCGGAGTGTTGCCGTCTTCCGCGCGCGTGATCAGCCAAAGCCCGATCGCGGCGAAGAAAAAACCGAGGATCGAAATTCTTCCCGGCATGCCCTCCGTAAACATCGAAAAAACCGTCGGGATCGCCGCGCTAACCACGGCAGCCACCGGCGCGGTCAATCCCATTCTTCCCGAGGAAAGCGCGCGATAGAAAACTGCCAGCGAGGCTCCCGCAGAGAGACCTCCCGCCAGCACCCATGCGGCGCTTCGTCCCGTAGGAAAAGCGGCATGACTGGCCGCAGCGAGAGCCCCAACCAGAATGAGCCCGCCGATATTTACCACCGTTGTAAATAAAAATGCGTTGGCGCGCCGGGTGGCGTAGCCACCCAGAAAATCGCTGGTGCCCCAAGCCAATACAGCAGCCAGCCCATAAACGGCACTTGCGACCTGGGGCGCGGCAGCCATGTCCGACGAGGTTAACACGCGTCGTTTTTTGATCCCTGCGGCTCCCGTGCATCTGCCCAGAACTGTCTTCACAGTTCGCCTACAATCACTGTCAGTCGCGCCCTCGGGGATGGTAAACTCCTTAGAAGGTTTCCGACCACGAGAGCCCAGGTTTCAAAAGGCAACGCTTTTAGAGACAACGCTTGATTGAGCTAGCACCCTCGATTCTTTCGGCGGACTTTGCCCGTCTCGGCGAGCAAGTGCGTGCCGCGTGCGAAGGCGGGGCCAGTGTCATCCATGTGGACATCATGGATGGCCACTTTGTTCCCAATCTCACCATCGGTCCGCCGGTGGTCCAATCGTTGCGCAAGGTCACCAAGTTGCCTCTTGATTGCCACCTGATGATTGAGAATCCCGACGAATTCATTCCCGCATTTGCCGAAGCCGGCGCGGATTGGATTTCAGTGCATCAGGAAGCCGTCCGCCATTTGAATCGCACGCTGCACCTGATCAAAAGCCATAATTGCATGGCAGGCGTCGTGATTAATCCGGCTACCCCGGTGGATACGCTCAGTGAGGTGCTCGATATCGTCGACTATGTTCTGGTGATGTCGGTTAATCCCGGTTTCGGCGGTCAGAAGTTTATTCCCGGTGCGCTGCATAAAATACGCCGTTTGGCGGAGATTCGCAGCCAACGCCGCCTGGCCTACCGCATCGAAGTAGATGGCGGCGTCGCCCTCGCTACCGTGGTCGACGTGGTCCGGGCTGGGGCGGAAATTCTGGTGGCGGGCAACGCCGTATTCGGCAACGGTAATCCAACGCAGAATGCTGAAGCGTTGCTCAAGGCAGCAACCGAAGCCGCGTTGCTGAAAGTCTAGAGCTCGAATTGTTGCAGGAATGGGTTGGGCACGATTTTCAGTCGTGCCGCTGCGGGATCCCTAAAAGATTCGGGCTTTAGTCCGTGAGCCTTGTATCTTGGGACTCACAAGAATTGATGACGCCCGTCCCAGGTAAATGAGCAAATTGCAATCCTGATCCGAGGTCTTATGTCACATCGCGTTTCATTGCTGTCGGTGCTTGCAGTGCTGCTGATGATTACGGCGGCTTGCAGCAACAAAAAAGCCGTCAACCCGCTGGCCAACGTGGGATCGAAGCAACCGGATAAGGTTCTGTTCGATAAGGCCATGGACGCGATGAAGCACAACCGCTTCGATGTGGCTCGCATGACGCTGCAAACTCTCATCAACACTTACCCGGATTCCGAATTTATCGCCCGCGCCAAACTGGCGGTTGGTGATTCCTGGTATGCCGAGGGTGGCACCGCTTCGCTCGCCCAGGCCGAGCAGGAGTACCGCGACTTTGAGACCTTCTTCCCCAACATGCCCGAAGCCGCCGAAGCGCAGTTGAAGATCGCCAACATTCAGTATCAGCAGATGGAGAAAGCCGATCGCGACTATACCCATGCCAAGCGGGCCGAGGATGAGTACCGCAATCTCATCATGCAGTATCCCGATAATCCAAAGCTGGTAAAAGAAGGGAAGGAACGTCTCCTCGAAGTGCAGGAAGTTCTCGCCGAGCGCGAGTTCAGCATTGGAAGGTTCTACTTCTTTCGCCAATCCTATCCCGCGTCCATTGCCCGTCTCAAGACGTTGGTGGAAAAATACCCGCTCTACAGCAAGGCCGATGAAGCCCTTTTCCTGCTGGGCCAGAATTACGAAGGCCAGATCGCGCAGATGCGCGCCCGCCTGACCTGCGTCAAAACCAGCCCTCATCCGGGATGCGTGCCCGAGCAGGTAAAAGCCAACATGATTGAAGAACTAACTAAAGAAGCATCCGCGGCCTATTCGCAAATCATTACAAGATATCCGCTCATGGATCGCGAGGATGACGCCAAGAAGCGCTTGGCCGCATTGCATCAGCCTATCCCGCGTCCCACCAAGGCCGCAGTGGCGCAGAACCGCAGAGAGGAAGATAGCCGGCGCGAGGCCAGCACCTATGACCGCTTGATGAGTGTTGTGAAAAAAGGTCCCGACGTCGCCCAAGCTGCGAAAGTAGGAGATCCCACGCTAGTGGATCCAACGCCGGTCGCAGCCAATCAGGATGCGGGAGCCACCGCCATGAGGGCGATGGGAATTTCCACCGGCGACCATAGTCTGAGCGTGGAAGCGGTGAAGGCCGGCCCGCCCGCCGCCAACGAACCGGCTCCACGGTCGGATGCGCCGGCGACGGCAAGTGCTGATCCCTTTGCCCACGCAAACGCGGCTGCGCCGGATCCGAACGAACTCACTCCGGCCCCTGCCCCCAAACCCAGTGTCCCGCCTGACCCCAACGAATTAACCCCGGCTCCTGATGCTCAGGCCGCGGCCAGCAACCAACCTCTACCGCCTCCGGTGCAGGTGAACGAGATCCAGCAAGGCCAGCCAGCATCCAGCAGCTCTGCTGCCGCAGGTTCGGCTTCTAGTTCCGCCCTGGCCAGCGACAAGGATATTTCGAGCAGCAAGAAGAAGAAAAAGAAAGGTTTGAAGAAAATTATAACGTTCTGAAGCGGTTCTCCGCGGCTGGAGAATTGGCTCTGAGCTTTCCCCGGTCCGTCGCAGCGATCAAAGCTGCTTACTTCGCGGTTTGCAGCCGAAGCATTCCCGATCGGTAGGTTGCATCCAGGTCTCTTTCTATCTGTGCGGCCGCAGCGGGATTCGCCTCCTCCATCTCTTTTAGAATCGGCTCCAGAAAGCGATCATACTTCTGTAGCCCCGTGAGGTCGCGAGATGCAAGTATCTTCTCCAGCGCTTGCGTCGTCGCCGGCGTAATCAACTCCAGTCTGCCCACAAACACTCGCACCGTTTGCGACGGCGCGGGATGAATGGTCAACGGCAAGATTGTGTTCGGAAAACGACTTGGCACAATGTAGAACAAACGGCTGCCCTCTTCGAACCACGACTGGCGCCAGGTTTCAAGCATGGCATGGGCTTCGTCCGGATACAAACCCTGGCTGGTCAGGATGTCCTCGAGATCGCGGCTCATCGATTCCAAAGTCCCCGTCAGCTCGGGAGGTTCGAGCGACATTTCGCTCGGCAGCGCGCCCCCAAGCCGGTAGCCAAGCTTGTCGCCGCGCCGCTCAAACAGAAGCACACTCGGGATCTCGTTCTGCGCGAGATTTGCTAATCGTACTTGTCCTTCGGACGATAGGCTTGCCGAGATGGGAACGGAAAAAGTGGAAACGCCACGATAGAAAAGAATTTTTTCCTGCCGGTCACCAGCAGCCGTCTTCACCGCCAGCGGCGAGGCCGACGTTCTCCTATCGGCGTAGTACTGATTTCCTTGACCGCCGTGAGAATCTCCGTAGGACGTTTCATCGCCGGCACGATCCTCGCCCGGAAAGCGAGCGGCAAGGTTCGGAGAAACCGTAACCGAATCCCACTCGATGCCGCCGCCACCGTGCCCTCGAAACAGTGCCTCACGATCCAAGGCCTTCCTGGGATCGGGATTGACCTGGCTGGCATGGGGATACCACTCCGTAATTACTCCTCTGGAAAACCCGATCTTGACCGAAACCACGGCTTCATAAGGCGAGTAGAAGTAGAGGACAGGCGTCTCCATCCGAACTGTCCCTGCCAGGCCCTGCTTGAATTGGGCATCACTAAAATGCTCCACAAACCGGGGAGGTTCCGCAGATCCACGCAGCGGCAGCCATCTCACCGCCTGGCCGTTCCGGCCCGCGATGGAAGTAAATGTGCCCCATTCATGCGCCACCAGATTCGGGCTAATGCGGTTCTGTGCGTTGAAACCTGCGGAGAGCGTGAGGCAAAAAAGCACGATTCCGGCGACCCGAAAGCGAACGGTGGCTGACGACATGACGAGCCTCCGGATAGGCAGCATCCACTATGGATTGGACGATGGCTCCCGTAAAAAAGGTTTGTCCGGGGTATTATTGAGCATTGCATAATATAGTTACAAAGGAAACAGTTCTGCCTGACGCCAGAAGGCGGCTACCAGAGTGGGTCGCTTGCGCATCCGGCGCAGGGCCTTTCGGGCATAAGAGCTCAACTGCCCGAAGTTCTGTGGGCAGAAGTTGGGCAACTCGTGCTGCTTCCAGTGCGACCACAGATACTCGACCGGGTTCAGATCCGGCGCATAGCCGGGAAGAAACTCCACCCACAGTCGCCCGCGCTGCTGGCGGATAAACTCCCAGGTCGCGCGGCTGCGATGACCCGGCAGTCCGTCCCAGACGATCAGTAGCTTGCCGGGAATATGGCGTAGCAGGTGCGCCAGAAACTCGATGATCTGCGGGCTGCGGATCGCGCCCGGAAACAAGCGGAAGTAAAAATTCCACCACGTGATCCCCGCCATCGCCGACAACATCTTCCAGTTGAAGTGATATTGCAACACTGGGGTTTGTCCCCGTGGCGCCCAAGTGCGGCAGCGGTGCGGGCGCTCACTCAGTCCGCTTTCGTCGATGAAGACGATGGTACGGCCCTCTTTCCGGGCTTTTTTTTAATCTCTGGCCAGCGCTGCTGCTTCCACCGCCGGATCTTGTCTTCGTCACGCTCCAACGCCCGTCCCACCGGACGCTGGCAACTCCACCCCAGCTGCCGCAGAATCCGCCAGGCTTGCGACGGGTGATACTTCACCCCGCATTCCTGCTCGATCAAGTGGGCCACCCGCCACGAAGTCCACAAGTTGGTTTCGTAGCCCAGGGCCTGCGGCCCACGTTTCAACCCACGCTCGATCCGCCGTAAATCTTCCGGACGTAAACGCGCTTTCCGCCCGGCGTGTCCGGCCTGTTTTAAAGCCCGTACACCACCCTGCTTCAGTTGTTCGGCCCAGCGACTGACCGACTGCCGATGCACTCCCACCTGTCGCGCCACTTCGGCCGGATGTACTCCTTGGCGCAACAACCGCGCCCCTAACAGCCGCCGTTCTTCCAACTTCTGAAAATCGCGTCTTACTCCCGCCGGGTTTCCCATGACCGCAGAGTAGCACGAATCCTCAGGAATGTCACTATATTATGCAATACTCAATAGATCCGTCGGCCTCGCCACGCACATAGGCCGGATAGAGCCAGTTCAATGCACTGATCTTTGCGACTGGCTCGGATCTTTGCGAATGGCTCGCGCAGATCAGTCGGGCAGTTCGATCCGGTCGGGGTGTTTCTTCTCGCGCTCGTGCTCTTCAGCAAGCACCTTTTCCAACCAGGCCGCTTGTTTCTCGGCAATCTTCCTATCCGCAGACGCGGGTTGGTGAGCGATGACGAACTGCTCGCCACAACCGTCACAGCGCAGGATCCCCATTTCCTGGAACCCCGCGGCTTTCTCTCGGCTCTGACCTTTCTTTATCGCCACTGCACTCATCTATTGAACATCTCCGATTGAACAACCCCCGGCTCCTGCGCCTTGCGCGTTCCGCCTTGACCGCGTTGTCCCATTTCAGCGGAAACAGCTGAGTTGTTCATATGACGAGAGCATAGCACCAGCCCTTATCAGAATAGATTGGGTGGCGAGTTGGGGGGGCAATCGTGCCCGCACTTCATCCCGTGCTCCTCCAGGCCAAGCCCACTTGCTGGCACGAGATGGAACTGCCCGCAGGCACCGAGCCCCCAGAAACTGCTAGATCACAGGGGCCCTGGGCACACCTTGTGTCGCCCCCGCCCGCACACCCAGGCCATCAATCTATTAACCAAATAGTAATATTTCAGCGCTTTCGCCGTCCCTGGCAGCAGAAAAATAGCCCGAATGTTGTATTGACAACCCGACCATTTGGGGCGAAACTCCGCTCTGGACACTGCTTTTGATCGGAGCTGTCTCTATGGCGCGCCTTCCGATGTCGGAACCCGATCCTAAGAAACCTGACGCAGCGTCCCCATCCGGGCCTGATAAGTCCCCAGAAGCGGAATCCGATCTGGCAGGATTGGCGGCAAGGGTTTCCGCCCTCTGTGGCAGCGGTCTGTCGAGTGAGTTGTCCACTGACCTAGCGCTCGAGATCGTTCTCAACCAAATCGCGGAGCAGGCCTGCTGGGCCACCGGCGCGACCAGTGCTGCCATTGTGCTGGAGCACAATTCAGAACTAGTATGCCGCGCCAGCACGGGCGCCAATGCTCCGGAGTTGGGCGCGCGGCTCGACACCCAGGCTGGTCTGTCGGGCGCGTGCGTCAAGTCTCGCCAAATACAGCGCTGTGACGATGCCCAAGCGGACCCGCGCGGAGACCTGGAAGGTTTTCAGTCGGACATCCGCTCGGTGATGATTCTTCCGCTCCTGCGAAACGATAACGATCTGGTCGGAGTATTCGAACTGTTTTCGCCTCGTCCTTCCGCCTTCGGAGAACGTGACCAGAGCACGCTGGAAGCACTGGGTCAACGCGTGCTCAAGAATTTGAAGTTGGCCAGCGGCCCTCATTTGACGGTGGTACCCGACGCGTCGTCCGCTCTGATGCGATCCGAGCCATCGGACGTGGCGGAATTGGAAGCGTGCAAAAGTGGATCAGCCTATTTTCCGGCAGAACTGGTCAGCCCAATTAGCAACCGTCAACTCGAAGTTACGACGGTTGCTCTCCGGGGGGCGGTTCTTGCTTGCGCCATCTTGTTCTGCACGCTGGTTGGGTTCCGTTGGGGCTGGCATCGAGGCACAGCTGACTATACGCACAAGTCAGAATCTGCCCACAGGATCTCGTCCAAGAAACTCGCTTCCTCAAACGCCGGCGCGTCGTCACTTCTAACCGCGGCCGTGGGAAATTCGGCCTCTACTGATTCTTTAACTGCGGTCGGTCCTTTTGCGATGAGCGGACAAACCGTTGGAGCTTGCGATTCGCCGTCCCGGCCGCGCCCAGCGGTTGCCCCTACTCCGGCAGGTAGTCTTCTGGTTTACGAGAACGGAAAGGAAGTTTTCCGCAAGCTCCCTTCAGCGACCGAACAAAAGGAAAATGCAAAGAGCAGAGATTAGAAAAATTCAGATACAGAAAGCTCATGCAGCGTAACGTCCCGATTCAACGGAACCTAGGCGCTCCACATGCCGGGCTCTTTGTGATCGCCCTAATGCTAGCGCTCCCACTTGCCGGACAAACCGGCGCTACCCGCTATGTGTCGACCAAAGGCAACGATAGCAATCCCGGCACGATCGGCGCGCCTTGGTTAACCATCCAACACGCGGCAAATTCAGTCTCGGCAGGCGCGACGGTATACGTCTTCGGGGGAGTTTACAACGAGTCTGTGAACTTTCCGGCGTCCGGAACAGCGTGGGCGCCGATTGCATTCGAGAGTTATCCCGGACAGACTGCGGTGATCGACGGGACTGGCGTTAGCTGCTGCACATCGAACCCGCCGTCGAGCGGGAACGAAACGCAGGGTCTCATCAATATCGTGAACCAGAGCTACCTCGTACTCGCGGGATTTGAGATTCGCGATTTTGCCACCGGCAATCCCGCCTACACCCCGGCCGGCGTCTGGATAACGGGCTCGGGCACTGGCATCCAGTTGCTGAACAATTTGGTGCACAACATCACGACTTCGTCGGAGGAGAACGGCAATGCTTTCGGCATCGCCGTTTATGGCACCTCGCAGACTCCAATCAGCCATCTGGTCATCACTGGCAACGAGGTCTACAGCCTGAAGACCGGGAACAGCGAATCCGTGAACGTCGATGGGAACGTAACCAACTTTGCCATTACCAACAACCTCGTTCATGACAATGACAACATCGCCATTGATGCCATTGGATACGAGGGCGTGGGTCCGGTCGGCTTCGACGAGGCAATGTATGGGGAAATCCGCGGGAACACGATTTATAACATCAGCGGAATTCACAATGCGGGCGAGGGCAATTCTTACGACGCCGACGGTGTCTATTGTGACGGTTGCGCCTATGTCACGCTGGAGGACAATCTCATACATAATGTCGACTACGGCATCGAAGTGGCCAGCGAACACAAAACCTGCCAGAGCACCGGCACCGAGTACTCTTCATCCGGAGCCATCGGCAAAGGCAGTTCGCCGTGTAACGGCAGGTACGTCACGGTGCGCAACAACGTAGTCTATGACTCAAACGCCTGCGGTATCTCGATCGGCGGTTATGCTAACAACGTAGGCGGCAGCGCCCACGTCGTCATCGTCAACAACACTCTGTACA
>Ga0116133_1000635_pt1 | contig 10866 bp, 7 predicted proteins | sample June2015DPH_19_2_FD_89736 | JGI IMG/M metagenome (GOLD analysis project Ga0116133, IMG submission 89736) | Peatland microbial communities from SPRUCE experiment site at the Marcell Experimental Forest, Minnesota, USA - June2015DPH_19_10 | ecosystem: Environmental > Terrestrial > Soil > Wetlands >...
AAGGCGACCGGTTTCCTTAGGCCGATCTAGGCGTAAGTCATCACAACGTGCAATCCTTGAGGCTCAATCCCACTTTCGATTCAGCTGCACCCGCTCGTGCTGCCGCAACTCCCGCAGCGGTAACACGACCCATTCCGCGTCATGATGCTGCCGCAGAAGCTGCAGGTGGGAGCGTCGCCCAGGTCGATGATGCCGGAGAGCGCGTCTGCGGCGTGCACCGACCCGATACCCGGCTCCCGGCTTCCGGCCTCCGTGTGCACGCCGGAAACCGCATCTTCCGTCTGAGATCCGGCGGGGGAGGTCCGCAGGCGGAAGTTCTCGAACAGGAACTGTTGCTGGCCGGTTAGGAAGCGTAGCTGCAGCCAGCGGAAGATGTAGTCCATGATTGACTTGGCGAATCCGATGTCGGGATTGCCGCTCCAGCCGCTGGGCTCGAAGCGCGTGTGGGCGAACTTTTCGCAGAACAGCTTCAGCGGCACGCCGTGCTGCAGTGAAATGGAGACCGCCAGCGCAAAGCTATCCATCAGCCCGCTGACCGTGGAGCCTTCCTTGGCCATGGTGATGAAGAGTTCGCCCGGCTCGCCGTTGGGATAGAGGCCGACGGTGATGTAACCCTCGTGGCCTCCAATGTTGAACTTGTGCGTGATCGAGGCGCGCTCTTCCTGCAGCTTGTGCCGGACCGCGCGCGGAGGCGCGTTGAGGTTGTCTTCTTCGTGTGGGGCGGCCGCCCCCGGCCGCGGGTCGTCTTTCGAAGAATTAGCGGTCTTGGTACCGGCAGCCGAGAGCGGTTGCGACTTCTTGCAGCCGTCGCGATACACCGCGACCGCCTTCAGTCCTAGCTTCCACGCCTGCAGATACGCTTCCATGATGTCTTCGACCGATGCGTTCTCAGGAAGATTGACGGTCTTCGATATCGCTCCGGAGATGAACGGCTGCGCCGCCGCCATCATCCGCAGATGCCCCATGTAAGCAATCGACCGCGTCCCCTTGGCCGGCTTGAACGAACAATCGAAGACGGCGAGATGATCGTCCTTGATGTGCGGCGCGCCCTCGATGGTTCCGGTCGCATCGATGTAACTGACAATCGCATTCGCCTGATCGTGGTCGTAACCCAGCTTGAACAACGCCGTCGGCACCGTCTGATTGACGATCTTAATCATCCCCCCACCCACGAGTTTCTTGTACTTCACGAGTGCGAGATCAGGTTCCACACCAGTTGTGTCGCAGTCCATCATGAAGCCGATGGTTCCGGTTGGCGCGAGGACTGTCACTTGCGAATTTCGGTAGCCGTGTTTTTCTCCGTGGGCAAGGGCTTCGTCCCAGCACTGTTTGCTGGATTCGTAGAGTGGAGTGGGGACGTTCGCTTTGCTTATGTTGTTGACGGACGCGCGGTGCATGCGGATTACGTCGAGGAATGGTTCGCGGTTGATGTACCAGCCGGGGCAGGCTCCGCCGGGCATGGAGGCGCTGCCGAGATTGGTTTCGGCGAGATTCTTTTTTGTGGGTTCGGTGGCGGGCGTTAACGGCTGGCAGAGTTCTGCGATCCTGGAAGATTGCAGATAGGCTTCGCCGCACATGATGGCGGTGACGCAGGCGGCGTAGTCGCGGCCGGCGTCGGAGTCGTAGGGCAGGCCCGCGGCCATTAATAGCGCGCCAAGATTTGCGTAGCCTAAGCCGAGCGGGCGGTAGTCATGCGAGTTGCGCATGATCATTTCCGTCGGATAGCCGGCGTTGTCGACCAGAATTTCTTGCGCGGTGATGAGGACGTCGACGGCGTGGCGATAGGCTTCGACATCGAAAGTGCCGTTGGGCGCGAACTTCAGCAAGTTCAGGCTGGCCAGGTTGCAGGCGGAGTCGTCGAGGAACATGTATTCGCTGCAAGGATTGCTGGCGTTGATGCGGGCAGTGTTCTTCGATGTATGCCAGCGGTTGACGGTGGTGTCGTATTGCATGCCGGGATCGCCGCAGTGCCAGGTGGCTTCGGAAATTTTCTGGAGAAGATATTTAGCTTTGTAGGTTGTCATGACGCTGCCGTCCTGCACCTTCTTGGTGGAGAAATCGGTGTCGCGGATTACGGCGTACATGAAGTCATCGGTGACGCGGACGGAGTTGTTCGCGTTCTGGAAAAAGATGGAGGAGTAGGCGTCGGAATCGGGATGAGAGCCGTCGTATCCCATGGCGACCAGCGCGTGAGCCTTGGCTTCCTCTTTCTGTTTGCATTCGATGAACTCGACGATGTCGGGGTGGTCGACGTTGAGGATGACCATCTTGGCGGCGCGGCGAGTTTTGCCTCCGGACTTGATGACGCCAGCGAAGGCGTCGAAACCTTTCATGAAGCTGAGCGGGCCGCTGGCGGTGCCTCCACCGCTGAGACCTTCGGTAGACGAACGCAGCGGAGAGAGATTGGTTCCGGTGCCGCTGCCCCACTTGAACAGCATGCCTTCAGTCTTTGCGAGAGTGAGGATGGAGTCGAGCGAATCCTTTACCGAGTTGATGAAGCAGGCGGAGCATTGGGGACTGCTGTAGCCGGTGACGCCGAACTCAACCTGCTGAGTCTTGCGATTCCAGTGCCAGTTGCGCGCGTCGGAATTGGGCTCGATGCGGTCGCAGCCGACGTTGAACCAGACGGGCGAATTGAAAGCGGCGTACTGGCGAACGAGGATGTGGACGAGCTCATCGTGGAAGGTTGCGCCGTCTTCGAGAGTTTTAAAGTAGCCTTGGGCCAGTCCCCAGTTGCGGATGGTTTCGGCAACACGAGTGACGAGCTGGCGGACTCCGGTCTCGCGCTCGGGCGTGCCGACTTTGCCGTGCAGATATTTCGAGGCGACGATGTTGGTCGCGGTCATGGACCAATCTTTGGGAACTTCGACGTCCTTCTGCTCGAAGATCACGTTGCCTTGTGCGTCAGTGATCTGAGCAAGGCGGAGATCCCATTCGAGTTCGTCGTAGGGGGACACTCCGGGCTTGGTGAAGAAGCGACGGAAGGATAGGCCAGGGGTGACCTTCTTGTTGGCGGTAACAGGGGTTGCGGGAGCGGCCGCAGGGGAATCAACGGTGGTAGTTTTAACCTCGGGCATTGCTTTCTCCATTAATAATTAGATTCTATCGATCTTGGCCCGATTCGGCTTCCATGGGGGTGGATGGGGGAATCGGACCGTGCCCAAACGGGAAATTTGTTCGGGGTGAAGCGTGTGTTGTTAAAGAGCTTGTGCCCTTGCGGGGGCTAACTGCCTCAGGGGCTAAAGCCCGGGATCATTCTTGCTTCTGACGCGGCGCTAAAGCGCCGCTCTTCCACGGTTGCGCCGGCGTCATCGGAGCCGCCTGTTTCGGTGGCGCTTTTGGCATCCGATCTCAAGGGGCTAAAGCCCAAGCTTTTTCGTACTCCTTGCGGTACGGCTGAAGCCGTACCCTGATACGAAGCAAAACAACCTTTCAATCGCAGCGCTGAAAGCGCTGCGCCACCCAAAATCCCTTCGGATCAAAAACCGGAGGGGAGGGGGTGAGGACAGTGAAGGTTGTTGTTGGCTCCGGAATCGAGATGTGGGGTCGAGCGTACAACATCCGTCCCTCGGCTAGGCTCTACTGCCGGGACTAGAGGTGGGACGGTGTCGGCATTGGCGGACAGGAGTGTCCGCCCCACACGGGCCGTGCCCACACCAACCGTTTCTTCTGCGGTACTTAATTCCAGCGACGAAGAGAAGCCAGCGGGGATGCCGGAGGCTTTTTCGGCGGAGGAGAGCATCCATTGATTGAGGGCGCTGCAAATGTTGCGGCGCTGATCCTGCTCCTCGATGACCACGAAGCGGAGGAAGCAACGTCCGGAGGAAAGGCGTGCGCGCATGGGATTGATGCGGGTGAACATGCGGTCGAGGACGAAAGCCATGTCATCGTCTTCGGAGAACTGAAGGACGGCGAGCATGCGGCGGCCGCCGCCAGCCGAGCTCTGCTCATTCGGACAGCCGAGGGCGGCTGTCCCCACATGAGTGTTGCTGGGGCTGAAATCCATGATCTCCTCAGCGATGGCGAAGATGCCGGGCTTGCTGGGGACGACGAGGAGGCTGTGAGGGGAATCGCAACGGAACCAGCGTGACCATTGCAGGCGGCGGGGGTCGATGGGACGATCGAAGCCATGCCGAGCGAGTGAATCGGTGACGAGGCGGGTTAAAGCTTCCATCCAGGGCTCCTCAAAATCAGGGGCTAAAGCCCCGTCATTTTCTGCGATCTATTCGCGGCGCTGAAGCGCCGCTCTTCCACGGCGCTGCCAGCAGACAGGTTGTTCTTTTTTCAGTCGTTCACCCGGGGGAGGATCGGGGAACGGCCACCGCACTTACTAAAAGCACCCGGCTTCGGGCTCCGGCCACCGGACTGACTAAGCTGGGTCCTGTTTACTGTATTGCTTTGTTGGCTTTACGGAGATGGCGCCGGGTCACCTCTGGCCTGGCGCCATCCCGTCCTCACTACTCTCTTCTACTTCACCTGCCGAAACCCGCCCCGTTCCCGCGGGGCGAGTTTCAAAGCTATGGGATTGCAAAGTTACTCCCGCTTATTGTGCCTGTCAAGAGGGAAACACTACAGGTTGTATCTCCAGCAATGACGGGCTTGATGCTGGGGCGGCGGTTTGGTTTTCCACAAGTGCAATTCATGGTGCATTCACAAAAGTCGAGGGTGAGTTGAGGAGTGCCATTCTAGGACCTAGAGGGTCCGCGTCCCGGCGGCTGAAGGCACAGGCAGACCGGCGGAACGGGTGCCGGGCTAAAGCCCAGTTTGACTTGGGACAGTTTACGCGGCGCTGAAGCACCGCTCTTCCACAGCGCTGCGGCCGTTGCGGAATTCTATCGGCGCTCTTAGAAGCGGTGGTTAGTTTGCCAGAGATGATTTCCAAGGCTTTAAGTACCTCGGGGGCTAAAGCCCGCAACAATGACGCGGCGTTTATCGCAGCGCCAAGAGCGCTGCGCCACCCAAAAGAGGCGGGCCAGCTAAATCTTTTCAGCACTGTTCTCAGCCCTCGTCTCCAGCTTAATCGTAGAGAGAGCGCAGGGTTGGGGTCGAGTTGCGGGGGTTGCGGTCGGGTTGGGGAAATTTGCGAACTGGGAGCGAGAAGCGGACGGGAGTCTGGCGCTGCCGTGTTTCCTGCGACTCCAAATTCTCCTGCTGCGGCGGAGTTGCAATCGGCTCGGGAGTTTCGCCGGCGAGCAAGGGGACATAGATATCTTCGAAGATCTGACGAGGTGCGATGCGAAGAACTCCGTCGGAGGATTCGACGAGGTAGTCGCCCTTGCGACCGGAGTGTTGACGGCCGAGGATGTCGGTGAAGGTGAGGTTGGTGGTAAGTTGCTTGGCTTTGACCAGAAAACGGGTGCGGTAGGTGATCCATGGACTTGGTGCTTTCATGAGTGCCGACCAACTTTTGTCTTTCGATGGTGAGGTGAATGGTGATAACGAACGGGATAAGGAGGCGAGCCAAACGCGCGCGATTACTGTGTCGCAGAAAACGCGACACTTCGCGCGGTTCGCCCAGATCCTTCGCTGCGCAAAAAACGCTTGCTCAGGACCACAAACCTCCCAGGTTTCGTCTCGTGCCGGTTACTATCTTCGGCTGAGTTTGTTGAAACTTTCTCGTTGAGGGCGAGAACGAATGTACGAGCGAAAAGGCGCGCGGTCAATTCAGTATTTTTGGTGCAGTTGAGGAAAATCTTAGATGCGAGCTGTGGCGGATTCGCGGGGATGAAAAGCTTGTCGAAGAGATGCGTCTAAGCCGCGTGCAGGGCGGACGTTCTGTTCGCTGGAGAGCAGCAGAAGAAAATGTGGGCACAGGGGACGGGCGGATTGTCCACAGAGACTGCACAGGAAATGCAGAAAGGCAGGAGGGCGGTTCTCAGCTCTCAGATTTCATTTTCTGGTTTCTGGCCGATGGTACGAGTGGATGGAGCGAGGAGTTCCGCCACTTGGCTTCGCCGCGACCTTGAAGCCGCCGACCTTCTGCTGAAGGCTAGGGATCCTTCGACTTCGCGGCCGCTCCGCTTGGCGGAGCGGCCACTACGCTCAGGATGACAATTCAGTTAACGGCCGGCTAGCGCTGGTTCGTGAACATGCTTGCCGGACTTGAAGGCTTCGTAACGTTGGTTAACTTCGTCCCAGTTGATTACGTTCCACCAGGCGGCGAGATATTCCGGACGGCGGTTGTTGTATTTCAGGTAGTAGGCGTGCTCCCAGACATCGTTGCCGAAGATGGGATAGAGGCCTTGCGAAATCGGGTTGTCCTGATTGGGGGTGGAGATGACTTGCACGTCGCCGCCTTGCTTGCCGGCGAGCCAGACCCATCCGGAGCCGAATTGCTTGGCGCCGGCGTCATTGAACTTGGCTTGGAAATCTTTGAAGTTGCCGAAGGTTTTGTTGATGACCTGGGCGATGGGACCCGTGGGATCGCCGCCGCCTTTGGGCTTCATGATCTTCCAGAACATGGTGTGGTTGACGTGGCCGCCGCCGTTGTTGCGGACTGCGGCGCGAATGTCTTCGGGGATGGCGTTGTAGTCGCGGATCAACTCTTCCGCACTTTTCTTGGCGAGTTCGGGATGTTTTTCGATTGCGGCGTTGAGATTCTTGACGTAGGCACCGTGGTGCATGTCGTGGTGCAGGGTCATCGTCTGCTTATCGATGATGGGTTCGAGCGCCGCGTAGTCGTAGGGCAGGGGCGGTAATTCATGAGCCATGATTTTTCCTCCAGAGTTCTTATTGTACTGATGACGGGGCCAAGGGTATGGATTCAGGCGAAGCGGCTTCCTGAATTTGGATGACGGGAGCGGCGTCGCGGTTACGAACAGAATTTTACACCTGAGGCACTCAAGGGCTAAAGCCCGCGCAGTCGAATAAAAATCGTGACGCGGCGCTGAAGGGCCGCCCTTGCACGGTCGCTCAAGCGGCACGGGTGCTGCGGCAGCATCGACGGTGGCGTGGCAGTTGCAGGTCCCCTTCGACTTCGCTCAGGATGACAACCAAGACTAGTTGGCGGGTGGGCCGAGGACTTCGCGGACTTTGCGGGAGAGGTTTTGCAGAGTGAAGGGCTTTTGCAGGAAGGCTTTTTGATCTTCCGCGGCGAGCGGGCTGGCGAAGGCATCTTCGGCGTAGCCGGAAAGATAGAGAACCTTGGCGCCGGGACGCGTGGGGAGGAGTTGTTGCACGAGTTCGTGGCCGCTCAGGCCGGGCATGACGACGTCGGTGATAACGAGGTGGATGGTGTCAGGGTGGCTGGCGGCAAGGGCGAGAGCAGCATTGCCATTGCCGGCTTCGAGGACTTGATAGCCGCGGGACTGGAGAGTTTCGCGAACGAGTTGGCGGACGGAATCCTCGTCCTCGACGAGGAGGATGGTTTCGGACCCGCCGGCGGTGGCGAGGGAAAGCGGAGCGGCGCCGTGGGCTTCCGAAGGGCCATCGACACAGGGGAAATAAATGGTGAAGACGGTACCGCGGCCGAGCTCGCTCTGGACGAAGACGTAACCGCCGCTTTGCTTGATGATGCCGTAAACGGTGGAAAGGCCGAGGCCAGTGCCTTTGCCTTTTTCTTTCGTGGTGAAGAAGGGCTCGAAGATGCGGGCTTGGGTTTCGCGGTCCATGCCCTGGCCGTTGTCGCTGACGGAGATCATGACGTAGGGGCCGTGTTTGATGAAAGTATTTTCCGGGCGGTAGGAATCGTCGAGGGTGACGCTGGCGGTGCGAATGCAGATTTTCCCGCCGTTCGACATGGCGTCTTTGGCGTTGACGACGAGATTCATGATGACTTGTTCGAGCTGTCCGGCATCGGCGCGGGTGCAGCCGACGGCGGGGGCGAGACTGGTGGTGAGTTCGATATCTTCGCCGATCAGCGGGCGCAGGAGACGTTCCATGTCCGCGACGATAGCGTTGACGTCGATGACCTTGAGTTCAAGATGCTGTTTACGGCTGAAGGCCAGGAGTTGGCGGGTGAGTGTGGTGGCGCGATCGGAGGCTTGCTGAATGGCTTCGACCTTGGAATGGAGCGGGTGGGCAGAGGTGAGCTGGTCGAGGAGAACCTCGGTGTAGCCGCTGACGACCATGAGCAGATTGTTGAAGTCGTGAGCGATGCCTCCGGCCAGACGGCCAACGGCTTCCATTTTTTGCGACTGACGGAACTGATCTTCAAGGACGCGGCGCTCGGTGATGTCTTCGGCGATGGCTTCGAGGACATCGGCGGGCTCGTCTTCCGTGGCGACGGCACGGCCGCTGATGCGAACGGTGATGGCGGTGCCGTCCTTGTGTTTCCAGCGGACTTCAAAACCGTCCATGCGACCGGTGCGGCGGAATTCGTCGACCAGGCGGGAGTATTCGCCAGAGTCGAGGAAGACATCTTTTTGGGGATCGAGGGCCAAGACTTCGAGAGCGGAGTTGTAACCCAACATTCCGATGAGGGCGGGGTTGACGTCGAGAAACGCGCCTTCGAGGCTGGACCGATAAATGCCGTAGACGGCGGTCTGGACCAGCGAGCGGTAGCGGACTTCGGAGCGGCGCAGGGCTTGCTCGTTGCGTTTATGGTCTATGGCGGCGGCCAACTGACGCGAGATCAAAGTAAGGACTTCTTTATCGCGTTCGCGAAGGGCTGAGCTTTCGGAATAGTTTTTGAGAACGAGGGCGCCGAAAACGTGATGGTTCGCATGGAGCGGAACGCCCAGCCACTGGTGCGCCGGGGGGCCGGCGAGTTTGACTTCACGGCGCTGCTGCAGTTGCTGCAAGAGTTTTGGAGTGCAGAGCAGCGGCTCACCGGTGCGGAGAACGTATTCGACGAGGCCGCGCGCGGCTTTAGCGGGAGCGGGGGCGGACTCCTGCTCATCGACGAAATAAGGGAAGCTGATTAGTTGCGACTCGGGATCGTGAAGAGCGATGGAGAAATTACGAGCGGGCATGAGTTCGTCGACGATGCCGTGGATGGCGGCGAAGAACTGCTGGAGGTCTTCCGTAGCGCTAGCCTTCTCGGCGATGCGATACAGAGCGGAACTGAGATTTTCGGCGCGCTTACGATCGGAAATGTCGCGATAGACGAAGTAGAAGGCGGCGCTGCGGCCGTTGACGATCAAGGGAGCGGTAGAGAGGGAAACATCCAGCAGGGTTCCATCGCTGTGGCGGCGTTGGGTTTCGAGAGTAAGCTGTTCGCCGCGCTGCAGGCATTGCGCGATCCAGTGCGCTTCGGCGGCGCGATCAGGGGGAAGGATCAGCGAGTCAATGGGCTGCGATAGGGTTTGCGCGCCGGAGTAGCCGAACATGCGCTGAAACTCACGGTTGACGCACTGCGCGTGGAAAGAAGAGTCGACCACAATCAGAGCGTCGGGAGAGTTTTCAAAGAGTTGTTCGAGATATTGGCGGCGAAAGTCGAGAGGATCTCCCTGAGTGGTTACGTTGGGATTCCATGCGGCAGGATTCCAGGAAAGAGAAGACGGTTGCGCGGCGGTTGGAATGCCCGGGGGAATAAACGAGGGTGACGCTCCGCACTCGAGCGCCTGGCGCAAACTCTTGGCGCGCAGAATTTCCCTGGATTGTGATGACCGGGTGACACGACCACCCATTGATGGCTCCCCCTCTGAAGCCCAACAAAATGGATAGTAGAACGGGGGGCGTTTACTCGAAAGTTACTGAGGTAATAGCGAGGCGCGGGGCTAAAGCCCCAAGCTGTAGCACGAATTTTCGTGGCGATTTCAGGATGAAGATAATACCAAAGGCCGATCGCAGCTTTGAAGCGCTGCGTCACTCAAAATCTACGTTTCAGGACTTTGTGGCGAGCATGTCGCAGACGCGGCGGATGGTGTCGCGCTGTGCGTCGCTTAGAGTGAGGAACTCGAAGCCGTAGCGTAGTCCCTGGCGGTAGCGGACGATGGCACGAACTTTTAGAGGGTAAGGACTGAGGGGCAGAGGAAATTCGAGAGAAACGATTTCACCGCTTTCGAGTTCTCCGGTGAGGGTAGCGCCGATGCCATCCGGGCCAAGTTCGGTGGAGCGTCCCCAGCAACTCTGGAATTCGCCGTTCTGAAACATGCGGACTTGCAAGCGAACGTCAATGGCAAAGCGCGGGTAGCGGCGAACATGGGCCGGAGCGAGTTTTTTGCCTGGAGTTGCCATGTTTAAAGGTTAGTGTCTAGTGGCCAGTGGTCAGCAAAAGTTCGCGAGACCTGATTTTATTGACCACTGATCACTGTCTACTGGCCACTTTCTAGTTGCCGTGCAACAGGTAGCCGGGTTCAAGAGGGAGTTTGCCCCCGATCTTGACGACGGCAACACTGCTGTTGATGGAGTACACATCCACGACGCCAACGGCTCCGGGCGTGGAGGCCACCGTGTTTACGAGTTCTTCGTCGGAAGTGGCGACCAGGATGGCCGGATGGTTGGTGCGTGCGTGATTGGAAGTGACGATGAGACTGTTGAGTTCGCTCTCGGACATGCCATAGACCTTTTCGAGAACCATCTTCATTTCCGGTGAGGACGGAGAGCGCATGACGAAAGTTACGGGTTTGCCGTCGGACCAGCGAGTGGTCTGGGCCTTGCAAACCTTGATCAGATCGGCGACCGTGATCGCACCCAACGCATTGGATTTATTGGACACCACAGCGATGTCGCGCGCCGCAGCGAGCGAAGCAGCGACGATCACGAAAATGAAAACACGTAGAAGGCGTTGGCAGAGCACTCTGGTTCTCCCGCGATGCGCACGAAACTCTGGAGAGATTGTGCTTGATGAAGGGTCACTTATTAAAGGTAACTAAGGTCACAAAGCGGGGATGGACGATGGACGAGGCACGCGAGAATAAAAAGTGGGCGCGGCTTGGGAGCCGCGCCCGATGGTTTCTGTGTGGATGATGGTTTAGTTCTTCT
>Ga0116133_1000640_pt1 | contig 10819 bp, 10 predicted proteins | sample June2015DPH_19_2_FD_89736 | JGI IMG/M metagenome (GOLD analysis project Ga0116133, IMG submission 89736) | Peatland microbial communities from SPRUCE experiment site at the Marcell Experimental Forest, Minnesota, USA - June2015DPH_19_10 | ecosystem: Environmental > Terrestrial > Soil > Wetlands...
TGTCGCCGGTGGGGCCGGCCACGGCGCACACTTCGGATACTCGCTGAATCGATTTTTCTAGTTGGTCACGAGCCCGCTGCTTGAATTGAGGCCGGGGCCGAAGTGCGACGACAATCCGAACTCTGAATCGGATGTGTTCAGTTCCTTCTGCTGCCAAACACGAAGCGGTTTCTTGCGTCTTCCGCTTGAGTGCGTGTGGGCGCAAATTCCACAAGTGAGGTTTCGACGTGCCGCAAATTTAACGCAGAACTGGGATTGGCTCAGGCCCAATTGAATGAGCTCTTAGGACTCGTCGACATATACAGGAATCTCGGTGGAGGGTGGCAGACATAAGCCACGTCGGATGGGACGAGCTGTTACGACAGCAGCTTTTCATTACTCTCATTAGCCATGAATATCGATTACTGATAAGGAGATCATCATGATTACATGCAGCAGCGCCGCCAGCCTATTCTCAGAGCTGAAAACCAGAATTGATACTCGCCAAGCGCGGGTAGGCGTGATAGGTCTCGGTTATGTGGGCCTGCTCGCGGCACGCTCGCGGTATCGGCCTCTCCAATCGTTTGTTAGAAGCAGGCGGACATCTGTGCTGAGACTCAACACTTTGAATCAGCCAAATATTTTTCCATCCATACCGTCCATACCGTGATCGGGGCAATTCGAGTGAATCAACGTTTCTTTTGTGACTCATGTTCCAGATGTGATAAAAGGTAAGTAACGGTAAAGACGTCGGTTTTTGACATCTTATTGAACGCAAAGAGTCTGTCCGAAAGAGCCTTTTCGAATCCCACTCTCTCCGCCAGTTTCTTTAATCGATGTTACCCCATTTAGCTCGCGGGTCAATCACGTGGCGAACGACGACGGAGTGCTCGCGACCAGCGGAACTCGTTCAGACTCTAGATCGGCTATTCTCGTAGCACCATGACCAATGACGAACGCACGCAGCGAGAGTCCACCCTGATCGCCACCATCAGAAGGGAACTCCCCGAGTTCGCAAAAGCGTGCGCGGATGACACGGAACTGGTGTTGCTCCACCAAGATGCCTTTGCCGCCGGCTACCAAGACGGCGAATACATGCTCCTCGGCATGGCGATCAAGTATGCAGGTCTGCGTGGAAAGGAAGTCCGCGTGATTGGAAAGAACGGGAGCACTGTCGGCGAACCTGAAGGCACAATTCATTGAGGGAGATACCGGCTAACTGGATCGTGACTTGAATCCGCCATAGGTCAGGTAGACGCCGAGGACGAGCGAAATAGCTGTGTACATGTAGAAGAGTTGTCGGTAGTGAAGTTGCCCAAGGAAAAATCCCGCTTCCATCTCAGGCGGCAGGAACAAGAAGAACAGACTCTTGATCAGCGTCATCCAACCGACGAGGGTGACGATCACCGCTAGCACACCCCCCGACCAGATATTGTGCGCGAGGACCATCGCCAGCCCAGCGACCAACATGATTGCGCCAAGGACGAACATCATTGATGGATCGCGAAGAACTGCTCTCACCGACTCCAAAGTCGCTTGTTTGCGGGTGACCATGGATAGCGCGACGAGAATACAGTACAGCCCAATCAGCCTGCTAAGAAAAAGTGTACGCGACGACATGGTGCCCTCCAAACGAATCAGGGATTTGTCTGCCAAAGATATAGTGAGCAACGCAAATTGTCCCTCTCGGATTGACATGCGCGCCTAGCGCGTCATGGGCCATCAATTCTTTGGCGACCTTTTTCGCGAGCGCAGGATCTATCCCGCGAGCGACCTAGATGGCCATCAGTTCCTTGTGCTCGCCCTTGTCGTCTGCTTGGAGTTCCGCACGTTCAAGCGCGAGGTGTACAAAGGGGATCGCCTTTCCCACTAATGCCTGGGAACGTTCCGTACGGCAATGAGCGAAACCTGCTCCAAGTCAGGGTAGTGTTCCTCTTTGTCGGGGCTGCGGTCCGCTGGCGCGATCTGCTGGATGGTCGTTTGCGCAGGCAGTTTACCCTTGAAATATTTCCCGTACACTTCGTCAAACGCAGGTATGTCCGCTAAATTGTCGAGGTATACAACCGTCGACACGACCTGATCGAAATCCATACCGGCTTCGTCAAGGTTGTCCATCTGGTTGCGCATCGTCTGGCGGAGCTGAAGGGCCGTGGTCGAACTATAAACTCCTTCGTTCGGTCCGGGGATAAAGCCGCTCTTCGCCGAACAATACAACGTATCGCCGGCAAAGACGCAGGGGCTCGCCGTAGGACTGGGTGGCATGTTCTTGGGACGTACGGCCCGCCGTTCCTTCAGATCACGGACCGCAACGCCTGTGTATTCGATTTGTGCGCCGTTGGGCAGGCTCGAAACTTCGATTGTGGCCCGCGCCGGGGTATTGCCGAACTCGAAGCGACGCGCATAGCGCTCGTTCATCACTCGCATCGGGATCTGCTCAGTCAAGTAGGGATTGACGAAAACCATGTGGCTGAGCTTCAGCCCAGCCGCTTCCACTATTGCTTTCATTCGGTCAAGCGCGAAGTCCACCTGAGTGGCATCGTCTGACACTTTGCCACCGGATGGGCCGGGCCCAGGCATGGCAGAAACGAACAAACGATCGTGGGTGAGAATGCCTGGTGAAAAAGGCTCGTCCGATTTGTAGTTCGGCGGATAGACGGCTCGCTTGTCGGAAAGATTTCGTACCGCAACCGCGTTGATCTCAATTGGGGGATCGGAAAGCGCGGCAACACCGAGAACAGCCCGCGCCGGCGGAATCTTTCCGAAGAACTCGCCGAAGGCCCGGTTCATTTCCGAATATTGGCTGACGTCGGTGAGATACACGGTGGTGTAGACGACGTGATCCATCGTCAAGCCCGCGGTCTCGACGACGGATTTCAAATTACTGAGGGCGTGCCGCGCCTGCGCCGCAAAAGTTGCCGGTAACGCACCATCCGCGCCGCGCGGGCCCTGAGCGGAAATATAGATATAGTCTCCGGCATCCACGCTGGACGGGGCGGCGCGGCGAACCGCAGAAGATCCGTGAGGCGGTGGAGTCGCGCCCGCCTGCGCTTGTGCGCCGACAGCCGACCACAGCAGCAATGCAACGAAGAATGATTTCATTCGAGCCTTCAGTCAGTACTTGGTAGTGGTCCAGTATGCACGCTCACGACGGAAGAAAAAGTCGAGCTTCGCTCGACGGGAAAGCCGGGGCGGCTGTCCCCACATTACGCGGCCCGGCTTCCTTTTTGTGCGGCTCCCAGGATGCTGCGCAATCTTTGTCCCACAATGATTTCTTCGCCGGGTTGGATGGTCATCGAAACCAGCTCGATGTGGTCGGCTTCCGGCCGCTCTTTGCTGGTCGGATTGGGCCTGCCCTCGCGAACCGCTTTCACCAAGCTCGGATTATCCGCACCGAGCACTTCGATGACCGGGTCGCCGTCCCGCAAAGCCTGCACGCAGTCAGCGATGGTAAATCCCCACGCTCGCTGATCCCATGAAACGTTCAGCGTGGGATAGCGGTTCCCATCATCTGGAATGTATATCTTCGTTTGGACCCCCGGCACTGTCTCCACCAGCTTTCTGATGCTATCCACACGATCGTTCCACTCGCGGTAAAGTTTCTTGTCGTCCAGCTTCAGCCAAGTCTCAAGAGCGGTAAGGCAGCCGATCATTTCTTCTTTTCCAACCTTCATGGGTCGGCACACGGCCCCCTCGCGCGGGCTGGAGTTCATGACGGCCGCGTCGATCAGATCCTTGCGGCCGAGAAGCACTCCGCTGCACTGCGGCCCGCGCAGGCCTTTCCCACCGGAAAAGGTGTAGAGGTCAATTCCCATGCGGGCGTATAACTTGGCATTATCAGCCGGAGGGATGCCTGCGGCATCGTCGAGAAGCAGAGGCACCTTATGAGCTTTCGCAATCGCGAGTTCCTTCTGCAACTCGTCACCGAGGTGCGTGGTGTAGATCATTACGGTGTTTGGGTTGATGGCATTGGCAAGTTCTTCCGGTGAATAGGCGAGCACCAATTTCGCTCCGGTCAGGCGGATCGCACTGTCAAAAGCGCTCCGGCCGCCGGACATGACCACTTCATTCTTGAGGCCGGTGGTATCGGGGAGTTGCCAGATGAGCTTGTCATCGGTGCCGGCCATGCATCCGGCGGTTGCGACTGCCAAGGCCCCCGCGGCGCCCGAGGTAATCATTCCAGACTCGGCGCCGGTGAGTTCCGCCAGCCGCCGCCCGATGGCACGTTGCAAATCAAGCACATTTACGAAATACTGCGAGGCTTCGATCTGGGCTTCGCGAACTTCCGGAAACTCCAGAGACCCACTGAGGTAGGTCCAGGTGCCTCGGCAATTGATGACGGTCTTAACCCCCAGGCGGGTGTAAACATTTTGTCGCGGGTCTTTGCCTACGGCGGTGGCGGCCTTCGCGAAGAGGTCAGCTACGGCAATTTGGCTCAGCAGCGGAGCCGCCGCTGCCCATTTCATGAATGACCGACGACTGGAATTCAGAACGTGCATTGCGATACCTCCAGTACGAAGATGAATAGCCTCACCTCGACGCCTCCTCCATGTAAGCGACCACATCAGCGAGCTCCCTGCTGCTGAGCCGCCGCCCGAAGTCGACAGGCATGGGATCTCCGATTTTCCGCTCGACGGAGAGCAGGCTGGATTTCATGAGCAGGTAAAACCGGCCATCGCCATCCTGCAATTGCAGAGAGGCGTCATCTTCATTTCGAATCATGCCGGAAAACTTTCGGCCATCCCGCGCAGCTGCGGTTGCAGTCTCTTGCGGTCCTTCGGCCGGCTTGAGAATCGCGTCGCGAATTTCGTCCGCCGGATGATCTCGTGCAAACCCCGCGAGGTCCCCGGCGACGAACTGCCCTCGGACCCCAATTTGGTGGCAGGCTGAACATCCGGCCTTTCCGAAGAAAAGATCGTGGCCCCGCGCTGGGTCGCCCGGCATGGAGTTCCCAGCGGACCTGCCTTGCAAAGAGCGCAGATACGCAAGGACCGCGTGAGCATCTTCTCTTCCAAGACTGGGGAATCCTGGCATCCCTTCTTCCGGAATTCCATCATGGATCACGCTGAGCAATGCCTCGTCCGAGAGCGACTTCACGCCGCTCCGGCGAATGATATCGGGCGCATGCTCACCACCGAGCGCATCGAGTCCGTGACAAGTCGCGCACTTCGCCTCGAAAACGCTCTTTCCCCTGAGGTCAACTTTCGGACCGGCAGCAGACGCCTCGCGGTTCGGGTCTTGGCAAAGGACATTGCCGACCACGCCGAGAGAAATCAACACCACCCCAAACTTGAGAACGATTTGCCCGGCCACGCCGCGCTTCTCGACTTTCGCCCCTAGGGAGATTCGCCCGGGAAGTCGCAATATTCCACTCCGTGAAAACAGATTCTTAGGAATCGGTGACATCGGACGGTGAACCTGATATACCACAGAATCTGCTTGACGCAAATCCAATTGTTTCGTTTCATTGGGTTTTGTTTCGTCCAGTGAAAGTGCGCAGTACATTAAATCGGCTGCCCAGGAATATGACTATACGCGGATTAGAAATCCGGTCATTTCATGGCACAGGTATCGGGGTAGCACCAATCAAAGGAAGAGGGAACAATGCGACGCTACGTAGTGGCTCTGTCTATTTGTTGGTTGACCCTGAATGTCGCACAAGCTGAAGCTGAGAGCTCGAGTTTGTCGTGTCACGTTGAGACCACGAATTACAAGGGTTGGAGTGCAGAACAGCTTTCCAACCACTGGGTCAAGCTAATCGTCGTACCGCAAAATGGCGGACGGCTGATGCAAGTCATTTTTGCCGAGCATGCTTACCTCTTCGTCAATCCCAAGTATGAAGGGAAGTACCTGCCTCCAGATCCATCCCAATGGTTTAACTATGGAGGCGACAAGCTGTGGCTGTTGCCAGAGGGAAATGACGATGAACAACATTGGGTGGGCAATTCCGATTTGCTCGACGACGGCCCGTACGCCTTTCGAAAGGTTTCGGAAGGTCAGGGGTGCGAGATCGAGCTGACGGGCCCGGCCGATCCGCAGACCGGGATTCAGATCCGGCGCACGATTCACCTGGACGCCGATTCTCCACGAATTCGTTTTCACGCAACCATGCAGAACAAGAGCGGACATGCAATCGAGTGGTCGATGCAGTCTGTTTCGCAATACGATACCGCGGACCACTCTGCTCCCTCGCGAGGCAGCCGCAATTTCTGGACCTTCACCCCAGCAAATCCAGTCAGCAGCTATCTCAATCGCTACCACGTGCGCTTCGGTCCAGCGGAAAATCCGGCGGTCGCCGTCAGGGAGGACGGCCTCTTCGCGCTGCACTACACTCACCTTGCCGCAGAACTATGGCTGGACTCGACTCCGGGCTGGCTGGCCGTGGTGGATGGCGATAGCCATTACGCCATGGTTGAGCGCTTCCGATACGATAAGAGCGCAGCCTATCCTGGCAAGGCATCGGTTATTTTTTGGACGAATGGTCCCGAAGTGAGGTTGAATTCTGAAGAGGAACCTTCGCTGACCTCCGGAGGCGACGGAGCTCCTTATTATCTGGAAGCCGAGATCAACAGTCCTTTGGTCCAACTGCGGCCGGGTGAGACCCGAGATCTGGACACGGAGTGGTTTCCCACTCGCTCGGGCAGCGAGTTCCACGGCGTAGAGGACGCAGGCGTCGTGGTGCGTCCTCTTCGGGCCTCCCGTTTGCAGAACGGCCACGTGCGCCTCTGGGGTTCCTTTGGAGTATTTTTCGCGGGACATTTGGTTGCGCATCTTTACGACGAACACGGCACCAGCGTGGGAACGACTCCTCTGGCTCAGGTCGACCCGGCGAATCTCGTCGTGCTGGAAACAGAGTTAACGCCTGCTGCCAAACCCTCCCGCATCTCGCTTCATCTCGAAGACGCAAATGGGCTGGACCGTGGTTCTCTTCAGGAGGTTCAAGTCGAGGAAGTTCAAGTCGGCGCGGTAGAAAACCACTGACATGAAATCAATCAGAAAAGACTTAGCCGGGGCAGCACTGGCCGTGTTTAGTCTGTTCACATTTTCAGCGGCAGGCCAACAGGGCCAGGCTCCGGTTGTTGCCAACGTGAATGTGAGCGCGGACGACCTGCTCACACGGCCTCCCGGCGCCAACTGGACTTCCTATAACGGCGACTACACCGGACGCCGCTACAGCGCCTTGCGCGAAATCACCGCGGCAAATGTCACACAGCTTCGCGCCTCGTGGATGTTCCATCCTTCCAATTCCGAGCGGCTGGAAGTGACCCCTGTGGTCGTCAACGGAGTAATGTATGTCACCTCGGCCAACGATGTATTTGCGCTTGATGCACGAACGGGCCGGGTTCTTTGGCATCACCAAAGGCCGGTGAGCGCGGGGCTGCTCGATGATGCTGCGGCTCATAAGAACCGTGGAGTTGGCGTCTGGCGAAACTTCGTTTACATGGAGACCGATGACGCCCACTTGCTTTGTCTCGACGCTCGCTCGGGACAACTGCAATGGGATGTGGTCTACGCGGACAAGGCAAAACAATATGGTGCAACCAGCGCTCCGCTCATTGTGAAAGACGAAGTGATCGTTGGAACGTCCGGAGGGGACTCGGGCGTGCGCGGTTTCGTCGCCGCTTACGATGCCCTTACCGGTAACCTGAAATGGCGTTTCTGGACTATTCCCGGGCCGGGTGAGTTCGGCTCCTCCAGTTGGCCAGGCGATTCCTACCTTCACGGCGGGGGCACGACCTGGATGCCCGGCACCTACGACGCTAAACTGGACACTCTGTATTGGACAACCAGCAACGCGGCGCCCGATTTCGTAGGCGACTCCCGCCCTGGAGACGATCTGTACACCGCCTGCGTCGTGGCACTGAACCCTACAACAGGTGCGTTGAAATGGTACTTCCAGTTCACTCCCCACGACTTGTACGACTACGACGCCAACGAAACACCAGTGCTATTGAGTGCTGAAGTGAACGGTCGAATGCGTGACTTGCTGGTGCAAGCCAACCGTAATGGGTTTCTTTATATTCTCGACCGGACCGACGGAAAGTTCCTCAAGGCGACGGCGTTTGTTGAGAAGCTGAACTGGGCCAAAGGAATTGACGCGTCGGGCCGTCCGATATTGTCGGGAAAAATACCGAGCGCGGAGGGCACGCAGATTTGCCCCGGCATCGATGGAGCCACAAATTGGTTTTCGCCTTCCTACAATCCTGATACCGGATTCTTCTACGTGATGGCGCTGGAGAGTTGCAGCATCTTTTTCGCTCACCCGCAATCATTTGCCCAAGGCCAGACCTTCTACGCTACGGGCACGAGGCTTGCGCCCGATGATCACGCTCAGAAGATCGTGCTGGCGTACTCGCTGCTCGAGGGAAAGATCGTCTGGCGCTATCCCCAGGCCGGCCGAGGCATTTCCTGGGGCGGAACGCTGACAACGGCGGGTGAATTGGTGTTCTTCGGGAACGATACCGGGGCACTGGAAGCGGTGGAAGCACGGACCGGCCGTTCGCTCTGGCAGTTCACCACCGGCCAGAGCATTCACGCTTCACCGATGAGTTATGCGGTCGATGGGGTTCAGTATGTGGCTGTCGCAGCGGGCGGCGATGTTATCAGCTTCTCGCTTCCTCACTAGTGAACTGTCGCATCGTGCCTGCGGGAGCAGTTCTCTCGCTTACGGCACGAGGGGCAACTCCGCCCGCGCTGTGCCACTTTTACCGGGCGGCAAGCCGAGAATGTCTCATTCGCCGAGGAGGGAATTACTTCTGTTTCACCGCGATCGCCGAGATCTCAATTCGGGCGTTGTTGACCAGGGCTGCAGCCTGGATGGTAGCGCGGGCCGGCTTGGGGTCAGGCATAACACTCTTGTAAATCTTGTTCATGTCGGGGAACTCATGAATGTCGGCGAGGTAGACTGTCACACTGACAACGTCCTTCAGTTCGAAGCCGGCGGCCTTAAGAACTCGCTGGATATTGGCGAGAGCCGCGCTTGTCTCGGGGCCGATTCCTCCAGCGACCAACTTGTCGGACTCGTCGGTACCCTCCTGACCCGCGATGTAGAGAGTATTTCCCGCCACCACGCCGTCGCTAAAAGGAAGTCCCCGGGCGGGAGACAGATTCACGGCTTTGCGTTCCTGGCTGTCGCCCTGCTGCACTGAAACGCCTAGGGATAGTGCGATCGCGAAGATCCACAGAAGCAGGCGGGCAGTCTTGCTCAGCGTCGTCATTTTCATTTCCTCTCGGAGAAACGGATTGGCTCTTCCACCGAACCACAAACAGTGTTAGAGTCCGCGCACATATATACATCGAGGAGGAGGAAATGAACAAGTTTCATGGCTTTGCGAAATCGCACAGAATCGCGGCATCGCTGGTATCCATCGGCCTTTTGTCTGCTACGTTGTGCGGAGCCAGATTCTTGCGGGCACAATCAGTCGCCGGAGCAAATCCATCGCAGACCGACAACGCCTTGATCGCAGACTTTCGCCGGGTGGAGGTGGCTTCGGTCTCCGATGCTCTGGAGCAGTTGACCGGCAAGCGGATGTACATGAGTCACCGCATGCATCCGATCTTGACTACAAAGTTTGCCGGCTTTGCGCGTACGGTACTGCTTAAGAAGGACGAAGGCAACAGCGATCCCACTGCGCTGAACGGAATGTTGGCGGCCATTGACGAGGGCTCGGTGGATTCCGTTTACGTGATGGAAGTCGAGGACGGCGAGGACATCGCGGGAATGGGCGGATTGATGGGCACGGCCATGGCTGCGCGGGGCTACGCCGGAGCAGTAATCGATGGAGGAGTGCGCGATGTGGCCTATCTGCGCAAGATTGGGTTTCCGGTGTATGCGACCGGCATTGTGCCCTCGACTTCGGTGCATCATTATCGATTCGGAGGATCCCAGATTCCAGTGAAGTGCGACGGGGTGACGGTGAATGCCGGCGACATCGTCGCGGCGGACAGCGATGGCGTGGTGGTTGTGCCCAGGGCAAAGGCTCTGGAAGTTCTAACTCTCGCCCAACAAATGGACTTCAAAGAGCATTCGATGTATGCCGTGATTGAACAGACGAAGTCGATTGTGGAGGCGGTGAAGAAGTTTGGAAGGCTATAGCGGACAAAAGACTTCGCATTGCCCTGATGGATCGTCGATCTCGAGGGACCAAATTGGAAGGAGAACGAATATGAACTTGACTTTTACACGAAGAGCGTTTGCGGCGCGGTTCGCTTCCGTGCTTTCCGCGTTGGGAGTTACCGCCGTGGTTTTGCCTAATCGTGCATTGGCGCGGAGTGCCGCCGCCCAAGATACCGGCGAAATCCGCAAGTTGAATAGCGAGGGCAAACCGGGCAGCGAGAAAGACGTCATCATGCCCGTGATTGTTCACCGGGGGTTGATTTATGTCGCGGGGCAGGGCGCCCACGATACGCGCGACTCCAAGGAATGGACGATTGAATCGCACACCAGCATGGTCATGGATAAGATCAAGAAGCATGTGGAAATTGGCGGAGGAACCATGGACAGCATTCTTACGTTGAATGTTTTCCTGGTGAAGATCGAACACTGGGACGGAATGCATAAAGTGTTCTCGACATATTTTCCCCATGGCGGCCCGGCGCGAACAACCGTTGCGGTGGCTGCGCTGCCGGGAGATTCGCTGGTGGAAATCAATTGCATTGCCGCGGTCGCGGGCAAGTGAGCGGCAAGGGAGCTTCATTCATGCGCCTTAACTCAAGGTGGCTAGCCATGAACTGGTTCATGCTGCAACCCGGCGAAGAGCAGAGCGTTACCGGACAACTTTCGCGTCTTCTGCGCGAACACACGGCATAAACAAGGAAAACCTGGCGATGAACAGTGCGAGAA
>Ga0116133_1000650_pt1 | contig 10759 bp, 11 predicted proteins | sample June2015DPH_19_2_FD_89736 | JGI IMG/M metagenome (GOLD analysis project Ga0116133, IMG submission 89736) | Peatland microbial communities from SPRUCE experiment site at the Marcell Experimental Forest, Minnesota, USA - June2015DPH_19_10 | ecosystem: Environmental > Terrestrial > Soil > Wetlands...
ACCATGGTCAAGAAGCGTACATCTTCGTCAAGCGTATGGGGAGAGGAGTTACCGTCAAGCCGTTCGATCATGATGGTGCCAACCGTGCGGTTGTCTCCCTTAATCGGAACACCGACAAACGATCTCTGAATGGAAGGATCGCCAGAGTTTAACTCGCCCCAATCCGCGAAAAGCGGACTTCCTGCTATATTGCGCACAACCAGTGGCATACCTGAGACAACGATCTGGCCCACAGCCTGTTCAGGAAGCCGTTCGAAATGCTCTCTCGCTGTCGCCTCGCTCCATCCAGCACCAACAACCATAGACGTCCGGTCCTCTTCATCAAGCAGTGCAATCAGGCCGTTGTTCATATCTAAGAAACTGGCTAGAAGATTGATGACTCCGAGAGCGCCATCTCTAGTCGAGCGGGACGCGTAAGCAGCTTCGAGATCTCGTAAATTCCCATGAGCGCGGAATTTGCACGACTGCTCGATTGCATCGCACGTTCGTGACTGGGGACTTCGTCCTGACTCGACACGACTTGCCTCCTTTCTGTGAAGGCAAAAAGATGGCAGACTGAATCTGCAATACGGAGCTGGATTGCCAAAACACGGGAATAAAGAGAGTCGTCTATCCGCTCTGGCTTTGCGCGCCAGATGCCATTACGTTTGCAACGCTCCGGTTCGTAGGGATATTTTGGCAGACATTTCGTGTTTGGTCAATGAAGACCGCATAAGGAATCAGGGCAATCGCATTTCAAAATAGCTCCAGCAAGCGGAACAGGTAATGATCATCCCAACCTGCGCGCTTGAACTTTCCTCTCAGGGAGCCTTTGGAACCTTCCTTCTGCATGGCATTGAGAGCCATGTGTCTGAGGACGGCGAGGTTTTGTGGTCCGTTTCCCATCCGGGTTCGGTCCTGATCCTCGTTCATGACTACATCGAGTCGCCAGTGCAGGCTGTTTTCGATTCCCCAGTGCTGTCGCGCCACCTGGTTGAACCGCTCCGGCGATAGGACTCGGCTGAGCAGGTAGTAGGCAGTTTCGGTCGTGGCTTTGTCCGCCGTTTCGCGCACTCGAACCACTTTGCCAATGGCTTTCAGGCCCGGCCATTGATGTTGTTTTTCGAGCCAGTCGATCTCGGTGAACACCGTTGCGGTGCGCGTTTCGATGCGTCCGTGATCGGCCTCGACAACCGGCGCAGCTGTGGTTGCTTTCAACTCCGGATCATCGAGCAGCAGGACCACGTCGTCAAACAGCGTGCCTTGATTGCCCTTCAGCGCCAGCGCATAGTCGCCCTTCTGTTCAACGATTTGCTCGGCGATGGCGCGCTGGCAGTTAAGCGCATCGGCAGTCACAATAGTGCCTTTGAGGGTCAGCATCCGTAGCAGCCTGGGCACGGCCGTAATCTCGTTGGACTTGGCATCGGTGGCGATCTGCGCCAACACCAGCCGCTGCTCCGAGCCCCAGGCGCTAACCATGTGCAAGGGCGACTTGCCGCTCGCCCGATCAAATGATCGGCGCAACACCTTGCCGTCGATGGCCACCACACCCTGCAACTGTTCGGAAAACTGCGCCATAAACCGCTGAAACGAATCGCGAAACTGATCCGGATCGAGATTGCGGAACAGGCGGCTGAACGTGTCGTGACTGGGAACACCGTTGGCCAGGGTGAGAAAGTTGCGCAGAAATGGCTCCTTGGCCTCGGCAAACAGAGCCATATCCACCGCGCCCTGACCACCGCACAGCACGCAGCATAAAGCGATCATCAACAGTTCGTGAAAGTCATGCAAAGCGGCGTTGCCGCTGCGCGGATCCTCGAGCCCTTCCCAACAGCAACCAAACTGCTCCAGCGTTTCTTTGCGGGACAAGAAATCCTCCTGCAAGAAACTTCAACCCTGACATCTCTGTCCGTAAGTGGCGACCCTGGTTCTGCCCAATCTCAAATGCGATTGCCCTGGACTCAGATCCGACGAAAGACTCCCAAGGCGAAACCTGTGAAATACTATAACCGCATTCCAGAATGCTCTTTTAGCCAAAAGGGCCCGTCCGAAGGTGGAGTTTGGGAGTTGATGGCATTTTGGGAAATGATCGTATAGTGACCGTACAGTAGATTTGGCAATTCTGGAAATCTTGCCAATGCGGGCATTCTCAGAATCAATAAGTTGAGCGTTTTCAATATTGATTTCAGGTTCGACTCCCGCCGCCTCCACCACTAACATGTTTATTTTCAATAGTTTACAGACGAAAAGCATAAGAAAAGCGAAGAACATTGCCATCGCTAAGCCTTTTCCGATCAGCTAGATAGCTTCATTGACGTTAAAACCTGAAGAACCCACGTCTGAAAAACTTAACCGACTATTTTTCAAACACATAGCTTATTTGAGAAGTGGCCCCTGCACGTCAAGCGACGAGTACCCTCTCGTTGCACGACCGAGCTTAAGCGCCACACTTGGGCATTCATGTGTAATTTAATTGCTTTTTATGTGTAAAATGGCCTAGATTTAGATTTGCAGGAGGTTCGAATGGCAACCGTTCCAGCATCTCGTCCCGATCTTGCGGCGCATCGTGAAGCGCTTCGCGTCCCCATCCCGGAGATTGTCAAGCAGCTCGTCGGCCTCATCGGCCGCAAGCTCACCGCCTACGTTGGCGGCGTCCGGGACGTGCGCGCCGTCGATCGGTGGATGAACGGAAGCGAGCTTTATGGTGATGCCGAGCAGCGTCTGAGGTTTGCCTTCCAAATGGTCCGGGTGCTCGCCGAAAGAGAAGATCCGACTGTGATCCAATCCTGGCTCACCGGCCTGAACCCTGAACTCGGTGATCGCGTCCCACTTCGGCTCATGAGGGAAAACGATCTGGAGACCGTCGCGCCGGAGATTATGGGAGCCGCACGAGCTTTCCTCGTTGGCGGCTAGGAGCGAATTCGTGAATCTCGAATCGAAGCGGCCCCGAAGCCGCTTTTCCGCGTCGGCCGAGATGACGATGCGTGGGCGGTTCCTGATTGGGCCTATGCCAAGGAGGACCGGACCTTCGGCAACCGTTTCGACGATCCGGCGGGTGTGCACAGGGTTCTGTATGCGTCTTCGCAACGGCTGGGATGCTTCATTGAAACCCTGGCCCATTTCCGCGTAGACGTATCTTTCGTCGCAGATCTGGCACTCATGGAGAACGGCGAGGAGGACTTTACTGCATTCGGCCCAGTTCGCAAAGCATGGATCAAAGGTCGCTGCATTGGCGGCGCAAATGTCGAAGGCGAATATGCGGCCATCTATGCCCTTGCATGGGTCAGTCATCTCAGATTGGCGTTGGCCAGGACCGCGGTGAAACTTCGGATGGAGGACATCGACCTGAGTTCGCTTGAACGGGCTGAGTCCCGCCTATTGACACAGCGGGCTGGCCGGATCGCATTCGAGCGCGGATATGAAGGAGTCTTCTACCACTCCCGTTATGGCCACTCGATTGAGAACTGGGCAGTCTTCGAAGACTGGACCCTGTCAGATCGGTTCCCTATTCGCCAGCCGAACTCACGAAAAGTGGGTGAAGACGATCCGGACTTGCTCGAAGCCCTGCGAATCCTTGGGCTCGTAATCGGCGACTGAGGGTCCAATCTCAAACCAGAGCAGGGAGTCGATGAGTGCTGCGGAGATTCCGGCACTCATCGAGATTCTGTCGTCCAGGACGCATCGCTCGGATGGAAGGCCGTTTAATGAAGGTGCACGAACGATGCCCGTCATGCCGTTGTTTATGTTCCCTTTTTCTTATTACCGAACACTCTCTCAAGCCTGAGTACAACTTTGTTTCCCGTAGGACGGTTCTCGGCTCCGAACTCGTGGTAGCCATTCACATAGAAGGACCATTCTCCGTGGTTCCAGACCATACCGGGTCCGATGGCTCCTACTTGTTCCGGGGAATTCGAAATATTTATACCATTAATCTTCGGGTCGCTGATTTGCTTCAGATAATATCCGTTACTGCCGATCCAGAGGTGTTTGGTTAATTGATAGGATATTGTCCCGTTGAGGTGAATGGCCTGTCCGGCCTGTATCGAGCGCGCACCGAACGACAAGGGCGGGTTCCGGTTCTCCGAGGGCCGGAGATAATGAATGCGCCAGCTTGTCTCAACTCTTTTGAACGGAAGCACTGTCAAATCGTAGTGGGGATTCGCCATATATGCATGGCTGCTCAAGTTCACATCCGCTTTTGGTGAGTACTTTCCAACGGGCAGTCCAAAATCGAACACCAATCTTTGATCGAGGTTTATCGGACCAACTTTCTTTTGTCCCCACTGCAGAACGAGAGGCGATACCGTCAAGTCTCCGAATCCTCCAGCCGCCATGTCGCGGCCGGCGTCTACGTGAGCCGCTGTAACTACAATCTCCACTCCATACCATGCTCCAAGAAGACGAGATTCGCTTAGCCACGCAACGTGCGTTAGAGAGCTTGTGCTGTTGACCTGTCCCGTCCCCGAAACCTTTTGCCCTGCACCATCCACAATTTCTGTCCTGTGCATGGCATCTCCAATCGTCTCTGTTAGGAGGCCGGGCCCACCAACCCCATCCAGAAAGCTAGTGTCGCCGATGTTGACGGCGGGTTCCGGAACATGTTCCTGAGCCATTGCGAAAGAGGAATAGAGCATGAGCGGAAGGAGCGCCAAAAGGAAGCGAATGCTATTTATTGGTTTCGCTATGCAATGAACGAAAGGGCGCACAATGATCTCCTAGTGCAATAGTTCCGCTCTCTTCGTGAAATTCCTCATCGACGGTTTTCGTATACTCCCTGCGCATTGCGGTCCCGATTCCGGAGGCATAGACTAGTGGACCCATTGGCCCGAGAAGAGACCGATGATGAGGCTCAGCTTCTCGATAGGTGACCTGTGCCGCGAGCTGCAACCTGTATATTGTGGTGTTCTAGGAACGTTTCCAGAGAGCGGGGCCGCCCTGGAGCCACGCACGACAATGAGCATAGAGCGCTTCGGTATCTGGTCCTTTTAAGCCTGGCATATCGCGCTTGACTTTGTAGCCTGCGAGTTCCTGCACAACCGCAAGATGCCGGTACCCAATCGGAAATTGGGCAAGTTTCGCCTCATCTAACTTGACAACTTCGGATGAGTTCACCGGCATGAGTATGTCCTTCTCGTAGGTCGGCTGCCGCAAGACCATGGACCAACGTCCGTTCTGTTTTTCCAACAGATCGTGAAAACGGCCCGTGCAGACGACGTCGCACTCGACTCCATCGACTTGCGCTCGCTGTGAGATTGTCATCTTCGTCTGAGCCCAAGCTCTAGAGCCCGCTAAATCGATGGTCGTCCCACCAAGAAAGTGAAGAATGCTGATGCCACGGTTCCAGCCTTCAATCGTTACGCTTATAAATTCGGGGCCAGTCCCCTGGAACCATGTTGCTGAAATCCAACTTTCCTTTGCCCACAGAGTTGCAAACCGCTCCCAATCACCGGCATCCCGCCAGAGGGCCCAGTTGTCGATGAGTTCTCTTATTTCAAGTCGATCCATTACGTCGTCCGTCATAAGAACCCTCATTTCTCCAAGATGGCTTCCATCCCTGGCAAATTACTTCTGAATGAAGACTTCCGACTCCATCCTGGAGAGCAATCCCCATTCGAGCCGCATGGCCTCAAGAATGCAGTAGACATGGTATTTAGTCATCACATCCGCGCCAGCGAGGCGTTGGGCCCACGTTTGACCGTTGCTGGATTTTTTTGTGAGGACTTTTTTGGTCGCGTAATTGGTCATTTCGTTGAAGTAGTTATCCCACAGCACCCAAGGATTGCTGAAGCCGATACGCTCCAGAAGATCCATATATCCGCATTGCTCAAGTGCTTCTCGTGAGAATGCGACCATATCGTTTGCGTATTCGTGCGAGGTGATCGCATCCTCGCGGGTTCCCCAACGGTTGGTGTGTCCGGCTACGATCGCGTTGAAGTCGTATTCCAGAATCTGATCGTGCGCCTCGATCCAACCCCGAAAGCTCTCAGAAGCGTCGCAGTTCTTATAGGGAGTCCAGCCAGGACTGATGATATCGATGGCTGCGAGCACTTTCTGCTTGGGTGCATAGATGAAAATATTGCCCTCGCAATGGTTTTGGCCCTTGTAAGAAAGTTCCAGCTTGACGCCGTTCACGTCGAGCGTCGTTTCCGTCTCAAAGGTTTCTGTCGGAGCGGGTGAAGAGTCAGGCCAGCGCAGCAGGTGGTCCCGGGTCGTACTATGACCGATATACTTAACGTTTGGGCCCCATATGCCCGAGGCGCCAGTATGATCCTTGTGCCAATGGCTGTATATGAAGTGGGTTACTGGCTCCTTTGTGACCTCTGCGATTGCCCGTCGCATGTTCTCTCCGAGGAGCGGCGGCGTGTCAACGACAATGACCCCATTTCCGGTCTGAACAAACATAGCGTCGTATGCCCCGCTGGTGACGTAGTGGATCCCATCCCCAATCTCTTGTCTTACATAGCCCTTTTTGAGTCGCTCGGGATCGAACAGTGTCCCCGTAGCCCCAGCAGGAATCGGTAGAAAGTCAGCCTGGGTCGAATATGGCATACCGGCGGCTCCCAATTCATAGGGATCATGGACCTGAAGGCTTGAAATGGAATGGTACTTTGACATCTCAGATCTCCTTTTTGAAGTTGAGGTTTGAACGCTCATTTCTTCAGGATCAAAACCTGGCGTTGATGCGTTCCGCGCTTTACCGTTTCATAGGCTTCGGCCGCATGATCAAGCAGTGTTTCGTCCGTTGGAAGAGTCTTCAGTTCACCATGCTCAAATGCATCACGAAGTTCGTCCAAGATGCCTGCTGCGTGCTGTCCGCTAAAACCGAATGAATCGACGCCGTGCAGCGTGGCGACATTGTGGTAGAAGTCAATCAGATCGAACTCGACGCGTCTTTTCCCAAGGCTGGCGATTGCGATCTGACGTCCACCGACGCGAAGCGATTTCAGCGCCGGCTCGAAAAGATCACCTCCAACGGCGTCAAGAACGATATCCGCGCCCACACCGCGTGTCAGTGCCTGGACCGCTTCGTGCAGCGCCTCTTTCTGAATGTCGATCACGTAGTCTGTGCCTGCAGAATTGCTGCTCCGCTGTACCCCGATCACCTTTGCACCCTGGCGATGAGCAAGCTGCGTCGCTGCACGTCCAACGGCGCCCTCGGCCCCCGTCAGAAGTAACGTTTCGCCCTCCTGAAGACGACCGACTCGAATGAGCGCCTCATAGGCAACGATGAAGGGAACGCCACTTCCGGCAGCCTCAGGCATGGATAGGTTACGTGGCTTTGGGACTAACCACTGACGCGGGACAGTTACAAATTCAGCATGTGCGCCGTCGCGGTCGATCCCCATCCTCTCCCCGCTGCCCCACACTTCCAGTCCGGAGTCGACACCCTCGACGATCACGCCGGTAAAATCACGTCCGGGCACGCGCGGAGTCGTTGATTTGAAAGCACCGGCTACTGCGCCTACATCCGCACGGTTGATGCCTGCAGCGCTTACTTTGACAAGGACTTCTCCCGGTCCCGGTTCAGGCGTCGGGACCTCTTCAAGCGCAAGCACCGACGGAGGTCCGTAGTTTTGAAATCTGATTGCTCTCATTCGTTTATTCTCCGATTCAAACCTTGCGGCGGCCTAGGCTCGTGCTAACCCCGGCTGTAGAGCGATGTGCTTGTACTCGATGAAGTCGTCGATTACAGCGAGGCCTCGCATACGGCCTTGGCCACTCTGTTTGAAACCGCCTTCTTCAAACTGGTCGGCCAGTCTTGCCCAGCCGTTTATCCACACCGTGCCGGACTCAAGAGCCATCCCAACCCGCAGGGGAAGATCGGAATCCCGAGACCAGACGCTGGCGCTGAGTCCGTATTCGTTATCATTCGCGAGTTGAATTGCTTCCGCTTCGTCGTCAAAACGCTGGACGATCAGTACGGGGCCGAACACTTCCTTTTGGACGATCTCAAGCTTGGAATCTTCGACCTCAAGCAAAGTCGGTCGATAGAAGGCGCCTTTATTCAGTGGCGCTTCCGTAGCAGGTCCACCGCGCAGGATCACCTTGGCTCCGGTTGCGATCGCTCTCTCCACCATCTGATCGACGCGCTCGACATTCGGCTTGTCGATCAAGGGCCCCATTTCGCTTGAAGGATCCGCTGCTGGCCCCAGCTTCACCAAAGCAAGCCGATCTTTTAGCCGCTCGATCAGTTGGTCGGCGATATTTCGTTCGACTAGCAGCCTGCTTCCAGTCATGCAGAATTGCCCGGCAAAGACAATCAGCGCATCAACGATCGTCGGTACAACCGCGGACAGGTCGGCATCGCCAAAAACGATCATCGGTGTTTTCCCGCCAAGTTCAAGTCCTAGCCGCTTGAGCCTGCGTGCGGCATTTGCGGAGATTGTGCGGCCCGTCGCGGTGCTTCCCGTGAAACTGATCACAGGCACATCGGGAGAGGTAACTAAAACGTTCCCCGCTTCGTAGCCTCCGGTGAAGATGTTGACTGCTCCCTGAGGCAGTTCCTCTATTTCGGAAACGAGGCGCGCGATCAGTGCATTCACCTGCGCCGTCTGTTTGGGCAACATAACTGCTGCAGTACAGCCTGCCGCGAGCGCCGGAGCAAGCGAACGGATGACAAGCGCCACCGGCGAATTCCATGGAGCGATAACGCCTGCCACGCCCACCGGCTCACGTACAACAATCGAGAGAGAGCCTGGAGCTACTGAGGCAGCTCGTCCATATTCAGTCAGAGCAAGTGCAGCGTTGAACCGGAAACATTGCGGAACCGCATCTACCTCCAGGTGAGCATGACGACCTACTTTCCCGTTCTCTCTTCCCAAGAGATCGACCAACTCTCCGGTATGCGCCTGGAAAGCATCCGCCAAGCGATTTAGAACGCGTGCTCGCAGGTTGCGGTCCCGTCGCCAACTCCCCTCAAGGAAGCACCGCCGGGCGGCATTGATTGCTTTCTGCGCTTCTTCAGGTCCGGCGACGAAATGGCGGCCGATGACTTCACTCGTTGCCGGATCGATGCTATCGCCTGGCTGGCCCGATTCGAGCCATACGCCATCGATCCAGTGCTTGGAAACTGGCAAATTGCTCATGACCCCTGCTCCTAGACGAAGTATTTCGGTGGGTGGATGTTGCCGCGCTTTACGTATCCGTTGTGGTTTTGCTCAAGCCGTGTCTTCTCGAGCATGAAATAGGCATTGTGCTTCGTCATTACGTCAGCGCCGCTCAGCCGCTGCGCCCACTTCCTGCCGTTCGCATCGGTTTTCTCGAGCATGCGTTTGGTCACCCAATTGACGCAGGCGCTGAAGTAGTTCTCTTCTGCCCAGCGGAAGTTTGCTCTCTGCTTGCCGGTCAGTTGCTTGACGAAGTACTGGACGGGAACCGTCTCCAGGGCTTCGCGCGCGAGCCCCATCAAGTCAAGAAGGTATTCGCGACCTTCGATTACATCATCACGTCCGCCGGTCTTGGAAACATGGCCGGAAATCAGGGTGTTGAAGTCATACGTGAGAATGTGATCGAAGGCCTCCACATAGCCGCTCATGCTTTCTGATGAGTCGCAATCGCGGAAGGTGACCCATCCCGGGCTGGCGATGTCGATCGCGGCCAGAACCTTGGGTTCCGGGAGGTAGATGAAGATATTGCCTTCACAGTGGTTTTGTCCTTTGTAAGACAGCTCGATCTTCACGCCGTTGACATCAAGGGTTGAATCGCGGCTGAAGGTCTCATTCGGGGGAATTCTGTCTGGATCGGGAAAGCGCTCGAGCAGTTCACGCGTCTTCTCATGACCGATACGCTTGATCTTTGATCCGAAGATTGAGGCAGCCCCCACGTGATCCGCGTGCCAGTGGCTGTAGATCATATGAGTGACCGGCTCATCCGTTACCTCCTCGATTGCGGAAAGCAGGTTCTCTCCGAGAGCTGGTGGCGCATCGACGACGACGACGCCATTGCCGGTACGAATGAACATGCAGTCGTACCAGCCGGACGTGACCCAGTACACGCCGTGGGCAATCTCCTTAACGTTGTAGCCCTTCTTGAGGTGGTCTTCGGTAAACAAGATTCCATCGGACTCTGCTGGTGGAACCGTAAACTCTTCCGGCTTGTTGTAAGGAACTCCCAGGGCGCCGAGATCATCAACGAGCCACGAAGGGAGTGTGTGGTTGGTCGTATGGTGCGTATGAGAAGCCATTTGAACTCTCCTTGGTTGGGCAACGAAAGATCCGTTGCGTGTGGTGACTGAATTTCACCGTTCAATTTCAGAAACGGTTGCGAATGAGTGCGGCGCCCCGCTCAGCAATATAGAGAGCGGGAGCCATCGTGTGGCCGCGAATGATGCCCGGCATGGCAGAGACATCAAGGACGCGCAGTCCCTCTATGCCTCGGACGCGTAGTTCCGGATCGAGCACCGCATGCATATCGTCGCTCGCTCCTATTCGTGCAGTACCGACCGGGTGGTACATCGAGACAGGATGGCTTCGAATCCAGGCCGTAATTGCTTCGTCTGTCGCGCCCTGATCCAATTCGTACTTTCCGGTGTACGGTTTCAGCGGTTGCGCGGCCGCGAGCGCAAGGGCTCTCCGAACACCTGCGATGAGCACCGGCAGGTCCTTGGGATCCGTTAGATATCCCGGATCGATCGCCGGCGGATCATGCGGGTCCGCAGATCTGAGTCGCACGGTACCGCGGCTTCGAGGCGTAACATGCGCAACAAAAGTGGTGAACCCGCTTACGGTTTTGTCGACAGTGAGACTCTCCGGCGGATTGATACCGAACAGCAGTTCGATAT
>Ga0116133_1000653_pt1 | contig 10738 bp, 7 predicted proteins | sample June2015DPH_19_2_FD_89736 | JGI IMG/M metagenome (GOLD analysis project Ga0116133, IMG submission 89736) | Peatland microbial communities from SPRUCE experiment site at the Marcell Experimental Forest, Minnesota, USA - June2015DPH_19_10 | ecosystem: Environmental > Terrestrial > Soil > Wetlands >...
AACCCGCGTGTCTTTCTCCAGCTTTACGGCGACGCTTTGGGTTTCTCCCGCGCGCACCGTTACCTTGTGGACGAAGTCTACGTATCCGCCCTGGCGAACGATGATTTCGTGCTCGCCCGGAAGAAGCAGGATTTTTTTCGATCCCTTGAGTTCGCGCAGATATCCGACGTATTGGCCGTCAAGCCAGACGCCGGCATCCTTCTCTACTTTGGTTGCGCCTTCGAGATCGATTTGACCGAGCACATCGTTTCCGGCGTGCAGGGGCGGAGCCAACCACAGAGAGAATAAAAGAGCGAGCAGACACACCACACCCGACGACTTCAACGGAACGTTCATGCGAACCTCCACGGCGTTGTTGAGATGCTGGCGTACTAAGAAGGGTAGCCCGTGAGAGTGGTCAAGTAAATGACACTCCGGGCACATGATAAGGAGGGCCGTCCGCGGCAAAAGAAGCAGGCGGGTAGGCTAAAATGATCGCGAGCCGGGATGGCGAAATTGGCAGACGCAGCGGACTTAAAATCCGCAGGGGCGAAAGCTCTGTGGGGGTTCGATTCCCCCTCCCGGCACCACAAGCCCCAATGTTTACGCTGACTGTAGAAGCTTCGGCTGCGTTGCTTTCGGTTCTCTCCTTTTACCTGATTTGGCTACTGTGCCCAGTTTTGTGCCCACCTTGGGCAGCGCTGCTGCGAAAACTCGGCTAATAGCGTCCGCTTGGGGGTGGATGTACCGCTGCGTCACGGCGATAGTTGAATGCCCAGCGATCCGAGCCATGGGCCTTTTCCTTCGTGATTCCTTTGCTGAAGTCCTCACCCTCTTTGATCAAGTGGCCGTAAACGATGGTGGGGTTCCCGGCGCTGTCTTTGTACACTGTGCCGCTGTAACCCTCATGTTTCTCGATGAACTTCAGTCCGTTTGAGCTGAGGGTCTGATTTTGCGCCCATCAGTTGGGCTTGTAGCTAAAGAAAGTTCCAAGACGCACCGCATTTCTGTCCTTTAGAGTTTCGTCGATCATCTCGTTTACTTCATTTCCATAGTCGAGGGACTGATCAACCGGTTGTGTCTTCTCCATCGATAAAAGTTTCCATCTATACTTGGAAAGATACAGGTTGATTTTGTTTATGAATTCCTCCGCTGAAGATGCCCACATAGTAATCTTCATGAAGCCAAGAACGTCTCCGGAAGGCATATCGCCGGGCTCGACTTGGACTTCTGCTGTTGTGATCCAGACTTCTTCCATTCCTCTTTCACTCCGGATAGTTGTAGTGCGTGCTGTCTTGCACTTTACTTCCATCGCCTCGCTTCGTGTGAAAATGTGGATCGCAATGCGCCTACTCCTGTCAGGAGCTACGTCCGCCTGTTGCTTGCCTGGAAAGCGCTGTGCCCATTGTGCCCAGTTTTGTGCCCACCACCAAACCCTACCCGCTGCTACCGATTGTCTGAGCATCGCCGAAAACCCTTGCTGGACAAGGGATTCGTAGCACTTGGTCGCAATTCATCGCTCTCCGTGCAAGTTGTTGGTTCTTCGTGCGAGAGTAACTTAAAATCCGCAGGTCCGAAAGGACTGTGGGAAGTTCGATTCCCCCTCCCGGCACCAGGCCTAAAGGCTGTAGGCTCAGCGAGTATCAGACAGTGGGGCTTCGTTGGAATTCTCTTGGCTGGGCTCACTATGCCCGAAACTATGCCCTTCGCGAAGTTCTAGCCTTCCAAGAGCCTCGATGATGTCGGCCTGAGAGACGATTGCATATCGCTCGAAAACACTTTTTGCCCGCTCCCCTGATGATGACGGCCGTTGCAAAAACCCTAATCGGATCGTTGGCGTAGAATCCCGCTGTTACTGATGGTTCATGGGGATGCACTTGGGGAAACAATGAACTGGAAAGTTTGTGACAGAGCGCTCCGATGGATTGCGCCGATCTTGGTGTTGTTGACAGGTCTGTGGGGGCCGGTACCGGTGCGCGCCCAGGCTGGTTCGGCAACGCCGTCGACACAACGCAAGACCAGCAATCCCTATACTGGCGATCTCTCCATTTTCGATGCTCCGGGGCGCGATGAGCGCCTGCAGATCAACCGCGTCATGGACATGCTTGGCATTGAGCCCGGCAAGGGTGTTGCCGACATCGGCGCCGGATCGGGATGGTTCACGGTGCGCGCCGCCCGCCGCGTCACGGGCTCGGGCACGGTTTATGCTGTGGACATCAACCCTGAAGCAATTCATTACATTGACCAGCGCGCGAAAAAAGAGCAGCTCCAGAACATAAAGACGATCCTCAGCAAACCTGACGATCCACAGGTCCCATCCGACAGTATCGACGCCGTGATGGTGCTCAAGACCTACCACGAGGTAGCCCATCCAGTCGTGCTACTCAGGCGCCTTCGCGCATCGCTTCGGCCAGGCGCCAAGATCGGCATCATTGATCGCAATGGCAATGGAGAAAATCATGGCGTGAGTAAGGAGGTGGTGGTTCGCGAAGCCGCTCAAGCCGGATATGAACTGCGCGACTCGCAGGATTTTGTGAAAGCCGACGGCATGGATTATTTTCTGATCTTCACCGCGAAGCCGGATTAGGGCACGCTTCATTTCGTGATAACGCCTTCCGTGAGAAGGCCGGTCTAATTGCTGGGCATGTTTTCGCCTGAAAACGATGGCGCTGGCTGGGACAAGGTCACCGGGTCGAATGGCGACGGATGGCTCGGGGGCGCTTATCGCCGGGTGTGCGCAACGTCTCCGATGCTCCGGCCGGCAGAGTCAGGACATTTTCGATTTGTTCACGCAGCCAGCGATTTGCCGGGTCATTCTCGACACTCTCATGCCAATACAGGTGAGCTTCCAGACGAGGGGCAGGGAGCGGGAAGGGGAACACCTGGTTGATGGATGCCATGTTCAGCAAGCGCGCATGGCGCTCCGGCAAGGTCAACAACATGTCTGTCTGGCTGACCACCATGCAGGCGGTGAAGTTGTGTTGGCTGCGCAGACAAACCTGGCGGCGAAATCCTCGCCGGCTGAGCTCGACGTCAATCAGACTGGGACCGCGGCGACGGGAAGAGACCTGAATATGGCGCTGCGCGAGATAGGTGTCCAAGTCGAGAGTGCCGGCGATGGCGGGGTGACCCCTGCGAGCAATTACCACGAAGGGCTCATTCAAAAGCCACTTCTGCCGAATGCGATCGCTCACGGTCATCGGAATCTCGATCGCCAAATCGAGTGAACCGCTGGCCAACTCAGTCTCAAGGTCTCTGCGCTTGACGCGTGATGTTGCGATCGACATTCCGGGGGAAGCGCGGGTCAAACGACTCAGTAACGGCGGAAGGATGAGGGCCTCGAGATATTCCCACATGGAAAGGTGAAAGTTCCGCCGCGAGTGCTCGGGAACAAACTTGTGAGTCTGGCTGATGTTGACTTCCAGGATTTGCAGCGCCTCTCTCACCTGCTCGATCATGTTGCGGGTGAACGGCGTGGGCATCATGTGCGCGCCCTGGCGGACGAACAGCGGGTCCTGCAGCATGTCGCGTAATCTTTTCAGCGCGTGGCTGATTGCCGGTTGCGTGAGGTTCATCTGCTGGCCGGCGCGGGTAATGTTGCCCTCGCGATAGATGGCCTCGAGCACCACGAACAGATTCAGATCAACCTGACTTAAATGCACGCTGCGTATATTACAGGATTCATAGAATTCATTTGGAGAATTATTCAGGAATCGTTAGGCTAAGGTGCTTTTATTGTGAGCCGAAATCATGGACTTTGCCTTATCACCGGGCGCCCAAAGCTATGTCCAGCGCCTCTCGGCGTTCGTTCGAGAGCACGTGTTGCCGGCAGAGCCCGAGTACTACGCACAATTGCAAAACCTCCCCGACTGGCGTAACTGGAAACAGCCTCGCGCGATGGAGAGTTTGAAGGCGCGGGCGCGGGCCGAGGGTTTGTGGAATCTATTTCTTCCCGACGGGGAATTTGGCGCAGGGCTCACGAATGTGGACTATGCTCCCCTGGCGGAGATCACGGGCCGCTCCTCGATTGCTCCCGAGGTCTTCAACTGCAACCCACCTGATACTGGAAACATGGAAGTTCTGGTGAAATATGGGTCGGCCGAGCAGAAGCAGCGTTGGCTCACGCCGCTGCTGGCGGGCGAGATTCGTTCTGCATTCTGCATGACAGAGCCTGACGTGGCCTCCTCGGATGCCACGAACATGAAAGCTACGGCACGTATCGATAGCGATCATGTCGTCCTCGATGGACGGAAGTGGTGGAGTTCCGGCATCGGTCATCCCCATTGCCGTGTGCTTATATTTATGGGCTTAACCGATCGGTCCGCTGCTAAGTACCAGCGTCATACCATGGTGTTGGTGCCGATCGATACTCCGGGGGTCAAGGTCGAGCGGATGGTGCCGGTGTTTGGTTCGTACGACGCCCCGTTCGGACACGGAGAAGTCAGCTTCACGGGTGTTCGGGTGCCGCTCGATCACATCATTGGCGGACCGGGGCGAGGCTTCGAAATCGCGCAAGGGCGGCTTGGTCCGGGGCGCATTCACCACTGCATGAGGACGCTGGGAGCGGCCGAACGCGCGCTGGAACTCTTGTGCTGCCGCTCATTGCGACGGGTAGCATTCGGGAAGCCGCTCGCGGAACTCGGCGGTAACGTCGATGTCATTGCCAACGCACGAATCATGATCGAGCAAGCCCGGCTGCTGACTCTTAAGGCTGCATGGATGCTCGATGAAGTTGGCACCAAAGGAGCGCGCAGCGAAATCTCGCAGATCAAGGTCGCCGTTCCCAACATCGCCCTGCGGATTATCGACCAGGCAATTCAGATCTACGGAGCCGCGGGGGTCTCTGCAGATTTCCCCCTAGCTGAACTGTTTGCTACGATTCGCACCCTACGAATCGCAGATGGGCCCGACGAAGTGCATCGCGCTTTGATTGCCAAGCTGGAACTGAGGAAATACAAACCCAAGTGCGCAGCTTCGGCGTGACCCCACTCGAGGGTCACGGGTTGGAAGCGAGCGATCGCCTACGTTAAGCGCTGCCTCAGAACGTGAGGCGCACGCCGAGCTGGACCTGGCGCTTCGGGAAAGCGGACGTAAAGGCCAGCGGCGTGCTTGAAGTCGCACTTCCCCCACTGGCAAGAGCCGAGCCGGGTTGAATGCCGCGCACGTTGAAGGTTGTAAATCCGGGGATGAATCCGAAGAGAGGACTTACCTCATTGTTTACGCTGGCATAGTTGGTGCGGTTCGCGATGTCGAATCCTTCCGCGGTAAATTGCAGGTTGGCGTTCTCGCGCAGCTTGTGTGCCCAGGTCAAGCGCATGTCAAAGTCGAAATAGTCGGGGCCCAGACCCGTGTCGCGGGGCGCTCCGATGGGACGTTCATTGGTGGTGTGGTTATTGCCATTCACCTCGCCTCCGGCCAGCAAGTTGAAGGGATGACCACTGTGGGCAGAGAAGATAGGAGCCAGTTGGAAACCGGACAAGATGCTCTTCTTCCAAGGGCTGTCGATCACGCCGGCGATGACTAATTTGTGCCGCTGATCAAACTCGGAAAGGGCACGATCCGCGTTAAGGTTCGTGGGATCCTGCGGGCCGTAGTCGGTGTTGTAATCGGTGGATGTATCGAAGCCTTTGCTGACGGTGTAATTCCCGAAGACGCTGAAATGGTTGCCGAAACGCTTCTTGACTTCGGCGATGCCGCCCTCGTAAAGAGCGTAGGACTCCGAGCTGTACTGGTTGTTTTGAACAATCAGCGGATTTACAAAGCAATTCGCTGTGGCGCAGGGGAGGCCCTCGGTTCCGCCGAGCGGGTCCGTCGCCGGGCTCGTATTCCAATTGCGATAGGAAACCGTTTCGCCATTCGCCAGAGTTACCGTGCTGAAGGGCGCGGGCAGGAGATTGGTGTCGATTGCGATCGGGAGTCTCTGGGTGTGAACGTAAACTCCAGAGAGAGAAATCGACAATCCAGGCGCGAGCTCCCGTTCGATTCCGAACGAGGCCTGTTGTGCGATGGGTGGGCGATAATTCGGCTGGTTGACGAAAAGCACCTGCAGCGGAGAAAGAGGGCCGGTATTGGTGACGTCGATGCCCAACGGGGCCACGGCAGCCGGCGTGATGCAAGCTTTATTCCCCGGGGTGGGAGCGGTGCACTGAATCAATCCCTGGGCAAAGAGCGTCTGGAAGATTGTCGCCGATCCCGCAATGCCCAGGGCGGGAACTCCGGCGAAGCCATCCGCATAGATGGAAATTTCCCGGTTGCAAGGACTGCCTCCGGCGCCGGGGATGATCGGTATACCGAACTGTGAGACCCCGCAGATGCTGCTAACGTTCGCGACTTGACCGGCTCCTGTAGTGTTCTCGACCGCGGACTTATTCGCATTCAACGCCCCCAGGCTGTAGTCGACGTCGGGAATCTGAACATCCACGGGCCCATAAAAGATTCCATAGCCGCCGCGGATTACCGTCTTGTGATTATTGCCGGGGTCCCATGCGAAGGAAACCCGCGGAGCGAAGTCCTTTTTATAAGTCGTCAAGGGAGCGAATTGCGTGTCCAGTTCGTAGCGGAGGCCGTAGTTCAAGGTAAAGTTATTGGCGATCTGCCAAGAGTCTTGACCGTAAATCCCTGTCAACGGACGCGAGTAATAAGGATAGGTCGGGACTCCAAAACCCTGCTGGTAAATCTCAGGCAGACCCAACGATGCTGCTTGTAGCGGATTGATGGTCGTGCTGGCAAGCTCGGGGCTGAGCGCCGCGCCGGGGAGCGATCCGAAGACAAAGCGGCCGGGGAAAAATGTGTGCGATTCGGTGTGATTGCCACGGAGGATTTCGTCGGCGCCGAATTTGAAACTGTGACGGCCGCGAATTACGGTCAAATTGTCGGCGAATTCATACCGGCGAAGGATGGTGAAGTTGGGCAGGAAAATGTTCGTTCCGAGATTATTGATAAAACTTGGAATCTGGAGCCCCACCTGTCCGGGCGCGTTGGGTATTACGTTAAAGCTGTAATAATTCCACTGCGCGCGAGCTTCGTTCTGGGTGGCTGCACTAAACTGGCGATACCAGGCGAATTGAAAATCATTGTCGTAGGTGTGCGTGGAGCTGCCCGCTGAAAAAGCGGTTAGCGATTGAACGTCGGGCGACTCCTCAAGATCGTGGCCGTACCGGTAGGTGACGGAAATCTCGTTGTCCGCGTTGAAGCGGTGATCGAGGCGCGCTGATGCCAAGTATTCCCGCGTGTCGTAAGGAAAAAGCCCGCCCTGGGTTTCAAACTGATTTTGCAGGAAGACATTGAGCGCGGCCTGGCCGGGAGTGATGAAAGGGTTAGTACCGGGGTTCGGATTCAATGTCAAAACGCTCTGCAGAGCAAAGGCGCACACATTCGAAGGCAAAGTCACGCCGGGAAGGCATGACAGGGGCGCAGTCGAGCCGGCGAGTCCGCCAATGATGGCGTTCTGCGCCGGAGTGGGACGGAAGATATCGGTATTGGTTAGGATTGGAACCGCGTTCTGCGCATCCTGCCGTAAGCCTTCGAACGCAACAAACAGAAACGTCTTATCTTTCTTGATCGGGAAGCCCAGCGTTCCGCCGAATTGCTGACGCGACAGAGAATCCTTTATCGGCGAGCCTACCGTGTCTGGATTGCCAGGATTGAAAGTCTGGCCGGGTTGCAGAGCCTGGGTGAACGAAAAAGGATCGCGGGCATCCAGTGCATCGTTGCGAAAAAAGCCGTACAGTGTGCCATGCACACGGTTGGTGCCGGACTTGGTGACGATGTTGATCGAAGCGCCGGTAGCTGCTCCGAGGTCCGCGGAGTAGTTGCTGCGGTTAATTTGGAATTCCTGCACAGCGTCCTGGCTCACCGTCAAGCGCACGCCACCACTATCGCCCGAAGTCTCGCCGCCGTCCACTGTGATGTCATTACCTCTGCCATTGCTGCCGTAGAAGGATAGGCCGCTCTGCGGCGTTTGCGCGACTCTAAAATCCTGGTCTCCCGCCAGCCGCGTGGAATCGGATACACCAGGCGCGAGCAAGGTGAAGGTAAGATAATCGCGCCGGCCGATCGGCAGGTCAGCAATGTAGGTCTGCGAGATCCTGTCTGCCTGGCTTCCACGTTCCGTCTCTACCACCGGCGGCTGATCCGTCACTTCCACGACCGTCGCCACGCGTGAAGGATTCAGTTTGAAATCCGAGATGACCGTCTGTCCGATGGCGACAACCACTCCTTTTCGGATATCGGTTGCGAAACCCGACATGGCCGCACTGACGTCGTAAGTGGCGGGCGAAAGTCCCGCGATTCGGAACTGCCCCGTGCTATTCGTGACAGCTGTGCGCGTCAGACCGGTCTGTGTGTCCACAACCTTAACGGTGGAGTTGAGCACAACATTTCCGGCAGCGTCGGTCACGGTTCCGGTGACCTCTCCCGACGTACCGACGCCCTGAGCGTGAGCCGTCAAGGTTGCGAAGACGATGCACGCAAGAATCCATGCGATAGATTTCATTGGGAGGTAGACGGAAATCCGGCTCCAGGTATTGGCCAAATTACGTGAAGCCGCGCGACGATCAACGTTGATCTGTTCGAAACTCATACTCCCCCTCTAACCAGGCTTGTTGAATCACAACAAAGACCTGCGAGCACTTAGCCAGCGACGGGGCGGGCTCCTGCACTCTCACTGTTTCCAGCAAAGATCCTTCGTGCTGTTTGTTCTGTGTTGAATTCGCTGAATGAAAACGAAAAAAAAGTCCCACGCTCCGGCTTCAGGGCGCCGTCTCTGCATGATGGCGCGTAGCGTATCCGCATTTGCAGAATTCATCAAATGAATTGTTTTGATGATGCATTATGCTTGCCGTGAATTTAATGTAGGCTTCTTGGCGCGATTGTCGGTTGGCTCATGACTCTGTTGTTCCGGTTGGCAGCTCCTGCGCAACATGCGACAAAAGAAATTCCAGTATTTCCTTGTGAGCCAGGCGAGTCTGGTCCGTGAGAAACAGGTGGCTGGCGTGCTCGATCAAAACCAGTTTTGCATTTGGAATCAGGCTCGCAATCAGTTCGCCATTGGCACATGGAACGAGGGCATCCGACGTTCCATGGATGACCAGCGTCGGCGCTGTGATTTGAGCGATTCGAGTGTAGCCTTCCCACGCCAGAATCGCCTGCAGTTGTGCGGTGTAGCCTTCCATTGACGCAAGCCATTTCCGGCGCAGGTTCAGATCCTCTTCGATCTTCTCTCGCGGCGTATCCGCATCGTAGATGTAGGGAAGGATGGCCTCCCGAGCTTGCTCCAGAGTCATGCCGCTGGCCATCAGAATGTTCGAGACGTTTCGCTCGGCGCGAACTGCAGCAGGTCCGCCGGGCGAAGTGCAACCCAGAATCAGCGAACAGGTCCTCGCCGGATATTGCAGAGCGAATTCTTGCGCAATCATGCCTCCCATGGAAACGCCAAAAATATGGGCACGGGAAACGCCGGCCGCGTCAAGAACCGCGCCCGCGTCGGCCGCCATCGTGGCGATTGCGTAGGGACCTGGAGGAACATCGCTCAGGCCTACGCCTCGATTATCGAACGCGACGGTGCGAAAGTGCTGCGACAGCACTGGGCGCGAGCGATGCCACAGAGCCGACGGATAGCCGAGGCCCATGATGAGGAGCACCGGTTCTCCTTGCCCCTGTTCATCCCAATAGAGTTTTGCTCCTTGATTCTCAATGAACGACATCGGAGTCTTCCGTCACAGCGTATAGCGTTCCCTCGCCAACAGGCGTCGAGCAATCTGCCGCCTTAGTTCGATCGAATTCACCGGGTCGTGAGCGGCATAGGCGCGCAAGCGAGAGAGATTCTCCCGCAGTTCGTCGCCCTGCGCGCAGGCGCTTAGTATTGTCGTTGATGACAATTCGATCCTGCCGATGGCATCACGCAAGTACACGGCGCAGGCATCCGCAGCATTGGCTCCGCCGCTGGCGGCGGCGAGCTTTCGGCTGCGTAACAGGCTCGATTCCATGGCAAACACTTCCATGATGATGTCAGACATATTCAGGATGATCTCCTGCTGCTGTTCGAGTTTCGAGCCGTGCTTCTCGTACGCGAGCCCGAGCGTCAGCAGGGCAATTTGTTTCGCATTGCGAACCAGGCTTAGTTCCGGATCGCCGGCCACAACAATGGGTCGAGCGTTGTCACTTTGCGCGTCACTTTGGGCGTCGCTCTGTACAACGGCCCGTGCGGCATCGAGCAGAGGGATAAGCCCACGTGCTGCGCGTTTCAGGGGCATGCCCGTGATCACCAAGCGGTTAATCTCGCTGGTGCCTTCAAACAAACGATTGATGCGCGAATCGCGATAGGCGCGCTCCACCACATAGTCCTGATGGTATCCGTAGCCCCCGTGAATCTGGACTCCTTCGTCGACCACATAGTCCAGCATTTCGCTGACGTACACCTTGATCATCGAGCACTCGGCGGCAAACTCCTCGATCGCCTTCAGTTCTTGATTGCCGTCCGCAGAGCCCGGAGACGCAACATGCATTTGATTCTCAATCTGTCCTACGACACGCCAGGTCATCGATTCCGCCGCGAAAATGCGGATCGCCATTTCCGCCAGCTTGTGCTGAATCGCGCCAAACTCGGCAATCGCCGAACCAAAAGCTTTGCGCTGCTTGGCATACTTCAGGCAAATTGCCAGAACGTTTTTCGCTGCGCCAACCCCGGCAGGACCCAGCTTCAAGCGTCCAATATTAAGGATGTTGAATGCGATTACGTGCCCGCGGCCGATTTCGCCCA
>Ga0116133_1000654_pt1 | contig 10736 bp, 10 predicted proteins | sample June2015DPH_19_2_FD_89736 | JGI IMG/M metagenome (GOLD analysis project Ga0116133, IMG submission 89736) | Peatland microbial communities from SPRUCE experiment site at the Marcell Experimental Forest, Minnesota, USA - June2015DPH_19_10 | ecosystem: Environmental > Terrestrial > Soil > Wetlands...
CCGCCGCCGAGGGGTAGGCCATGGCCGTACCGACGCCGCCGCCGATTACGACGACGGTGCCAACCTTCTCGATCTCGGAGGGTTTGCCCAAAGGCCCGACGACATCGAGAATCTGGTCACCGGTATTCAGCGAATTCAGCAGATGGGTCGTTTTTCCGATCGACTGCACCACGATGCTGACGGTGCCGCGCTCAGGATCCGAGTTTTCGATGGTCACAGGAATACGCTCGCCTTCCTCGTAAATGCGAAGAATTACAAACTGGCCGGGCTTCTGTTTGCGGGCGATGCGGGGGGCTTCCAGGACGAACCGTTTGATGCCGGGGGCGATGAATTGTGCGTGGGTGATTTTGAACACGAGCACTCCAGCGAATGAATGACTCCTCGATTCTGAGTGGTTGCGGCGGGAGCGGCAGTGATTAAGATCACAAGCGTTTGTGAGCAGAGTGGCATAAGTCCCCTTCGGCTTCGCTCAGGGCAGGCTTTCGGCGCCAAAAGGGCGCCTCAGGATGACACATCGGTTAGAAAACAGTCCCGCTGGAGCTGGCCAACGCGACTACCCGGGCACAGTCAGCACGGGGCAGGCTGCGCGGGCCACAACCTGATGAACGGTGGACCACGGCAAATGCGCCGTGCCATCGACGGGATGCGCTCCGAGAACAATCAGATCGGCCTCGCGTTCCGCCGCAGTGTTCACGATGCATTCGGCGGCTGGACCGAATTCCATCACGATTTCCGGCGCGTACGGCAGCGACGCATCTTTGGGAACCAGCGCCTGCAGCTTCTGGACTCCATCTTCAATCGGCCCGGGACAATTGTCCAAGTCCGAGTACTGCTCAATGACGTGCATGAGGGTCAGCTGCGCCCTGAATTGCTCGGCCAAGGCAACGGCCACTGGGGCAACTACTACCGAAGCGGCGGTAAAGTTCGTCGCATAAAGAATCTGTCGCAGCTCCAGTTCAGCCGGGGCCAGTTCGCTGCCCTTGGCGTGGATTTCTTGCAGCTTGGCATGGCCGCTGACCTTTGGTCCGACGGTTAGAACTGGGCAAGGCACGTGACGCAAGATATCCTCTGCCACGGAACCGAGCAGAAGCTTTCCTAGTCCAGTACGGCCGTGGGTCCCGACCACTAACAAATCAATTTCGTTTTCTACAACAATACGGCTCAGGTTCTTCGAAGGCTGCCCATGGAGCACGTAGGTGCAGTAAGGAATCTTGCCCAGCCGGTTCGTGATTTCCTGGAGCTTTTCCTGAGCCTGAGTGTGGGCATCTTCGTAGATAGTGCCCATACTCACGTAGTCGACACCGCCGGTCATTAGCAGGAGATTGGCATCGGAGAGAACGTGTGCAATGTGCAATGTGCTGCCGAAGCGGCGGCTGATGGCGGTGGCGTAAGGAAGAGCAGACTCCGATGTGGCCGAGAAGTCAGTTGCGTAGAGGATGTTCTTGACTGAAATAGGTTCGGATCGCTTCCCGATTTCGGGTGAGTCTTGTCTGGTTTCCAAGACTGTCATACAACACCTCCGCACCCGGATTCAGGGTTACACCTGGTGGGAATTCCGGCGATGCGTGATGTCACTACTTGATGTGATTGCGATCACGAGCGGGCGGGCGGCTGAAGCCGCCAGCAAACTTTGCGGAACTTGGCGGCGCGGCTAAAGCCGCACCCTTTCACATCCATGGAGAGGATGCTGTGGAATTTGCGAGAGGTGAGGCTCAGAGGTCGAGATAGGCGCGTACTGAAGTCATATCTTCGCCGGTGCGAACGCGGAAGCCAAGGCGCCTCATGACGACCTGCATGGCCACGTTGTCGGTGAGCATTTCGGCGGAGACCTGACTCAGTTTTTCATCGCGAGCAACCTCGATGACACGGCGAAGCAGCTCGTGTCCTAAGCCGAGTTTTTGATAGTGGTCGGAAACCAGCACGGCGACTTCGGCTTCATTTTTGCTGTGCAGTTTGCTCAGACGCCCGACGGCAATGATCCGGCGTTCTTGAGTGGCGGGATCGGTGAGCTCGGCGACCAGCGCCATTTCACGGTCGTAATCACCGAAGCAAATTTTCAGCAGCCGTTCGTGAGCGATGCGGCGGCTCAAGCTGAGGGAGCAGAAATAGCGCAGGTAGACGCTGCGATCGGAGAGCGTTTCATGGAGCTTCACGATGAGCGGCTCATCTTCGGGGCGAATGGGACGAATGGTGACCTGATTTCCATCGCGCATAGTCCAGTGCGCGACGTACTGCAAGGGATAGGGACGGACGGCGGGCTTCGGCAGAGTATCGAGCGCCACGGCGGGGCTATGCAGGACGATTCTGGCATCGAGGGCTAGAAGACGCTCCGGCGAAGCGAGCAGAGGATTGATATCGATTTCCGCGATCGAGCGCTGTTCGAGAACGAGTTGACTGAAGCGGACCAGCAGCTGCTCGAGAGCCGGGATGTCAACGGGCTTGCGGCCGCGAACTCCCTTGAGCGCGGTGAAGATTTTTGTTTGCTCCATCATTCTTTGCGCGAGGGTGGTATTGAGCGGCGGGAGCGCGATGGCACGGTCTCGATAGACTTCTACTAGTTGGCCTCCCGAGCCAAACAAAATTACTGGCCCGAACTGCGGGTCGAGGCTGCTGCCGAGGATTAACTCGTAGCCGTTCGGTTTCACCATCGGCTGAACCGTCACGCCGGAGAATTGATCGCGACCGGCTTTTTCGGCTACGGAGGACTGAATGGCGCGATAGGCGGAACGGACGGCCGCTTCGTCCTGCAAATTCAGTTTGACTCCGCCGACGTCGGTCTTGTGGGTGATGGTTTCAGAAAAAATTTTCACCACTACTGGGAATCCGAGGTTCAAAGCAATCGAGGCTGCCTCGTCTTCGGTGAGCGCAACGCGAGTCTCTACTGTGGGAATGCCATAGAGCGACAACAACTGTTTCGATTCCAGTTCAGTGAGTAGAACGCGTCCACGATCGCGAGCATTGTTTATGATCTGCTCGACCTGTTTACGGGAGGCGTCGCTGAGTTCGGAGATTTCCGTGAGCGCGGGAGTTTCATAGAGTCCACGCAGGTTGTAGGTGTAGCGCCACATGTAGGTGAAGGCGCGCGCGGCGGTGTCGGGAAAAGGAAAGGTTGGAATCCCGGCAGAATTGAGAGCTGCCTCGCCTTCCGCGATGCTGTTTCCTCCCATCCAGCTGGCAAGCACGGGCTTGCCGTACTCCTTGGCATAAGGCTTGAGACGTTCGGCAATATGGAGAGGATCGGTCATGCCTTGCGGAGCAAGGACGACCAGCAGGCCGTCACTGTTGGGATTCTGAGCAGCGATTTCGAGAGCGCGGGCATAGCGCTCGGGATCGGCATCACCGAGGACGTCGATGGGATTGTTGTGGCTCCAGTGGGCAGGGAGAAACTCGTTCAGGCGCTGCAAAGTTTCGGGAGATAGCTCAGCCAGCTCTCCACCGTTGGCGACCAGCGAGTCGGTGGCCAGGACGGCGGGTCCGCCAGCGTTAGTCAGGATGGTGAGCCGCGGACCATTGGGACGCGGTTGCCGGCCGAGAACCTCCGCCATGTAGAAAAGGTCGGCGATGTTGTGCACGCGCAAAACGCCGGAGCGGCGAAAGGCTGCGTCCAGAACTTCATCGCTGCCGGTGAGCGCGCCGGTGTGGGAGGCGGCGGCGCGCGAGGCTGCTTCGGAGCGGCCGGCTTTGATAACGATGATGGGCTTGGTGAGTGCGACCTCGCGAGCTGCAGACAAGAACGAGCGCGCGTCTCCAACTGACTCCATATAGAGCAGGATGCTCTTGGTGTGCGGATCATCGCCGAAGTAGTAGATCAGGTCGCCCCAGCCTACGTCGAGCATGGAGCCGGTGGAGACGATCGCACTGAAACCGACTTGCTCGCGATGGCTCCAGTCGAGGATGGCGCTCAGGAGCGCTCCACTCTGGCTGAGGAAGGCGACGTTGCCGGCCTGGGGTGGATCTTTGGCGAAGGTGGCATTCAAGCCAATCGTTGGATTCATGATTCCGAGACAGTTGGGACCGATCAAGCGCAAGGTACTACGCTTCAACTGCTCTTTGATTTGTTGTTCGAGGGCAGCGCCTTCTACACCACGCTCTTTGAATCCAGCAGAAATCACGACCGCGGACTTCGCGCCGGCATCGACGCACTCTGTAATGATTTGAGTAACCGTTGCCGCCGGAGTGGCGACTACGGCCAGGTCTACTGGATGAGGGATATCGCGAATGCTCTTGTAAGTTTTGAGTCCGAGCACTTCGTCATGCTTGGCGTTGACGGCATAGACTTTGCCCCGAAAGGTATCGCGCAGCAGATTCTCGAGAACAGTCCGGCCGACGGTGCCGGGACGGCTGGTGGCGCCGATCACGGCCACAGAAGATGGAGCGAACAATGCGTCCAGGCCTTGCTTCTGCGGGATTTGCTGGTTGTCTTCCTGATTGGTTTGGATCAATGCCATCGGACCATCCTGAGTGGAACTTAAAGGTGCGGATCCCTGAACCTGCGATGTTGCGGCCTATACCGTCGAGGATAGCCTAACTTTTGAGTTGAGGTGAGAAAACAATCACGTGGAGCTCAAGCTACGGGCACAGCAACCGCGACGAGTGGCTCGAAAATCTGCGGGATCGCGAGCGCGCGAGACACCAGGCAGGAACTCTTGGCCGTGTTCAGGAGTTTGACCGCCCGTGCACGTTCTGCTTCATCGGGAATCATGAGGTTCGCACGAATCGATATCTCGGCGAAGCTGTAGCCGCTTGCACCGTTCTTAAGGACGCCTTCTACTTCTACCTCGAGGTCGGTATGCTCGAACTTTGCATTCTCGGCAAGAGTCCGAAATGTGGTGGTGAAAGAACTGGCGATGGCGCCGAGGAGCAAATCTTCCGGAGTCCAGCGGCCATCCATACCGCCCAGAGCTGGCGGGGAGGTGAAGTGAATCGTGTTTGGCGCGGAGTTGGATTGGGCAATCCCATTCCGGCCAGAAGACCACCAGGCAACGACACGAAACTGGTCTGATTCTTCCACGATGCTGTCACCTCCCGCGTTCTCCCTTTCGCGCTCCCGGGGCATCAAGAGAGTTGGAAGTTTACGGTGATCGTTGTCTCCACTTCCACCGGTTCGCCGTTCAGCAAGAATGGGCGGTAGCGGAACTGTTGCACAGCCTTGATGGCGGCCGGCACCAGCATGGGATGTCCGCTGATCAAAACCAGATTTTCAATTTCTCCGGTTTTGGAGATAACCGCGCTCAGCACGACTGAGCCTTGAATGCGCGCAGCCTTGGCAATCGTCGGATATTCCGGCTGAATTTTCTGAATCAACCGGCCTTCGGTAACGCCCTGCGAAATTCGGATGCGCTTGGGAGCTGCCAGTTTCGGAACGGCGGATAGATTCGAAGTTGAGCTGATGATTCCACCGATGACTCCACCCATCTGTCCACCGGGGATTCCGCCAGGAACGCCTCCGACGACTCCGCCGGTCGAGAATGATGGAGGTGGCGCCTCGTCTTCTTTAATCATTTGTATTTTCTGCGGAATCTTTCCGGGAGTGCGTAAATGGCCATCGCTGATCTCACTGACGCGTTGTATTACTCTCGAAGCGGCTTCCGCCGCGGCAGGTGGGGGAGGAGGTGGCGGAGGCGGCGGTGCTACCAGGAACGACAAAAGTTGCTGCTTCGGAAGGGCCTCCGTGAACATCAGCGGCATGAGAATCGCGACTCCCACCAACAAACATTGCAGAATAAATGAGAATAACGTTGCGGCTGTGAAGCGGCCGTGCTTAACCCCACCTGACTCAAGCAAACAGTCTGAAAACAAAGGCCTAGTCTCTGCAGTCTGCAGGGATGCCGATATTTGTGATTTGGGTCTCTCCTCGACCGGCTTCTTAACTTCCGGCTCGTGGACTTCGGTTGCGCTGCTCATGGGTCCTCCACATGCACAGCCTTCACAATTCGCTGTACATTACATTCTGATTGCATAACTCCCGAGATACCATGCCCCGAGTCACGGCTTTTAGTGATCGTGGTCACGGGTCGCTAAGTGGTACAATTTGCTGGACGGCGGTGCAATGCGAGCTCCCTACGGGCTGAATATCCTCGATAACTGCCTTACCTGTCCGGTGCGGGAAGAACATGTTTTTTGCAATCTTCCAGCGGTTGCGGTACAGAAGCTTAACGAAATCAAATCCACCGCGGTCTATCCCAAATCTGCCATGCTTTTCATCGAAGGCCAGCAGCCCCGCGGCGTGTTTGTGCTGTGCGCGGGGAGAGCGAAACTTTCGACGTCCTCGGCCGAGGGCAAGACCATCATCACGAAAATTTCCGAGCCCGGGGACGTTCTGGGGATTAACGCTACGATCTCCAACCGGCCTTATGAAGTGACGGCCGAAATGATTGAGCCGGGACAAGCGAACTTTATTGCGCGCGATGCTTTGCTTCATTTCCTGCGTGAACATGGAGAGGTCGCGGTACGAATTGCCGAGCAGTTAAGCCGCAATTACTACACTGCGTATGAAGAGATCCGTACGCTCGGATTGTCAACATCGCCTTCGGAGAAGTTTGCGAAGTTGCTTCTGGGCTGGTCCAATTCGACGAGCAACGGCGACCCTTTGCAGGTAAAGCTGACCCTAACGCATGAAGAGATCGCCGAGATGATTGGCACCACTCGGGAAACCGTGAGCCGGTTGTTTTCTGAATTCAAGAAACGGCAATTGGTGCAGCTGAAGGGCGCAACCCTGTTCATCCGCAACAAGCCCGCGCTGCAGAAAATGGTCAACTCCTGAGCTTGCATTTGCGCCGTTCTGTGATCTCACACGCCCTGCGTGCTTCCGATAGCACCCGTTGAAGATCTTCCAACCAACTTGCGCTTGCTCAGTTGCGCTTGCTCAGTTGCACATGGTTAAGACCGGGCATTTGGCGTGGCAGAGAACCTCATGCGTCAGAGCCCACGGAATATGGGCCGCTACCCGTGGAACCGAAGTGTGATTCACGCCCATAACAATCAAGTCAATGCTGTGAGCTGCCGTCGTCTCCAGGATTCCTTCCGGCAGGAAATCCATTCCGGCAAGATATTCGGGTTCGACTTCAAGTTTTGTTTGGGGCGGAATCATCTCCTTTAATTTCCGGACGCTTTCGGAGCGCATGGTGCGCTGCCAGGTTGTAAATTCCTCAGCAGCGTACGCCGAAGGGCCATACATAGCGGGCCCGAAACCGGAAGCCGGCATCGGAGGCACCATATGTAGCAGAAAGAGCTTCGCCCGATAATCTTCCGCGAGTGAGAGAGCGTACGGCAAGGCTGCGTTGGAAGCAATTCCAAAATCAGTGGCAAAAAGAATGCGCTTGAATTCGGCAGTGTCCGGGGCCGGTTGCGGGACATTCGGACCGATGGTGAGCACGGGACACGAAGCCAGGTGCAGGACTTGTTCCGCGACCGAGCCCAGGGCCAGCTTTTTAAGTCCACCGCGTCCGCGAGTACCTAGGATCAGCAGATCAATCTTCTCACCCTGGATTTCGGAAGCGAGAACCTCCCATACGTCTCCTCGTTCGAGCAACAATTCGTGTTGGAGGTCCTTGAACGGGGCTTGCTCTTCAAGCAGACTCAGTTGACTTTCCGCTTCCAGCCTGCGGCGATCCAGTTCGCGAGGGAGCGGACCGATCGGGATGCGATCATGGGGCTCCGCCGGGATTGCGTGCATCACGGAGAGCATCGAGCCGTGCCGGCGGGCGATCGCAATTGCGAAGTGAAGCGCCCGCTGGGAGGCTTCGGAAAAGTCTGTGGCCATCAGAACATGCTTGAACGCAATGCTTTTCTGGCTGGGTATCTGCGCCGTCGTTGACATAAATGCCTCCTTCGAGGAGTCCTCCGCAGAGTCAAGAAAGCGACTCTGGGCCGGCTCCTGCCGCCATGCCTCGAGCCCGCTCCTGTTTTCGCTTTTCCGCTAGATCTGGCAGAGGAACTACCAAAATTCCACAGCCGTCGGAAATGACGGTCATCTTGGTCGAGCACTTCGCCGCAGAGCCAGAAACGCTCATGGGTGGATGTCGCGGAAGTGCTGTCCTTTTCTGGTCCGCGTGGTCCGGCTACTACGTGGAAAATCTTGCCTTCACGCAGATATCGGAAGATGGCCGAGCAGGAGGGATTCGCGCACTTTGACACCATAGCCGCCTCCATCACAGTTCTCCAAGGTCAGAAGCAATGTGCCCCGAAGATGCGATTGGCCTGCATCCCTTATTGCGAACGTACTATTCGATGCGCGAACATGAAGTGATTCGGAGCACCGCGGGAAGTGACTCTCGTCACTACGTCGGCTCGGTGGCTCCGAGCCGGCAGAACCTGTCAGCTTTGCGCCCCCCCGGTGATCGGCGACGGGAGTTTGGAGCGAAGGAACCTGATGAAAACAAGGGGAAGGTTGCTGTGACCCATGTCACAACCAGACGTGCCTCCTGTCATAGCTGTATCCGGGGTCAGGGTCGAAGATTCAAGCAGTTAAGGAGGGGCACCGATGTTACTCGCATATAGGCTTCTCCGGCTGGTTGAGACCCACTCGGATGCGCTGGCAACGGGGCTTCTGGAACGAACGAGCCATTCTCCTTTTCTCCCGGATTACGACCACGTGCCAGCGGAGGAACTCAGAGAGCGGGTTCACGAAATCTATCAGCATTTAGCGGAGTGGCTACTCGGCAAAGGCGACCTCGATGTCGAGAAGCGCTACCTGGAGATCGGCGCAAAGCGCGCCGCGCAGGAGGTGCCGCTCAGTCAACTGATTTGGGCGATCATTCTGACCAAGAAAAATCTTTGGGAGTTTTTGAAACAAGAAGCGGTTCTGGACCGGCCCGTGGAGATTGCCGGCGAACTGGAAGTGGAAGAATTGGTGGACCAGTTTTTTGATCGCGCAATTTTTTCCGCGGCGGTGGGTTACGAGCGCTTTAAGGCGTCGAAGGCTGCGGAGCCGGCGAAGAAACTGAGATCGGTTGGATAACGCGGAGATTGGGGAGGAAGGATGTCCTGGGAGCTTGATTACAAGAAGAAACTGCGCACGGCAGACGAGGCGCTGAGTTGCGTCCAGTCCGGAATGCGCGTCTACATTCAGCCGGGCTGCGCGGAACCGGAGACGTTGGTTGAGGCGCTGATGCGGCGCGGTCCGTTCGTGCAAGACGTGGAAATCGTTCACATGATGACCATGGGAGCAGCGCCTTATGTCGCGCCAGAGATGGAAGGGCACTTCCGGCATAACGCAATGTTTATTGGCGGCAATGTCCGCGAGGCCATCAACGACGGGCGGGCGGATTACACGCCGATTTACCTGAGTGAAATTGAAGGATTGTTTGAAAGCGGCGCCATGCCGATTGATGTGGCGCTACTGGAACTCTCTCCCCCGGACCCACACGGGTTTTGCAGCTTCGGCATCGGTGTGGATACATCGCTCACCGCCGCGAAGTGTGCGCGTTACGTAGTGGCGCAGATTAACGATCAGATGCCGCGCACCTATGGAGACAGCTTTATCCATATCACGGACATTGATGCGGTGGTGAATTCCTCCCGCCCTTTGTGCGCCATCAAGCACGCGCCCATCACCGACATGCACAGGGCTATTGCCCGCAACGTCGCCGACTTAATTGACGACGGCGCCGTGCTGCAGACCGGTATCGGCGGAATTCCAGATGCAGTGTTGCCGTTTTTGATGGACCGCAAGGATCTGGCGGTGCACAGCGAACTGGTTTCCGACGGCGTGATTCCGTTGATCGAAGCTGGCGTGCTTACCGGGGCACGCAAGAACTTCAAGCCCCGCAAGATCATCCTGGGATTTGCCCTGGGCACGAAGGAATTGTTCGATTTCGTGGACAACAATCCGATCTTTGAATTCCATCCGACGTGCTATACCAACGATCCTGGACTGATCGCGCGGAACGACGACATGGTGGCGATCAACTCTGCATTGCAAGTGGATCTCACGGGGCAGGTCTGCTCTGATTCAATTGGGAATCAGTTCTACAGCGGGATTGGCGGGCAAGTGGACTTTCTACGCGGGGCTTCGCGCTCCAAGCGGGGAAAACCGATCATCGCAATTTCTTCTACGGCAAAAAATGGCACGATCTCGCGGATCGTGCCCATGCTGAGCCCGGGCGCGGGCGTGGTGACTTCGCGCGGGTTGATCCGGTACGTAGTGAGCGAATACGGCGTCGCGTTTCTGCACGGCAAGAGCATCCGGCAACGGGCGCAGGCGCTGATCGACATTGCACATCCGAAGTTTCGCGAAGAGCTTTATCAGTTCTGCGAGAAAACCAAGTGGCTGCAGCGGCCTTTAACTGCGGAACCAGCTGGAACGAGGTGAACGATGGCGGGCCAGGCGCGCGGTAAAGTGACGGTCGATGCTGAGGAGTGCAAGGGATGCGGGCTCTGCGTGGAATCCTGTCCGCCCAAATGTCTTGAGTTGGGGCCGGAGCTGAATTCCTACGGGGCGCACCCTGCACGCTATAGCGGAGAAGAATGCACCGGTTGCGGGATTTGCTTTTATTGCTGCCCGGAACCGGGCGCGATTAAGGTCTACCGCATGAAAGCTAAAGGAAAAGCGGTCGCGGCAACACAGGAGGGCGAAAATGCGTCAGCTGTGTAAGGGCAACGTCGCAGTGGTGAAAGGCGCAATCCTCGCTGGGTGCCGCGGCTACTATGGATATCCCATTACTCCCGCCAGCGAAATCGCCGAGGCGGCTGCGCTGTACTTTCCGCAGGTCGGCGGAACATTTCTGCAGGCGGAG
>Ga0116133_1000658_pt1 | contig 10695 bp, 10 predicted proteins | sample June2015DPH_19_2_FD_89736 | JGI IMG/M metagenome (GOLD analysis project Ga0116133, IMG submission 89736) | Peatland microbial communities from SPRUCE experiment site at the Marcell Experimental Forest, Minnesota, USA - June2015DPH_19_10 | ecosystem: Environmental > Terrestrial > Soil > Wetlands...
AAATGTTTATCGAAGAGCAGATGCAGTGAATAGAAGGTGTGTCCCGCGACTTGCCAATGATGCTTTTTGTAGAGGTCGCGCAGGGTCATGGTATCCGCAAGAATCTGATTCAGCAGCTCGACGCTGGTGGCACACACCTGCTGGTCGAGGGCGATGGGTAACTTCGCAATTTTGCCGTAGGGCTGAATCTCGTGAGCGTGCTGGTGCAGAAGCGGACGGGCGCGTTCGGAGCCTTCGGCGTTTTGGCTCGCGGTGGGAATCTTGCGGTCGGTCTTATTTTTCATGTTAATTTCTCCTTTCTTTTCGCTTGCCGCAGTGTTTGGGCTTATCTTCCCGGTTTGATGATTCTCACAGGCATTCGGTTCCATCGCAGGTTCGCTGGGCGGGGGTAACGACATAGTTCCTCCGTCCTGCGAATCGGTCAGCGGGGGAGCCTACCCGAGGGCGTTGTGCAGAAACGCCAGGGTGCGCTTCCACGCATCGGCGGCGGCTTCGGGACGATAACCGTTGGTGTTGTTCGGGTTCTCGAACGCGTGGCCAGCGCCCGGGTAGATTTTCACGTCGATGAAGCGGTGGAGGCCCTTCATGGTTTTGTCGAATGCCTCAACGTCGGCCGGCGTGATGCCTTTATCATCCGCGCCGAAATTTCCAAGGACGGGCGCGAGGATTTGCTGGATGTCATTCGGATCAGTGGGAAGCGAACCGTAATTCACCACGCAGGCGGCGAGGCGCGGCTGGTGGATTGCGAACTGCAGCGAAAGTCCCCCGCCCATGCACCAACCGATGGAGCCGATGCGGCCGGGCTTCACGTCCTTCCGCGCCGCCAAATAATCGTAGGCGGCTTGCATATCGCGAATACCGCGGTCTTGCGGCAAACCGCGCATCAGCTCGTGAGCCTCAGAGGGGTCCGTTGCGATCTTGCCGCGGTACAGGTCAACTGCCAGCGCCACGTAACCCTGCGCGGCGAGCTTTTCCGTTTGTTCCTTTACCCAATCATTTAATCCCCACCATTCATGAATGACCACGATTCCGGGATATATGCCGGGCTTGTCCGGTACGGCGAGAAACCCGCTCACGGTTTCTTTGCCGCTGGGAAATTGCACAGTTTCGGTTTTCGGCGTTTGCGCGCGAACTGCCAGCGCGGCGGCGATCAATCCGAAAGCGGCGAGCGCGGAGATGAGCTTAACGGAACGCTTCATGCTGAGGTGCCTCCCCTATGAGCAAACGGCTTATTGTAAGCCTGTGGGCGAGTCTGCGCCATGTGCTATCGAGCGCGCAGCGGGTTCGCGCCGATCTGGTGTTGAGTCCCCGGCACGCTTTCGCGCAGCCACGACCGGCGACTATGGGGCTATGCGTTCTGCCTGAACGGCGGTGCCGTAGGCCAGCACTTCGGTGACGCCTTGCATCACTTCAGTGGCGTCGTAACGCATGCCGATCACGGCGTTCGCGCCATGCTGGCTGGCGTGCTCCATCATTAATTCCAGGGATTCCTCGCGCGTTTTTTCGCACATTTCCTCGAAGAGGGTGATGTTGCCGCCCACCAGAGTTTCCAGCGATGCGCCGATGGTGCCCAGAATGCTGCGCGAGCGCACCGTGACGCCGCGCACGAGGCCAAAACTTTTCACCACGCGATATCCCGGCAAATCAAATGCAGTGGTGACCATATTCGGATTCACGCTTACGCCCATGGATTCCTCTCTTCGTAGCTCGGCAGCTGCTGCCTGCACGGCGGAGGATAACACAACGAAAATCGCGAATGGGCAGCGCTATGGCGACTAGGTATAGCGAAGCCAACGCACCAATTCGACGAGTGAGGGACGCTTGCCGTACATCAGAACGCGGACGCGGTAGATTTTCGCCGAGGCGTACATGACGGCGACGGTGGTGAGGACCAAAAGTGTAACCGAGAGCGCAATCTGCCAGGCAGGCGGCGTCTGCAGCGAAATGCGCAGCGACATCAAGACCGGCGCGAAGAACGGGATTTCGGAAAAAATCACAGCGGTGCGGGAGGCCGGGTCATTGAGGATCACGCCGTAGCTGATCATGCAGAAAACCAGCGGCGCCATGGCCAGCCACTGCAGTTGCTGCGCGTCCTGTTCGTTGGAGCAGGCGGAACCGATGGCTGCGAACATCGACGCGTACATGAAATACCCGCCGATGAAAAAGACGCAGGCGTAGATCACTAGCGAAATCGGCACATGCACTCCGGCAAGCGGCGAATTGCGCGTCATGCCCAGCCAGGCCAGCACGCCAAAGGAAAAAGCAGCGCCGTCGAAGTCATCCAGATCGCAAACTGCGTGAACGCCACCGGCGCCACGCCCAGGATTTTTCCCGCCAGCAGCTCGAACGGCCGCACCGATGAAATCAACACTTCCATCGTGCGCGTGGTTTTCTCCTCAATTACCGAGCGCATGGTGATGAGGCCCTACATCAGCAGCGAGGTGTAGAGCGGCACCACCAGCGAAATCGCAAGCGCAATGCCTTGTCCCTTCTCCACCGATTCGCCCGTCTCGCTGACCTTCAGGAGCTGAAGATCGGTGCTTTTCAGGACGTTTTGGATGTTGTCGAGATGCACGCCGCGGCTGTCGAGGCGGCTGGAAATCACGGCCTGGTCCACGGCTCTCGATCGCGGGCCGATCAGGCCGAAATTGTCAGGATTGCGCATGTGCAGCTCGAACGATTGGTCGAGGTCTTGCGGAATCAACAGATAAGCGTCGAGCTTTTCGCTGTTGACGCGCGCGAAGATCTCGCTGCAGGGCGTCAAGCGACGCGGGGCGCGACACGGTTTCCTCGACCGTGAATTGTGGCTGGCCATCGGCAAGCTTGCCGTCGAGGCTGTGGACGATCGCGGGAGCGAGCGAGCCGGAATTGTCCACGATCACGATGCGCAAGCTTTGCGTGGTTGTGTGGCCCACCAGGAACACGACCAGCAAAACAGAGCCCAAGCCGATCAGGGGCACGATGATTGTGCCAATGATGAACCGCTTGGTCCTGACGCGCGTGAGGTATTCGCGCTTGATGATCAGCAGGATTTTACGCATGGGTGGTCCTATCAATGAAGATTTCGCTCAGCGAAGGCTCCAGTAGCTCGAAGCGCGTGATGTGAACGTCCGACAACACCGCGGCTTTCAGAATTTCCTGTGGATTGCTGCCCGGTTTCAGCTTGGCCTCGACGCCGGTGATGAGCCGCGTGACCTCGCCAATGCCCGGATGATTCAAGAAACCATCACTGCCGGTGAATTCGATGTGCAGTGTATTCTTGCCGTAAGACTGCTTAATTGCGCGCAGTTCGCCATCGAGGACGTTGCGGCCCTTGTCAATCAGGCAGATGCAATCGCAGAGGCGCTCGACCTGCTCCATGCGATGAGTCGAAAGGACGATGGTGGACCCCTGCTTGCGCATGTCGAGCATGATTTCCTGGATGGTGGCAGCGTTCACAGGATCGAGACCGGAGAATGGCTCATCGAGAATCACCACGGGCGGACGGTGAATCACCGAGGTGATGAACTGCACTTTTTGCTGCATGCCTTTGGAGAGGTCAATCAGTTTTTTATCCGACCACTCGGAAAGGTCCAGGCGCTCGAGCCATTCCTTGCCGCGGCGCGCGGCTTCGGCTTGCGTCAGTCCGTGGAGCGCGGCGAGGAAGACGATGATCTGCAGGACCTTCATGCGCGGGTAGAGACCGCGCTCTTCCGGCAGATAGCCAATCTTGTCGCGAGTGCTGTCGTTGACCAGTTCATTGAGGACACGGATCGAGCCTGAGTCCGGCACCAGGATATTCATGATCATGCGGATGGTGGTGGTCTTGCCCGCGCCGTTGGGGCCGAGCAGGCCGAGAATGGCGCCGGAGCGAACCTTCAGGCTCACCGCATTCACCGCGATTACGGAGTCGTAGGATTTGGTGACGTTTTCGAGAACGATGGCGTCCATGGAATTGGTGGTGGTCACCCCTAGTACGCGGCAAGAGCGCGACATATAGCAAAGTTCATGCGCAGGAAATGTTAACGAAAATTGACCTGTCGGCCATCCTGCCGCATGGCGGGTTCGCGCCTCGCATGATAATATAGAGGTGCGTTTGTTGCTCCTGGATACCCCTTCTGGAACGGTCTGCACGGGATTCGATCAGGGATGCAAAGACCGCGCTCGTAAACCCTTTTTTGGCAGTTATCCAATGACGAAGAGCATTCGTAATATCGCTATTATTGCGCACGTGGACCACGGCAAAACCACTCTGGTGGATGCCATGCTGCGGCAGAGCGGAATTTTCCGCGCCAACCAGGAATTGGTGGAGCGCGTGATGGATTCCAACGATCTGGAACGCGAGCGCGGCATCACCATTCTCGCGAAGAATACCGAGATCGAATATCAAGGCACGAAAATCAACATTGTGGACACGCCGGGCCACAGCGATTTCGGCGGCGAGGTAGAACGCGCGCTGCGCATGGTGGATGGCGTTCTGGTTCTGGTGGACGCCAGCGAAGGGCCGCTCCCGCAGACGCGCTATGTGTTGCAGAAGGCGCTCGCCGCGAAATTGCCACCCATCATGGTGCTCAATAAGATTGACCGCCCGGACGCGCGCCCGGCTGAAGTGCTCGATGAAATCTACGACCTCTTCATTGACCTTGACGCCACTGAGGACCAGCTCGATTTCCCGGTGATCTACACCAATGCGAAATTGGGTGTCGCGCATCTGAAAGTGGGCGACGACTCCACGACTTTGCAGCCACTGTTCGAGCAGATCGTGAAATCTATCCCGCCGCCTGCCGGTGATCCCGCCGCTGCACTGCAGATTCAGGTGACCAATCTCGATTACAGCGACTTTCTTGGGCGTCTTGCCATTGCGCGAGTTTTTGGCGGAACCTTGGTGCGCGGCACCGAGGTGGGCATCGTTAAGCTGGATGGGAAAATTCAGCCAACAAAGATTACGAAACTTTTTACCTTTCGCGGCCTGGAGCGTGACGAAGCGGAACAGGTGACTGCCGGTGACATCGTCGCCATCGCGGGCGTGGAAGGCATTCAAATCGGCGAAAGCATCACGGACCTGGCGAATCCCGCGCCTTTGGAACCGCTCACGATTGACGAGCCGACGCTGACCATGGTGTTTACGATCAATACGTCTCCTTTCGCTGGCCGCGAAGGTCAGTACGTCACTTCGCGCGACCTGCGCGCTCGTCTCGAGAAGGAATTGCTGACCAACGTTTCGCTGCGCGTGGAAGACACCGGCACCACCGACGCTTTTCGCGTGCTGGGACGCGGTGAATTGCAGCTAGCGATCCTGATCGAGACCATGCGCCGCGAAGGATACGAGTTGATGGTGGGCAAGCCCGAGATCGTGGTGCGCACGGAAAACGGGCGCCGCCTCGAACCGCTGGAATTGCTGATCGTGGATTGCCCCGAGAATTTCATCGGCATTGTGATGGAGTTGCTGGGCAATCGTCGCGGCGAAATGAAAAAAATGGTGAACCACAATTCCGGGCGCGTGCGCATGGAATTCAGCATCCCCTCGCGCGGCCTGATCGGATTGCGCAGCCAATTGATGACCGACACGCGCGGTACCGCGCTGATCCATTCATTGCTCGAAGGCTGGACGGAATATGCCGGCGACATGGCCATGCGCCTCACCGGCGCGTTGGTGTCCGATCGCGGCGGAGTTTCCACCGCATACGCGATTTGGGGTATTCAGGAACGCGGCGAAATGTTCGTGGGACCGGCGATTGAAGTGTATGAAGGAATGATTCTTGGCGAGAACGCGCGCGAAGACGACATGAACGTGAACGTCACCAAGGAAAAAAAGCAGACCAACATGCGCTCCTCTTCGGCTGACGAAGCCATTCGCCTGATTCCGCCGCGCGAGATGACACTGGAAAAAGCCATCGAATTCATTGCCGACGACGAATTTGTCGAGGTCACCCCGAAATCCATCCGCCTGCGGAAAAAGATTCTCGACGCCAAAAAACGCCCCAAGCGTTGGCAGGAGATTCGCGCCAGCACGGAGTCGGCCTAGCTTCATCCGTCTTTCAGCCGTCTAGAACCGAGGCTGCAATCTGTCCGATAGCGGGACGGACGATTCCCATGAGCGGGCAAATTGGGCCTGGTTCTCGCTTGCAAGACCCCTCTAAATGGCACAATATAAACAGCTTATATGAGGTGTGACACCGGAATTCGATTTGCGATGTATCTATGCGAGGTTGGTATCCGTGGACATAGTTCGCCCAGAGATTAAGCACAAGAAGAAGATGCGGCGCATCGCCTACATCGTTGCGGCGGTAGTGCTAATTCCGCTAGTGACGTATGCGCTTTCGCGGCTGAAGCCGGCGGCGCCGAGCGTGGACTCAGGCACCGTATGGACCGGCACCGTGAAGCGTGGGCCGATGCTGCGCGACGTCCGCGGCCTGGGAACGCTGGTGCCGGAGACCATCCGGCTGATCCCCGCAGTGACCGACGGGCAGGTCCAGACCCGCTACCTTCTGCCGGGCACTCCCGTCAAAGCGAACACTGTGATTTTTGATCTGGTCAATCCTCAGTTGCAGCAAGAGACGCTGGACGCCGAGTATCAGTTGAAGGGCGCGCAGGCAGCCTACGAGCAGACTAAGGCGCAGTTGCAAAACCAGCTGATGGACAAGCGCACTTTGGCCGCAAGCGTTTCTTCGCAATATCGCACGGCGGAGATGGTGAAGCAAACGAAGGAACAGCTGGGAGCGAACGGCCTGGCGCCGGAGCTGGACGTGAAAACCGCCGAAGTGCAGGCGGAGGAATTGGCCAAGGAAAATGACCTGGCGCAAAGAGAAGTGGAGACATTCAATAACTCCATCGCCTCGCAGCTTGCCGTGCAGGAAGCGACCGTAAATCAGAAGCGCGCGATGTACGAGCTGAAGAAATCACAAATGGACCAGCTGCACATCCGGCCGGGCATTGACGGCATGTTGCAGGAACTCGATGTGGAAGTGGGGCAGAAAGTGACGATGGGCACGGTGCTGGCCCGCGTGGCGCAGCCCACCCATCTGAAGGCCCAGCTTAAAATCGCCGAGACGCAGGCGAAAGATATTTTGATCGGACAGAAGGCTTCGGTGGATACGCACAACGGCGTGATTCCTGGGCACGTTACGCGCATTGATCCCGCCGTGGTGAATGGAACGGTCACGGTGGACGTGGGTCTCGATGGCCCGTTGCCGACAGGCGCACGCCCGGATTTGAGCGTGGAAGGAACCGTGGAACTGGAGCGGCTTGCGGATGTGCTGTACGTCGAACGTCCGGTGCACGGCGAAGCCAACAGCACCGTGGGAATATTCAAGGTGGTGGATGACGGTAAGGAAGCCACGCGCGTGCAGGTGCAATTGGGCCGCACGTCGGTGAACACGGTGGAAATCGTGAAGGGTTTGGAGATCGGCGACAAAGTGATCCTTTCCGATATGTCGGCTTGGGACAATTACGATCGCGTGCAATTGAAGTAGGCATTGCGGTAATGCAGGGAACTTTTTTGGGCGCCAGGCTCGTATCTATTCTTGGGATTGAGATTCGAAGGAGCGAAGAATGACTGAACAAGGGCTGATTCGTCTCGAGGGCGTGACCAAGGTTTTCTACACGGATGAAGTGGAGACGCACGCGTTGAGCGGCGTCCATCTGGAAATTAAGAATGGAGAATTTCTCTCCATCGCCGGACCTTCCGGCTGCGGAAAATCCACGCTGCTTTCGATCCTGGGCCTGCTGGACTCGCCCACCGAAGGCAATTACTGGATCAACACGCAGGCGGTGGCCAATCTTTCGTTATCGGACCGCACGCGCATTCGCAATCGCGAGATCGGTTTCATCTTTCAGGCGTTCAATCTGATCGGCGATCTCACGGTGTACGAAAACGTGGAGCTACCGCTCACCTATCGCAGCATGGCCGCGGCGGAGCGCAAGAAGCGCGTGCAGGAAGTGCTGGAGCGCGTGGGCATGGCGCACCGCATGAAGCATTACCCGTCGCAACTCTCTGGCGGTCAGCAACAGCGCGTCGCTGTGGCGCGCGCTCTGGTGGGCTCGCCTTCGATCCTGCTGGCGGACGAACCGACCGGAAACTTGGACTCCAAGAACAGCGAAGCGGTAGTGGATCTGCTTCGCCAACTGCACCGCGAAGGCGCCACGATCTGCATGGTGACGCACGACCCGCGCTATGCGAGCATCGCGGACCGCACCATTCACCTGTTCGACGGGCGCATCGTCGAAGAAACTCTGGGCACGCGTACCGCGAGCGTCTAGAGGAATTCTGAAAACCCAGCCAGTACCGCGCCTGAAAAGAGTGTTTCGGCGCAGCTGGACGTGTGTGCCTGGAGAAACTCAGAAATGGAAAGTCTGATACAAGACCTGAAATACGCGGCGCGTGTGCTGCTGAAGAGCCCGGGCTTCGTCCTGATTGCGGTGCTGACGCTCGCTCTCGGCATCGGCGCGAACACCGCGCTTTTTTCGATAGTCAACGGCGTGCTGCTGCGGCCCTTGCCTTTTCCGCGGCCGAACGAACTGTTCGTGGTCTCTGAGAAGAGCGCGATTTTCGATAACTTTTCGATCTCTTACCCTAATTTCCAGGATTGGCAGCGCAGCAATTCCAGTTTTTCCTCGCTCGTGGCCTATCGCAATGACGATTTCGTCATCACCGGCAGCGGCGAAGCGGAGCGCGTGCGCGTGGGAATGGTTTCCGCCGGCTTCTTCGAGACGCTCGGCGTGAACCCCACTCGCGGCCGTCTGTTTACCGCAGATGAAGATCGCAAGGGATCCGCGCCCGTGGCCCTGATCAGCGCGGGCCTGTGGCAGCGCAAGTTCGGATCCGCGGCGGACATCATCGGAAAAACGATCACGATGAACGGCGACAGTTACACCGTGATTGGCGTAATACCCGCAAGCTTTCATCTGGAGTCTACGAATTTCAGCAACGACAAGGATGTGTACGTTCCCATCGGTGGAGACAAGGATCCGCTTTTCCACGAGCGTGATGCACACCCAGGGACACGCGCCATTGGCCGGTTGAAATCGGGTGTAACGCTGGCGGCGGCGCAGGCGGATATGGATCAAATCGCGAATAACCTGGCGCTGGCCTATCCCGACGCGGACAAAGGCGCGGGCGTCAGCCTGGTGCCGCTGAAGAAGGACATCGTTGGCGACGTGCAACCCTTCTTGTGGGTGCTGCTCGGAGCGGTGGGATTTGTGTTGCTGATCGCATGCGTGAACGTTGCGAACCTGCAGTTGGCGCGCGCGACAACGCGTTCGCGAGAATTTGCGATTCGCGCTGCGTTGGGTGCGAGCCAGTCGCGCGTGATTCGGCAATTGCTCACGGAAAGTGTTCTGCTCGGGCTGGCGGGTGGCGCGCTGGGTTTGTTGCTGGCTGCCTGGGGAACTCAGGCGGCGCTCAAGGTGTTGCCGGACACACTGCCGCGAGCGCAGGAAGTCGGAGTGGACGGAGGCGTTCTCATCTTCACACTGATTGCTTCGCTGCTAGCGGGAGTTCTCTTTGGCTTGGCGCCCGCGTTGAAGATCTCGCGCCCGAACCTACAGGAAACATTAAAAGAGAGCGGTCGCGGAGCCAGCGGCGCGCGGCACCGGGCGCAGGGCGTTTTCGTCGTGATCGAAATGGCCATGGCGCTGGTGCTGCTGATCGGCGCGGGGCTGATGATTCGCAGCTTGCTGGATCTTTGGAATGTGAATCCGGGATTCAATCCGAAAGGGGTTTTGACATTCGCGGTTTCCCTCTCGCCTTCGCTGGGCGCGAATGCGACGACCAGCCGAAACGCCATTCGCGAAATGGGTGAAAAACTGAAGAGCATTCCCGGCGTCGAAAGTGTTTCGTCGACAGGCGGCGCCTTGCCAATGAATGGCGACAACGAATTTCCTTTTTGGCTCGGCAGCGAACCCAAGCCGGCGGATCAGAGTGGGATGAAGCAGTCGCTGTTTTATCTGGCAGAACCGGATTACTTGAGCGCCATGGGCATTCCGCTGCACGGCGGGCGCTTCTTCACGCGGGATGACAACGAGCACTCGCCGCCAGTGATCGTGATTGATGAAAGCTTCGCGCGCGAATATTTTCCGGATCAGGATCCCATCGGCAAGCGGATCAACATCGGCATCATTAACAGCGAGGCGGAGATCGTCGGTGTGGTTGGCCACGTGAAGCATTGGGGTTTGGATGTAGATGGCGATGCGAATCATCCGATTCACGCGCAGGCTTACTTGCCGTTGATGCAGATCCCCGACGCATTCTGGACCGGACCGCCGCAGGCGGAGGTCGTGGTGCGGAGCAAAGGCTCACCTGCGGGCTTGGTGCCGGCGATTCGCGCTGCGATTGAAAGAATGAACGGCGAGAACGTGATCTATGACACCAAGCCGCTGGAGCAGATCGTGGCGGATTCGCTGGCGGATCGGCGGTTTTCGATGATCTTGCTGGGAGTTTTCGCGGTGCTGGCATTGCTTCTATCTAGCCTCGGGATTTATGGCGTGATTTCTTATGTGGTTGGCCAGCGCACGCATGAGATCGGCATACGCATGGCACTGGGAGCGCAGCGCAGCCATGTGCTGCGTCTGATGCTGGGCGAAGGAATGAAAATGGCGCTGCTGGGCGTCGCGATTGGAATCGCGGCGGCGCTCGGCCTGACGCAGTTGATGACGAAAATGTTGTTCGGCGTCAGCGCCGCGGATCCGATCACGTTTTGTGGCGTAGCCCTTGTTCTG
>Ga0116133_1000661_pt1 | contig 10684 bp, 10 predicted proteins | sample June2015DPH_19_2_FD_89736 | JGI IMG/M metagenome (GOLD analysis project Ga0116133, IMG submission 89736) | Peatland microbial communities from SPRUCE experiment site at the Marcell Experimental Forest, Minnesota, USA - June2015DPH_19_10 | ecosystem: Environmental > Terrestrial > Soil > Wetlands...
ACGGTGATTTCCAATTCTCCATCGAACGCGATTCGGAGGATTTCCTTCACAAAGGCGTCTTCTCCTGCTACCGGCCGGTGCCGCCCGAAACCGTGATTCGTGAGCAAAAACAGCTTTCCGATGAAAACTGGAGGCAGTTGCTATTTCTCGCTCACACCAACCCCAAGAAGGCCTTCCAAACCTACGCGAATTACTACCTTTCAACCAATGGCCGAGTCTACTGGTCGGATCTGCACCAGCTAAGCATCTACCCGGACAACTACCACCGTGAAATCGACGCGAAGCTCCACGCTCCCTACCCCGCGACCGAGATCATCACAGAGATTGATGTACCCAGATCGGCTCTGAAGGGATTCTTCGACGAAGTGCGTGGCGACTTTCGAACCAACAAAGTCGACCTGATCTACGGCACGGTGCGTCTGATCGAGCGCGACGACGAGAGCTTCCTACCATGGGCAAAGCAGCCCTATGCGTGCGTCATCTTTAATCTGCACACCGTTCATAGTCCCGACGGCCTTCGCCGTTCCGCCGACGCCTTTCGCCGACTGATCGACCTGGCAGCCAAACGCGGAGGCACTTATTACCTCACGTACCATCGCTATGCCCGGCGGGAGCAGATCGAAAGTTGCTATCCTCAGTTTGCGGAATTTCTTCGCCTAAAGCAGAAATACGACCCGGAAGAACGATTCCAGAGTGATTGGTACAGATATTACAAAACCATGTTTACCGACAGCCTGTAGCCAACATTTATCTCGGACTATTTCTTGCTGCCCAACTCCTTCATGGCCGATCTGTGATTGAATGGTAAGGCGACTCGGCATTCATCATTCGCCTAGAATTAAAGATACGGAGGAAATATGTCACTAACCATCGGCGCGTCCGCGCCCGAATTCACGTTGAAAGATCAGGATCAGAAAGAAGTAAAGCTTAGTGACTTTCGCGACAAGAAGCGGGTCGTTCTTGTCTTCTACCCCCTGGATTGGAGCCCGGTCTGCACCAAAGAGCACGCTTGCATGGTCAACGACAAGAAACAATTCGATCAACTCGACGCGCAAGTCCTTGGCATCAGCGTTGACAGTGTCTGGTCGCACAAGGCCTACGCCGACAAGATGGGCATCCACTATCCGCTGCTCGCTGACTTCCACCCGCGCGGCGCTGTCGCCGCCAAGTACGGCGTCTATCTCGAAGATAAGGGCATCACCGGCCGCGCCATCTCCATCATTGACCGCGACGGCAAACTGGCCTGGCACAAAAACTACGACATTCCGGTCGTCCCGGATATCGATGAAGTCGCGAAGGCCTTAGCCGCAGTAAAGTAATTGCTGAAGCGGTTGCCCCACCCTTTCGCGCCTTTTGCGAGAGGGTGGAGACTGGACTTTATCTCCTAAGTCCCCGCCTTAATCTCAGTAGCCTTCCCACCGCTGTAATTCACCACCAGCGGCTTCCCCCCGTTCGGATACCGCACCGTCTTCTCATCCGACGACTGGCCCGCATCCGGCACGCCCATTCCCACCGCAAAATCCGCCTGCAATTCATCCATCCCCGGCTTCACTTCATGATGTCCAATCGCCTGCCACACATCCGCCGGCCAGTGCTTGTACAACTCATGCGGGTCTTCTATATAAAACATCTCATCCGAATAGATCTTGTATTGCCCGTCGCTCTCGAATCCAATCGGCACGGCGTAGCTCTTTTCCTCTTTCTGAAACACCGCCATCAGCTGTCGCTTCCCTCCGGCAACATCCGTCACCAGATCCTTGATTTCCAGCCGCTCGATCGGCAATAACAGCCCGGCCTCATGCTCGAAGTCGGCTTTCTTCCGAGCTTCGTCGTAGGGATAATACGTATACCGATATCCTTCCTTCACCCAAACCGGCTGCCGCGTCAGTTGCTTCGCCGACTTCAAATCGTACGGATACAGCTTCTTCGGCGTGACATAGTAATCCGCATTCGAGTAGCCGGCATTTCTGGCCTGTTGCCGCTCTTGCGCCGCAACATAATTCTCATGCCGTTGATAAAGAATGTATCCCGCGCGTACTCCCGCGACCACAATGGCCAGCGCCAGCGCAATCTGAATCCTCTTCTTCGCCTCTTCACTCATCATGCGAGCGGTTCCTTACCCTGTGTCCCTGTGCGTTCTTCTGGGTTGAAGATTTCCGGAGGCTATCCCGAGAAAATGCGTCCTAAGGTAGACTATAAGGAATAAAATCTATGCCCTCAGTCACCGAACAAGATGTCCTCAGCGCCTTGAAAAGTTGCTACGATCCCGAGATCCCCGTCAATATCGTCGACCTCGGCCTCATCTATACTGTGAGTTTCGTGCCCGTTCCCTCCGACACACCGGACCAGGCCAAACAAGACGTCACCGTCGATATGACCCTCACTTCGCCCGGCTGCCCGGAGCACGTCAACATCAGCGCCCAGGTAAAATCACGCCTCGAGCAGCTACCCGGAATTCGCAACGCCGCCGTCAATGTAGTCTGGACTCCGCCCTGGAGCCCCGAGCGCCTCAGTCCCGACGCCAAGAAACAGCTCGGTATCGAATAACTCGGCTTCCGGCATTCGCTCTCCGAAATTCATTCAATCTGACTCTGTGTCGGATTCCTAGTAATTCGGTCTACCGGAAGCCGGATGCCGCTTTTCACGCGCCAAACTCCTCCCAAGCATCCACCGCGCTCTGCCCTGCCGCCGCAGTAATTCTATTCCCGGCGCGGGCTGCCATCTCCATCACATGCATCCCACGATCAAAATAATCCGGCAATTGCCTCCGCACGTTCTCAAACTTTTCCGGATACTCCGCCGCTAGCATCGCCAGTGCCACTCCGCCTGCCAACACTCCCGCCGCATTTTTTCTCTTCAAAAACAAAATTGTCGCTGCCCCAACCGAAGCCGCAACCACCGCTTTCTTCCAGCTGTCCATGTTTCCCCCGCGAAACCTTTTCTCCACGCGATTGTACCCCGCTCCCTGACGATTTACGCACATCTCTCCGATGCATGTTCTCGCCCCTGCTTTGTCGTTCCCCCTTCACCGCTCTTTGTCATTCCGAGCTGGGCGGAAAGCCCGGTGAGAGCCAGCCTGCCCTGAGCGAAGCCGAAGGGAACCTGTTTCCCCTTCCCGCCACAATGCGCCACGAGGCCCATCCTTTATACTTTCCGGTTATCTCGGAGGCTCCATGTTGCGCCGCTCAATCGCACACACTATTCCCCACCAAGGTTCAAGTTCCCCGAGCCCGAAGCCTTTCTTTCTCCTCGCAGTTCTCGCGCTAACCCTTTCCGCCCCCGCCCAATCCAACCCGCGCGCCCGCGACCTTGGCGTGCCCTTCGACGGCACTCCCGGCCCCAACAACGCCATTACCGATGTAAAAGGCGTCGAGGTTGGCCACACCACACTCATCTCCGGCAGCGGCAAACTTGTAGTCGGCAAGGGCCCGGTCCGCAGCGGCGTCACCGCCATTCATCCTCGTGGCAAGACCAGCAACGACGCCGTCTTCGCCGCTTGGTTCACTCTCAACGGCAACGGCGAAATGACTGGCACCACCTGGGTCGACGACTCCGGTTTCCTCAATGGTCCAGTGATGATCACCAACACCCACAGCGTCGGTGTGGTGCGCGACGCCGTCATCGCCTGGAAAGTAAAACACGGCACGCCTGACATGGAAGGCTACTGGTGGTCGCTCCCCGTCGTCGCCGAAACCTGGGACGGCTGGCTCAACGACATCAACGGATTCCATGTCCATCCCGAAGACGCCTTCCACGCCCTTGACGTCGCCCACTCCGGCCCCGTCGAAGAAGGCAATGTCGGCGGCGGAACAGGGATGGTTTGCAACGAGTTCAAAGGTGGCATCGGCACTTCCTCGCGCGTGCTGGACGCTAAGGCCGGAGGCTATATTGTCGGCGTCCTGGTCCAGTGCAACTACGGACGCCGCGATCAGCTCCGCGTCGCCGGCGTTCCCGTGGGCAAAGAAATTCCCGAGCATCCCGCCTATGGCAACAGTGACGATACCGGCTCCATTATCGTCGTCGTCGCTACCGACGCACCGCTCATTCCCACGCAACTCAAGCGCGTCGCCAAGAAAGTTTCTCTCGGCCTCGGCCGCGATGGCAGCTACTCCGGCGACGGATCCGGCGACATCTTCCTCGCCTTTTCCACTGCCAACCCCGGTGCCGTCAGTCCCCAAGGCCTGCACCAACTCACCATGCTGCCCAACGATTCCCTCGACCCCATTTTCCTAGCTACAGTCCAAGCCACCGAAGAAGCCGTCATCAACGCCATGATCGCGGCCGAAACCATGAAGGGCATCGACGACCACGAAGTCATAGCCCTCCCGCACGACCGCCTCCGCGATGTGTTGAAGAAATACAACCGGCTCGAGAAGTGAGCACTCAATAAGCTTTATCATTCCGCCTGGAGTCGGAACGCCAGCAACCGCGCGCTCCTGTCATTCCGAGGGCAGCCGGAGCGAAGGCGACGGCGCCGTGGAGAAACTTGCTTTTGCCTAGCGGGGCGCACAACACGCCTGGTGGTAACGGAGCCAGCCGGACATTCTCTCGTTCCACGCGGTGCGTCCCGGAACCAATTCCGGTCATCCAAAGACTGGTCGGAGGAACAACAAATGAAGAAACGCGAGTTAGGAAAGACCGGCATAGAAGTCGCGCCACTGGCTTTAGGAGGAAACGTCTTTGGCTGGACCGCCGACGAATCGGCATCCTTCAAGTTGCTCGACGCCTTTATGGACAAGGGATTCAGCCTGATCGACACGGCTGACATGTACTCCCAATGGGTTCCCGGGCATAAGGGCGGCGAGTCTGAGACCATCATCGGCAAATGGCTGAAAAAGAGTGGTAAGCGGAGTCAGGCGATCATGGCCACGAAAGTCGGATTGCCCATGGGAGAAGGGAAAAAAGGACTCTCCGCCTCCTACATTCAGCAGGCGGTTGAGGACTCGCTGCGCCGCCTGCAAACCGACTACATCGATCTATACCAGGCTCATAAAGACGATCCCGACACGCCGCTCGCCGAGACGCTGGAAGCCTTCACTACGCTGGTCCGGCAAGGCAAAGTGCGCTTCATCGGAGCCTCCAACTATAGCGGCCAGCGCCTGGCCGAAGCCCTCGAAGTAAGCCAGCAAAAAGGACTGGCAAGCTATCAGACCCTGCAACCCGAATACAATCTCTACGATCGCTTCGCCTATGAAAGTCAGCTTGAGCCGGTCTGTCAGAAGCACGACCTGGGTGTGATTTGCTACTTCTCGCTGGCCAGCGGTTTCCTCAGCGGCAAGTATCGCTCGGAGGCCGATCTCTCGAAGGGCCCGCGCGGGCAGATGGTCAAGAAGTACCTGAACGCGCGCGGTTTCCGTATCCTCCACGCTCTGGATAAGGTCGCGAGCCAATACAATGCTACTCCCACGCAAGTCGCCCTCGCTTGGGTGATCGCACGCCCCAGCATCACCGCGCCCATCGCGAGCGCGACCAATCTTCAGCAGTTGGATGACTTGGTCCAGTCCGCGAGGCTCAAACTCGATCCATCGTCGATTGAATTGCTGACCGAAGCGAGCGCGCAAAGCCCCGGGGATGAATCGCAACCCTCCGCTGCCGCAGATTAAATGCCTGAGCTGGAAGTTTTCAACGGTTAGGGAAAAGTGATTCGTGGTTGCCCCACCCTCCGCGCACTTTGCAATGGTGGGGGTCTTTGCTTTGAAGTTCTGCGATCACCACCGATCCCCATTCCCACTCTGGGACGCCGCTTTCCCCACCCTCATTACCTTCGCTGCCCCACCACGGTGTCTTCCCCTTCGCCGCCAAAAGACTACACTCGAAATTGTGAAGCGCCTCTACACTATCGGACGCATCAAAGGCGGCATGAAGTTCACCTGCACCCACTGCGCCCACAATGTCAGCACACTCGACTTCGACCCCCGCGAGGGCAACCTTCGCACCCAGGCCGCTACCGCCATCAACCAGCACGCCACCAGCGTTCACCACGCGCCCGTAATGTTCTCTTCCCTCGACTCCCGGCAGCACATCTGGCGCGCCTGATTTCTGCACTGCCTTCGAAAAGAGAAAAAGAATCGGATTGGGCGTAGAATTGCCCCGCATTTCAATCCACCAAGGAGATTCCCAATGAAATCAATGGGGCTGTTGGGAACATGTTTGCTGGCAGGTTGTGCAGTGGCAGTTGCGCAGGAACCTTCGGCGATGGAACCGCCCAAGATCTTGTCCGTTACTCGCGAATACACCAAACCCGGCAGGAACGGCACGCCGCACGAAAAAACCGAGAGCGCTTTTGTGCAGGCAATGGCCCGCGCCAAATGGCCGACACATTACCTGGCGGTGGACTCGGTCACCGGCAAACCACGCTCCCTGTTCCTCACCGGCTATGACTCCTTCGAAGCCTGGGAGAAAGATGTTCAGGCCACTCAAAAGAACGCCGCGCTCTCGGCGGCACTGGATCGCGCCAACCTGGCCGATGGCGACTTGCTCGCGGCCACCGACCAAGCCGCACTCATGCTGCGCCCCGACCTGAGCTTGCGCGATAGCGTCGACATTGCCCACATGCGCTACTTCGAGATTTCCCGCTATCACGTCCGCCCTGGACATGACAAAGACTGGGAGTCACTGGTCAAGCTATACCAGAAGGGCTGCGAGAAAATCCCGGACTGCCATTGGGCCATGTATCAGTCGGTATACGGTCTGGAGGAGGGCACCAACATCGTTTTCAACCCGCTGAAGTCGGCTGCGGAAATCGATCGCAACATCGGCCAAATGAAGGCGTTCTCTGACGCTCTCGGAGAAGATGGCATGAAGAAGCTCTCCGAGTTGTCCGCGCTCACGATCGATTCGTCGGAGACCAATCTGTTCGTCTTTAACCCGCGCATGAGCTACGCCTCGGAAGACTGGATCAAAGCCGATCCGGATTTCTGGAAGCCCAAAGCTTCAATGGCCGAGACCAAGAAGCCTTCGGCTAAACCGGCCGAGAAGCCAGCAGGCCAATGAAGCTGAGCGCCTCGCTCTCCATTCCCATTTCTCGCGTGTTTCTTGCGCAAGAAATGGGATTTTAATTTCGTGTTCTCTTTGCCCGACCTCCAACCGCAGCGTCTACCCTGCCTCATTCTCCATACGCACAAGGCGTTGCCATAACGATAGTTTTGTCATTCCAAGCATGCCCTGAAATCTGAATCGACCTCATAGGCAAATTCGATTGGACTTGCCGTCTCCCCCCACTTAGAGTCCTTGCGTGCACCCAAGTCGTACTCGAACCCGCGGTGTGCTCCGGCGCATTGACTTGCCCGAGCCTACCCATTCGCTTTTTCGCCCGCCATTCCGCAACTATCAGTTCGACAGTGCCTACGATGAAATGTTCGAGGCCCCAGGCATCCCGCGCCCGCACTACCGCGCCCTGTTTCAGACCTTGCTCGATCTGCCCTCCGAGGAACTGCGCAAGAGCCAGCAAGCCGCCGAACTATCATTTCTCCATCAAGGCATCACCTTTACCGTCTACGGCAATTCGGAAGGCACCGAGCGTGTCTTCCCCAACGACCTTCTCCCGCGCATCATTCCCTTCGCCGAGTGGCGCAAGATCGAGAGCGGTCTCACCCAACGAATCGCCGCTCTGAACCTGTTTCTCGAAGACATTTACCACGACGGAAGAATTCTGGCGGACGGAATTGTCCCCAAGGAACTGGTCTACACTTGTCGCCACTTCCGTCGCGAGATGCGCGGTCTTAACGTCCCGCGCGGAATCTACGTCAGCATCTGCGGCACCGATCTCGTTCGCCTTCCCGATGGCAGCTTCGCCGTGCTCGAAGACAATTTGCGCGTCCCCAGCGGCGTCTCTTACATGCTGGCCAACCGGAAAGTCCTGAAGAAAGTTTTCCCTACGCTGTTCCGCGACTACGGTGTCTGCCCCGTCGAACACTACGCTCAGGCTTTGCTCGCAACCCTGCGCGCGCTCACTCCGCCAAGTTTTTCAGGCCGGCATGAGCCCACGGTTGTCTTGCTCACTCCCGGAGTTTTCAACTCGGCATATTTCGAGCACACATTTCTCGCGCAACAAATGGGCATCGAACTGGTTGAAGGCCGCGATCTGCTGGTCCATGACAACGTCGTCTACATGCGCACCACCGCCGGGCTTCGCCGCGTCGACGTCATCTACCGCCGCGTCGATGACGACTTCCTCGACCCGCTCTGCTTCCAGCGAGATTCCAGCCTCGGGGTTCCCGGACTATTCAACGCCTACCGCGCTGGCAATGTGAGCCTGGCCAATGCCATCGGAACCGGGGTAGCCGACGATAAAGCGGTCTACGCCTACGTCCCAGCCATCATCCGCTACTACCTCGGCGAAGATCCCATCCTCGCCAACGTTCCCACTTACATGCTCACCGATCGCCCGCAACAGAATTACGTGCTCGAACACTTGGACGAACTGGTCGTAAAAGCCGTTGGTGAATCCGGCGGCTACGGAATGCTGATCGGTCCTCAAAGTACCGCCGAGCAACGCGAAGACTTCCGCTGTCGAATCCTGGCCGAGCCCCGCAACTACATCGCGCAGCCGACGCTGAGCCTGTCGCGCGCTCCCTGCTTCCTGGATGGCGAAGCCCAAGCCCGCCACGTCGATCTCCGTCCCTACATTCTTTATGGTGAAAACGTAACTCTCGTCCCCGGTGGCCTCACTCGCGTAGCTCTACGTCGCGGCTCGCTGGTGGTCAACTCCTCGCAAGGCGGTGGCAGCAAAGATACATGGGTGCTTCGCGCATGAGGATCGCCTTATGACCGACCACCGCGAAACCACCATGCTCTCCCGCGTCGCCGACAACCTTTATTGGATGTCCCGCTACCTCGAGCGCGCCGAGCACACCGCACGCCTCATCGACGTCGACCTCCAACTTCGCCTCGACCAGTCTCCAGCCGCCCGCTCCGATCGCTGGCTCGGCCTGCTCGAAGCCCTGCAGGTTCCGGCTCCAGAGAATGTTCCTCTCGACGCCGAAATTCTTACTCACCTTCTCACTCTCGACCGCGCGAATCCGTCGTCAATCATTTCCTGTGTCGCAGCGGCCCGCGAAAATCTTCGCCAGGTACGCGAGCAATGCAGCTCCGAAATGTGGGAGCAACTCAATCGCCTCTTTCTGCAAGTCAAGAGCACCGCGTCCAGCGACGCCGGTCTGGCCGATTCTCACGGCTTCTTCCGCGCCGTGCAGGATGGCGCACACCTCTTTCAAGGCATCACTGACTCCACCATGTCGCACGGCGAAGGCTGGCATTACATTCAGCTCGGACGCTTCGTCGAACGCACCGAAGCCATCGCCCGCCTGATCGGCACCCACTTCAGCCGCCTGCCGCATCCTCTCGATCAGGCCGTTGAAAGCGAGGAGTATCTCGAATGGGTGGGATTGCTGAAGTCCTGCGCGGCCTTCCAGGCCTATTGCAAAGCTCACACCGCCGAACTTCGCCCCCTGCGGGTCGCGGAATTTCTTCTGCTCAACCCGGGATTCCCGCACTCGGTCGCTTTTTCCGTGGACCGCGTCCACGCCGCGCTCACCGCGATCGCCGAGTTGACCGAGCGCAAAGCCGAGCAGCCGGTTCGCATCACCGGGCGCCTGCGCGCCACTCTCAGCTTCAGCCAGATCGATGAAATCATGGCCTCCGGCGCCATCGCCTACGTCGACAGCATCCGCTGGCAGTGCGCCCAGGCCCACGCCGCCATCCAACAGGTTTATTTCGACTATTCCGTCGAGTCGGTACTTGTCTCGTAACAACGCACGCAGCACCTTGGTAGCGCGGCGCATCAGCGCCGCATGAAGCGCAAGAATGATTCGGGCTTTAGCCCTGAGGGAAATCCTCCATGATCTACTCCGTCGTCCACACCACCACCTTCACCTACCAACCAGCCGTGCGCGAGAGCGTGATGGAAGTCCGCCTGCAGCCTCGCAGCGACGGCGCGCAGCACTGCCTGACCTTCGAACTCGAAGTTTCCCCTGCCACCAACCTCATGCAGTACCGCGATTTCATGGGCAACACGGTCCACCATTTCGATATCGCCGGAAAACATTCCCAGGTCAAAGTCATCGCCCGCTCCTCCGTCGACGTCCAGCCCGTCGCGCCTCCCAGCTCCGCCGACTCCGGCTCCTGGGACGACCTCGACCGAGCCCTTGCCGCCCCTGCTCCGACCGAAGATTACTGGGAGATGCTTCTTCCCAGCCAGTTCGCCAAGTCCAGCCTGCAACTCGAAGCGCTCGCCGCCGACCTCCGCTGCGAGCGCCGCGACACTCCGCTCCAGCTTCTCAATGAACTCAACCAGTCCATCTACGAGTCCTTCGCCTACGTCCCCAACAGCACCAGCGTCGACTCTCCCATCGACGACGCCCTCATCTCTCGTCAGGGCGTCTGTCAGGATTTCGCTCACATCATGATCGCTCTCGTCCGTCCCCTACGCATCCCCTGCCGCTACGTCAGCGGATACATGTTTCATCGCGACGAGGCCGAAGAGAAAAAAGACCGTTCGCTCGAAGGCGCGTCCCACGCCTGGATTGAAGCCGTCATTCCCAACCTGGGATGGGTCGCCTTCGACCCCACCAACAACCTGATCGGCGCCGACCGCCACATCCGCGTCGCCATCGGACGCGACTACGCCGACGTCCCCCCCACCCGCGGCGTCCACAAAGGCGAAGCCCAAAGCGCCCTCAGCGTC
>Ga0116133_1000662_pt1 | contig 10675 bp, 9 predicted proteins | sample June2015DPH_19_2_FD_89736 | JGI IMG/M metagenome (GOLD analysis project Ga0116133, IMG submission 89736) | Peatland microbial communities from SPRUCE experiment site at the Marcell Experimental Forest, Minnesota, USA - June2015DPH_19_10 | ecosystem: Environmental > Terrestrial > Soil > Wetlands >...
GAAGACTCGGTACAGATTGTCGGGTTCAATGTTGACGACGCGATGGAAAAGCCCTGGAACCTGGTTGAGGGAAGGGTGGAAGACTTGAAGTCCCCGGACGCGATCATCCTGGACGAACTGTACAAGAAGAAGCTTGGCGTCACGCGGGTCGGCGAGGTCTTCGAAATCGGCGGCCATCGCGCGCGGGTGGTGGGTTTCACGCGCGGAATCCGGTCATTTACGACTTCTCCTTACGTTTTCACGACTTTCAAGAACGCTCAGACCTATACCGGATTGCGGGAGGACCAGACCTACTTCATCCTGGCGAAATTGACGCCGGGTGCGAACCTTGAACAAGTACGGCGGGAGCTTCTCGATCGCGTCAAAGGTGTCGAGGTTTTTACGACCGCCGAATTCAGCCACATGACACGCTTCTACTGGATGTTCACGACCGGCGCGGGTGTGGCCGTACTGATCGCCGCCGTGCTGGGCCTTGTGGTCGGATTCGTCGTGGTCGCACAGACTATCTACGCCACCACGATGGACCACGTACGAGAGTTTGGAACGTTGAAGGCGATGGGCGCGCCCAACAGCTACGTCTACAAAGTCATCATGAAGCAGGCCGCCATCAGCGCGGTGATCGGCTACGTCCTGGGAATGATCGTCAGCGTGTTCGTGGTGCGCGCCAGTCAGGAAGGTGGCGCCGCCATCCTGATGCCCATGCCAATGGCGGTCGGAATGTTTTTTCTGACGCTGGCGATGTGCATCGGAGCTGCCCTGGTTTCCATCAACAAAGTGACACGCATCGATCCGGCCATGGTGTTCAAGGGATAACTTGGGGCTTAGACACAGGACTCACGAGGAGAAAGGCAAGATGCAACCCGCAATCGCAGTTCGCCAGCTCACAAAGACCTACGCTGAGGGCAACACTGGAACAGTGGCCCTGCGCGGAGTCGACCTCGACGTCTACGCCGGGGAACTGCTCATGCTGATGGGCCCGTCGGGAAGTGGCAAGACCACGCTGCTGTCGATCATGGGGTGCATCCTCACTGCGAGTTCGGGAAGCATATGGATGGCAGAAAAGGAAATAACTCAGCTGACGGAAAAGCAGTTGCCCGCCATCCGCCTTGAGCACATCGGGTTCGTGTTCCAGGGATTCAATCTGTTTCCCACATTGACCGCAGGCGAGAACGTGGAGCTGATGTTCGACCTGAAAGGACTGGCTGCGAAAGCTGCAAAAAAGCGGGCGGCAGAATTGCTGGATCAGGTTGGCCTGGGCGGCAAGTGTGACACCTTTCCCTCCGACTTGAGCGGAGGACAGAAGCAGCGCGTTGCGATTGCCCGTGCGCTGGCGGGAGATCCCGGAATCATCCTGGCCGATGAACCAACTGCGGCCCTAGATTCTCACACGGGCAAGAACGTGATGGAAATGATGAGCGAACTGGCGCACAAGCGCGGGCGCGCAGTGGTGATCGTCACGCACGATTCGCGCGTGTTGAGTTTCGCCGACCGCATCGTGAAGATCGAAGACGGAGCCATTGCCGGGCCTGGCTCGTCGCTTCTGGAGCCAGTTCCGGCGGGAATGCTCGCGCACAATTTTTCGCAACCAACTGTGAACCTGGCTTGAACAGAACTGGCCTGAACCAAGGCGCAACCGAATCTATGGAGCCGTTGTCATGGCAAACATTTTTCCTGGAAGTTTCGTGAAGAACAAAACGGCGATCCTCATTGCTCTGGCAGCTTTCCTGCTGACGCTGTCCCTGGTGTTCGCATCCCACCATGCGCATGAAAGTGCCGCCGCCGCAACGACGACACCAGCCATCCAGCGGCCAGCCCGGATCGCCGGTCCCGGTCGGGTGGAGCCGTACTCGGAAGACATCAAGATTGGCTCCGAGCTGAGCGGCCGGCTGAAATCTGTTTTGGTCGAAGAAGGAGACGCGATCCATCGCGGCCAGGTTCTCGCCGAACTGGAGAATGCCGACTACCGTGCGCAGGTCGAGTCGGCGAAGGCCAGCGTGGTGGCCAAAGAAGCGGCCCTGCGTAAGGTGATCAACGGCGCTCGCCGCCAGGAGCGCGATGAAGCGTGGTCGTCGGTGAGCGAGGCCAAGGCGGTGATGGAGAACGCGCAATCTGAGCTGCACCGTCGTCAGGCACTTTTTGCCGCTGGAGTAGTTTCGCGCGAGGAACTGGATCGTTATGCCCGTGAGGCCGATGTAGCTAAGGCGAGATACGAGGCTGCGGTCCAGCAACACTCGCTGGTCGACGATCACGCGCGCGAGGAGGACCGTTCGCTCGCCGAAGCCGACTTCCAGCTGGCGAAAGCGCAACTTGAAGAAGCGCAAGCACGCTACGAGAAGACTTTCATCCGCTCTCCCATTGAGGGCAGCGTACTGCGTAAGCATCATCGAAGCGGAGAGAGTGTTTCGAATTCTTCCACCGTTCCCGATCCTGTCCTGACCATCGGCGACCGGAAAACCCTGCGCGTCCGCGTGGATGTCGACGAAACCGACGTCAGCAAAGTGCGCGTTGGACAAAAGGCCTACGTCACCGCCGACGCTTTCGGCCAGCAGAAATTCTGGGGACACGTGGTGCGCGTGGGCCAGCAGCTGGGACCAAAGAATGTCCGCACCGACGAGCCCACGGAAAGAGTTGATACGAAGATTCTCGAGACGCTGGTCGAACTCGACCCCGGCGCGGAGCTGCCCGACGGCCTGCGCGTGGACGCTTTCATCGTCCCAGACGGTGGTGAAGTGGCACAAGTTCAGCCGCGGCGCTTCTAGATCCCCGTCATCGCGCGGGAGTTGTCACGCGGAGCAATCGTCACGGCGTCCGGAATGGCCACATCCTCGCGGAGATAAACCGGCTTTGCACGATCGTATTCGCTAACGAGAGACAGTGTGTGAAGAGGTTTGCCCACAGCTATCGAGGCCGCCCATTGGGGCGGAGTTACAACGGATGCAGTTCGATCGCCATCCAGATGCAATCCGTGTCCGCGTAATAGCGGTGCCATGGATAGCTGAACGTGCGATCGTCTGCAACCGAAAAGAACGGGTCATGAGTGAATCCCACAGGCATTAGGACGTCTTCATAGAGCGTGCCCGCATTGTTCTCCCGAAACTTCTGCATGTGACCCGTACCGAGGATTTGCGTATGCACTTCCAGAAACTGGTGTCCGGTGTGGATTCCGCAGTCCGTTTCCTCGGGCGTATACCAGAGGTTCAGCTTGAGCCGATATCGTCGCGGTGAAGCTGAGACTGAAGTCGCGTGACTGAAGGCAGCGGCCGGATCGAGTTCTATGTTTCCGATGTCGTCCTGAGGTGAGATGTACAGAGGAGTTTCGCGAGGAAACTGCGCATTGCGATGACCGTACCACTCCCAGCCCAGCGCGACACCGCCAAGATTGGTGCGCTGACGAACGTGAAGCAGAGCTGCCGACTCAGCACTCTCAATCGTGCAATTCCGGAGTACGGCCGATTTCCAGGGGAGAATGGTTCCGTGATCCCCTCCCGCCCGGTAACGCAAAGCGGTGGTGGAAAGGTTCACCACGATCGCATCTTCAAGCGGCATCTCACGGACTGCACTCACGAGGAGGCTTTCGATCCAGTCATTTGAAAAGGAGAGAGAACGACGCTGGTTGGATTCGGGCATGGGATTTTCACCGAACATGCTCGGAGCCAAACCTGCGACCGCGAACAACTGGCAGGACTGCGCAAGAAACGTGCGCCGATTCATGTTCAGCTCCGCTCTTATAGGTCGGCTGGATTATACAACCACGCCCGCGGCGCCGTTATTTGTATGCAGATCCCGTCAGCCTTGCCCTGTTTGTTCGCTTCCCATTCGGTCCGGGAGTAGAATAGCCGCGCAGAAAAGAAAGATGGAACCAGGAGGTTGGCTATGCGACTCACCGTTGGACAGCTGATCGGAAAGGCTCTCAAGGCATACGGAGTTCCATATGTCACCGGCCTGCCGGGGCACGGCAATTGGAGCATGATCGACGCCTTCAACGATCCGGTCTCCAAGCTACCTTTCATCCAGGTGATGCACGAACAGAATGCTGTCCACATCGCCGATGCGCACTATCGGGTCACGGGCCAGCCCATCGCGGCTTGCACATCGATCGGGCCGGGAGCGACCAACACAGTCATCGGACTGGCGACCGCGCACTGCGATTCAACAGCGCTTTTGCTCATCACCGGTAGCGCCGCCACGCACATGCGGGGACACGGCGTCATGCAGGAACTCGATCGCGTTGCCTCGCCTGATTTTCCGCACATCGCGGCCGCAGTTACCAAGCGCACCTTCGATGTAATCCGCCCCGATCAGGTTCCCTTCGTGATGCATCGCGCCTGGAATGCCATGTTGACGGGCCGTCCGGGCCCTGTGCACATGGAACTGCCCCTTGATGTCCAGGTGGAGACGACGGAGATCGACGTAGCTGAACTCGAGGGTCGTCTGCCGGTCGGAAAGCCGCGAGCCGACGCCCGGGCCATCGAATCGGTCATCAAGCTTCTGCTCACCGCCAAACGACCGTGCGTCGTGGTTGGCGGAGGAGCCATCACCGCCAATGCCACCCCTGAGCTCACTTTGCTGGTCGAGAAGCTCGGCATCCCGGTGGTCTTCACATGGAACGGCAAGGGAGCGATCGCCGAGGACAATCCGATGTGTGCAGGCACAGTCGGCTGGCCAGGATCGCTGCCCGGCAATCACACCGCGGCCAACGCCGATGTTCTTCTGTCACTCGGTTGCCGCTTCACGGATTGGTCGGCATCGTCTTACCGAAAAGGAGTTAGCTTCTCGATTCCAGATGCCAAACTGATTCAGGTTGACATCGATCCGCGCGAGATCGGGAAAAACTATCCGGCCGAGGTCGGCATCGTGGCCGACTGCAAGCTGGCGCTGGCCGACATGTTGGCTGGAATCTCGGATGAGCAGGCCCGTAAAGCACGCGCAGCCAGGACTTCCTACTTGGACAATGTCGAAGGACTGAAGCGGGAGTGGGAAAAGAAGCTGGAGCGCCGTCGCTCCTACAATGGCATTCCAACCACTATGCTCCGCACGCTGCGGGAGTTGCGCAAGGTGCTGCCGCGCCACGGGATCGTGACCGTAGGGTCCGGTCATCCGCAGAGCACGACCAAGCAAGCCTTTCCGGTTTACGAGCCGCGAACCCACATCACTTCCGGTTCATTTTCATCGATGGGCTTCGCACTTCCTGCCGCCATCGGCGCAAAGCTTGCCAAGCCGGATGCGCCGGTCGTGTGCATCATCGGCGACGGTGACTTCATGATGTGCGTGCAGGAACTCGCTATTTGCGTGATGTACAACATTCCGGTTGTTTTCCTGGTGCTCAACAATTCGGGCTATATTTCGATTCGCGACGGACAGAACTATCTCATGGGTCGGCAGATCGGATCCGAGTTCAACCAGCACAGCGGTAACGGTCAGCCCTACTCGGTGGACTTCGTAGCGCTGGCAAAATCGTTTGGCTTCGACGTTGCAGCCAAGGTGCGGGAGGTGGACGAAATCGGCTCCACCATTAAGCGAGCTCTCGATTCCAACGCACCCGCTCTCATTGAGGTGCCCATCACGCGAGATGTTTCCGTAGCCGCGTCGGAGGTTGTGGGATGGTGGGACTTTCCTGTGCTGCCGACCGCATCGGACGCGGTCAAAGCAGACTACAAGGCGGGCTATGCGGCGGAACAACATCAGTGCTCGACCAGCGACGTCGAACTCACCGAACCTGTCTCAGCCGTTGGCTAGAGCGCGCCTAACTCGTGTCTCTAGCGCCTCGCTGTCTTACTCGATTCGTCCGAAAAGGAGGGCTGAATGCCACGCCATCTGAAAACCGGCCGCACGCCCGAGCAGACCACCGCCGAGGCGAAGAAGGTCCGCGACATCGTCACCGGCATTATTGAAGACATCGAAAGTCGCGGCGAGGCGGCTTTGCGCGAAATTTCGGGGAAGTTCGACAAATGGAACCCACCCGCGTTCCGGCTTTCAGAACAGGAAATTGAGAGCTGTCTGTCACAGCTCTCGCGGCGAAACCTCGATGACATCAAGTTTGCTCAAGCGCAGGTACGCAACTTCGCTCAGGCGCAGCGTGCGGCGTTGAAAGACCTCGAAGTCGAGACCCTGCCGGGAGTCATTCTCGGCCACAAGAACATGCCGGTGGACTCGGTTGGCTGCTATGTTCCGGGCGGAAAATATCCGCTGGTGGCCTCCGCCCACATGAGCGTCGTGACGGCGAAAGTTGCAGGCGTGACGCGCGTGATCGCGTCCTCGCCGCCTTATCATGGCAAGCCCAGCCCGGCCGTGGTTGCCGCCATGCATCTCGGCGGAGCGGATGAGATCTACTGCATGGGCGGGGTGCAGGCGATCGCCGCCATGGCGCTCGGCACCAAGAGCATCGCTCCCGTGTCCATGATCGTGGGACCGGGCAATGCCTTTGTGGCCGAGGCCAAACGCCAGCTTTTCGGTCGTGTTGGGATTGATTTGATCGCTGGCCCGACTGAGACCCTGGTCATTGCGGATGAAACAGTTGACGGCGAGCTGTGCGCGACCGATCTCTTGGGCCAGGCCGAACACGGATTCAATACGCCGGCCATCCTGCTCACTACTTCTGAGAAACTCGCCCGCGAAACCATGACCGAGGTCGAGCGCCTGCTGTCCATCCTACCGACGGCCGAGTTGGCTTCCATTTCCTGGCGCGACTATGGCGAGGTGATCGTGTGCGACTCGATGAGGACATGGTGCGGGAGGCAGACCGCATCGCGTCAGAGCACGTCCAGGTAATGACCCGCGATCCGGAGTACTTCTTCAAGAACATGAAGAACTATGGAGCGCTGTTTCTCGGTCCGCGGACGAACGTCGCCTACGGCGATAAGGTGATCGGCACCAACCACACACTGCCCACGGGCAAAGCGGCGCGCTATACGGGAGGCCTTTGGGTCGGCAAGTTCATCAAGACTTGCACCTACCAGAAGGTTCTCACCGACGAAGCCTCTGCTATGATTGGCGAGTACTGCTCGCGCTTGTGTGTGCTGGAAGGCTTTCTGGCCCACGCTGAGCAGGCCAACATCCGAGTGCGCCGCTACGGTGGCCGCAATGTCACTTACGCAGGGGCGGCAGACTAGAACTGATCTGCGTGGATTCCGTGCGAAAATGAAACTTCCGCGGCTTCCTTGTAGACTCGCGTTTCTTGCGTCGGATCAAGCTCCATAAATGATTGCGAAGGCCAGAAGAAATCCGAACATAATTCCGAAGAAGACGTTCCCCGTGCCGCAAGCGGTCACTTCTAAACTGGACGCGTGCGATAATTCAGCGTACTGTTGAAAGTGAGTGAGCAGTTCCTCTCCTCTTTCAGGTCCCCTGAACTAAGTCAGTTCATCTGAAGTACTTTCCTCTTAGTCTGCAGCGCACAGAGGTGTGTCCTATGATCGATTCCAATAGCCAGAAACAACCGAAGGCAAACATCGTTGTCGCCCCGAAGAGTTCTCCCGCCAAGGCGATGATGCTGAACACTGTCCCGTCACAAGACAGGATAAGAGAGCGGGCCTATGAGCTGTATGAAAGCCGCGGTCGTGAATCCGGCCACGATGAGCGGGACTGGCTTTGTGCCGAGCAGGAGATCCTCAAGCGGCAGCGGTAAGAACCGGCCCATCCGCCGCCCGTGAGTCTGCTGGAAGGCCGGAGGGTTAGCCATGGAGTGTTTAATCTGCAAGGATCTGGAGCGAGTTCTTGAATCCAGGCGCCGCGAGTAGATCGGGGCCCGTTCCGCGGCGTGTTATCGGGTCAGCACGACTTGGAAGAGCACCCGTTAAGTATGCGTCTCTCAGCGCCCAAGTGAGGCAGTCTGGACCGGGGACCCGACCGACGTATCTCCACTTCACGCTCGGGCAAATGTGGAAGACTCTAACTTAACTAGCGAAGCCGGTCGTACTTGGACCTGCCTTCGACCACCGCGTTGTTCTTGTCGAGGGTGATCTTCTTGGGCTGACCAAGGTCGGAAATCTGTAGGTTTGTCAGCGGATGTCGAGGCCTTCGGTGGTGGCCTTGCCACCGGGAGAGGGCAATGTCCTGCAACAAGATGGCGGTCTAAGATCTCAGTCCCGGAGGACTTGCCCGAAGCAGTTCCTCTGCTGCGCGACCACCTAAACCATCGTCGGACCGAAGACGGTTGCCATAGCCGGCGATGCGGACACTTGCCGTTAGCAATCACTCTCACCGGGTTGCAACTTCGTCCCGCAACTGGCCGTTGGCATCCACCAATTGAATGCGCAGCGCTATCTCCCCCAGGGCGTGCGTGGAGCAACTCAAACAGGGATCGTATGCCCTCACAACTGCCGAGACCCGGTTCAGCATGCCTTCCTGCAGCTTGTTGCCATCGATGAAACGCTCACTGACCTGCTGCACACTGCGGCCTATGGCAAGATTATTATGTCCCGTGGCTACGATCAGGTTTGCCCATGTAATGCCGCCCTCTTCATTCACTTTGTAGTGGTGAATCAACGTGCCTCGTGGCGCCTCGATCATTCCCACTCCTTCTAGGGAATTTACGCCAGCAGTTGCTCGAACGTGCTTTTCAAGGATCTGCGGATCAGACAACAACAACTCGATTTTCTCCAACGAGTAAACGATCTCAAGAAGCCGCGCATAGTGGTAGAGGAATGCGCTGTGCGCGGGTGACCCAAAACGCTGGTGAAATTCCACGAATTCAGTGTCCGCCAGCGGAGTGCCACACTGGTCGGCCACATTCATTCTTGCGAGTGGACCGACCCGATAGGTGCCTTCGGGAAAACCCTGCGGCTTGAAATACGGGGCCTTCAAATAAGAGTCGCGGAGACTCGCTTCGGCGATCCAATCCGCGTAGTCCTCGGCCGCGATCTCATCCTTTACGATTTCCCCGCTTCGACTGCGGAACCGCAGCACGCCGTCGTAAAACTGCAGATTTCCTTTTCGGTCGACGAGTCCGGCGTGCATGGTAGGCGCGGAACCAAAACACTCGATCTCGTCCTTATAGTTGTCCAACGCATTTTTGAAGAAGCGCAGGGTACGGTCCGCAATCGCTTTGGCAGCAGGCAGGTCGGACAGAACGCGGTCGCGTACTGCACCGGGCAGCGGAGCGGCTACACCTCCGGGCACGATCCATGATGGATGCACTCTTTCCTGGGCCAGGCCCTCAATGATCTGCAGCCCGAACTTTCGCAACTCGATGCCATCGCGCGCCATCTCCGGATGAGTGGCGATAACGCCGAGCACGTTCCGGCTGGCCACGTCCGAGTCCATGCCGAGAAGCAAATCCGGCGAGGACAAATAGAAGAAGCTCAGGGCATGGGACTGCACAAGTTGGGCGAAGTGCACTAATTCGCGCAGCTTCTTCGCAACCGGCGGGACGCGCACCGCCATGATCGCGTCGCAAGCCTTGGATGAAGCCAGCAGATGGCTGATCGGACAGATTCCGCAAATGCGCGAAGTGATGCCCGGCATCTCATAGTACGGGCGCCCTTCGGTAAACTTCTCGAATCCTCGTACCTGGGTCACGTGGAACTCGGTGCCGGCGACTCGGCCGTTGGCGTCCAACTGAATGGTGATCTTCGCGTGTCCTTCGATACGCGTCACCGGATCGATTGTGATGCGTTTCATCCGAGGCTCCTCATCCGAATTTCACCGCGAGGGCGGCCTCGCGCTTTTTCCCGTCCACCAGATCGGAAATCACGGCGGCGATTGTCTTGGCGGGCGGCGGACATCCGGGCAGGCATAAATCCACTTTCACAAACTCCCGCAGCGGCCGCGCCTGCTTCAAAAGCGCAGGCACTCCGTCCGTCGGGACCACTTTGCCCTCTTGTGCCCCTTCCACATAAATCCGCTGCAGCAGTTTGTTTACCGGGATGGAATTTCGCATGGCGGGTACATTACCCGTGACCGCGCAATCGCCCAGTGAGATGAGCAGGTGCGTCCGCTGCCGGATCTTCTGCAGCTTGGTGACGTCGTCCTGTGAACTTACCGCGCCTTCTACCAGGGTCACATCCACATCCTCGGGGAACTCTTGTGTGTCGACCAGCGGCCCGTAAACCAGGTCGATCTTTTGTGCCAGGGAGATGATGGCGGCGTCCATATCGAGCAGGGACATGTGGCAACCGGAGCAACCGTCCAGCCAAACCGTCGCCACCTTCACCTTCTTCATGCCTGCACCTCTCTGCGCTGGATGAGCGAACTGATGTTGTCGGTCCGCTTGACCATCTCTTCGACGGCGCAGCCCTTCTCGGCGAGCGCTCCCGTAGGGCAAGCCTGTACGCACTTTCCGCAATTCGTGCAACTACGGGAGTCGCCCCACCTCTGGTTCAGGTCACTCATAATTCTGGCGTGGATCCCTCGCGACGTCATTTCCCACACATGCGCTCCCTCCAGGTCTGCGCATACACGGACGCACCGGGTACACAGGATGCAGCGGTTATGGTCGAGCAGAAAGCGCGGATGGGAGAGGTCCACTCCGAGCTTGGGGTAGTTGTACGCGAAGCGCACCGTGCTGATTCCCATCGCGCTGGCCAGCGACTGCAATTCGCAATGGCCATTCGAGACGCAGGCGGCACACACGTGGTTGCGCTCCACAAATAACAATTCGAGAGAAATGCGTCGGTTATGCGTGAGCCGGGCGGAAGTGGTGGTCACTGACATTCCGTCCTGAATTGGAGTAGTGCAC
>Ga0116133_1000664_pt1 | contig 10669 bp, 10 predicted proteins | sample June2015DPH_19_2_FD_89736 | JGI IMG/M metagenome (GOLD analysis project Ga0116133, IMG submission 89736) | Peatland microbial communities from SPRUCE experiment site at the Marcell Experimental Forest, Minnesota, USA - June2015DPH_19_10 | ecosystem: Environmental > Terrestrial > Soil > Wetlands...
ACGCGTCCGCTGAGTTTATTGATGGCGATGACTGGCATCACGAAGCCGTCTTCGCTGAGATGGCGCCGGTCTTTGACGATGATGTCTTCAACCACGTCGGTGCGCGAGCCGGAATCGATGCAGACGCGCCCCACGTTGACGCGTCCTGCCTTGCGCGCGCCGAGTTCGTCGATTTCGAGGACGTCTCCGCTTTCAATCAGCATCACGTTGCCGACCGCTCCGCGCATCGATCCCGCTAACTCGGCGTGTAACTTGAGCTGCCGGAATTCGCCGTGTATGGGGATGAAATATTTCGGCCGCACCAGATTAATAATGAGCTTCAATTCTTCCTGGCTGGCGTGTCCGCTGACGTGGATCGGCGGGTATGAGCCATCGTCGTAGATAACAAAAGCTTCGCGGCGGAACAGGTGGTCGACCATGCGGTAAATGGCCTTTTCGTTGCCGGGGATGATCCGCGACGACAGCACGACGGTATCGCCTTTTTCTATTTTCGCGTGCTTGTGATTGTCTACGGCCGCGCGCGACAGGGCTGACATGGGCTCGCCCTGGGTGCCGCTGATCATCACGCATACTTTTTCCGGCGGGAAGTTTCTCATTTCGCCGGGGTGAATCAGCATGCCTTCGGGGATCTGGATGTAGCCGAGGTCTTCGGCGATTTCAGAAGAGTTGTTCATGGAGCGGCCGATGAAGCAGATCTTCCGGCCGTGCTCGCGCGCCATATCGACGGTCAGCTTGATGCGGTGAATGGAGGACGAGAAACACGAGATAAATAAACGCCGCTTGGTACGGACAAATACTTCTTCGAACTTGCGCCTTACCGCGCGCTCACTCGGCGTATAGCCTTTGCGCTCGACGTTGGTCGAATCCTGGAGTAGCGCTAGCACTCCTTCTTTGCCGTACTCCGCGAAACCGTGCAAGTCGAAGAGACGATTGTCGGTGGGTGTTGGATCGACCTTGAAATCTCCGGTGTGGAGTACGACTCCGAGCGGAGTGTGAATGGCCAGCGCCACGCAATCGACCAGGCTATGGGTCACTTGCAGGGGATGAATGGTGAAGGGTCCGACTTTGAAACGCGTTCCGGGCGTGATCTCGCGCAGGTCGGCGTTGTCGAGAAGTTGATGTTCGTCGAGTTTATCTTCGACGTAGGCGAGCGTGAACTCGGTGGCCCAGACGGGGACATTCAGTTCGCTGAGAATCCAGGGAAGCGCGCCGATGTGGTCTTCGTGGCCGTGGGTAAGCACGATGCCGCGCACATGCTTGCGATTTTCGAGGAGGTACGAGATGTCGGGGACGACGATGTCCACGCCCAGCAGTTCGGCTTCGGGGAACATCAGGCCGGCGTCGACAACAACGATGTCGTCGCCGTAGCGGATGGCCATGCAGTTCATACCGAACTCGCCCATCCCGCCGAGCGGAACTATATGCAGTTTTCCTTCTGACATTTAGATATTTCGATGCTAGCACAGCGGGAGGCGGCGTTGCGCGGCTGATAGACTCATACTCGAAATGGCGGACGAGAAAAAGTCATGGATGCGGCGGCGCGTGGAAGGGGCAATCCGCGGCGGCCTGACTCGCACCTACGACACGATCAAGGTCGATCCCGGGCGCTTCTTAATGCAACTCCGCGTAGCGCACGGCCTGCCGCTGGCGACGTTTCATGGTGTCTACACCCTGCCGGTCGAGCGTCTTGACGATGTGGCGGAGTCGGTCATCCGCGGCGGCATGAAGCTGGCGGCGGCTGAGGGCGCTGGGTTTGGTCTCGGCGGAATTTTGACCATCGTGCCGGATCTCGGCATTCTCTCGACCATCACCATGCGGACGATTCAGAAGCTCAGCCTGATTTATGGTTTCGAGATGAATACGGACGACGAAATCGCAGAATTGTGGATCGCCGCAGCCACCGCCGCCGGGGTCGACATCAGCCGCGAGTTGCTGGAAAAGGAAGTGGTCAACAAGTTCGTGCCCCGCGTGATCCAGCGGATCGCCGCCAGGGCTGGAGCAGAAGTGGTGGAGAAGTGGGCGGGACGCCTGATTCCGGTCCTCAGTTCGGCCATCGGAGGCGGGCTGAACTACTACTTTGTGCGCGCGTGGGGCCAGCGTGCGCAGGCGCATTTTCGCGGAAAGCATATCGAGGCGAGGCGCAGGTTTGCGGCGGAGCAGGCGCAACTGCCGAGCGCAAGGCCAGCGTCCTTGCCGTCATAAGGGCGTTTACCTTAGCCACTCTTCCAACTCACTTCCGCGCTCCGTCTTCGCGTCACGACATTTGACGATCACGGGTGTGTAGAGCGAGAGCTTCCAGTCATCGGATTGACCCCGGGGGATGTACCCTGGCCTTCTTTCGCGGCGCGCGAGCACATCGTACTCGTCGCTCAAGGCCACTTCTGCGCTCCGTGGAGGATGCGAGCGATGTGAATTATGTCGCCGTCGATGCGGTAGACCATGAGGTAGGGCAGCGGAGCAAGCACGAGTTCTCGCGTTCCCTGTTTCTTGCCCAAGCGGCCACGGTAGGGGAAACTCAGCAGGGCGACTGGAGCGCAGTAAATGGCTCGCACCAACTCTGGCGCATGTCCGGGAGTCTTTTCGAATAGGTAATCGGCGATACGTTCAAGGTCGGCAACGGCTTCGTCCGTCCAACGAAGTTCCATTACGAGCGCGGCGGCTTGTCTGCCAGCAATCGTTCAAGGCGCGCCCCAACCTGCTCGTGGGTTAGCAGTGCCCCGCGATCGGCTGAGGCCAAACCCTTTTCCACTTCGCGGATAAACCACTCGTCATAGTCGACAAAGCGCTCAATCGCTTCCCGAGCCAGTACTTCTGCGTCACTCCCGCGCGCGGCGGCTATGCGGCTGAGTTTGGATTGTAAGTCTGGGTCTAGACGGACTTCCATGCCTGGAGTGTAAGAGTGCGACCGAGCACTGTCAACGGGGTTTGTGGCCGATCAGCGAAACACGCTATGCTCCCTTATCGCAACCACTCTTCCAGCTCAATCCCGCGCTCGGTCTTCTCGTCGCGATACTTCACGATCACGGGCGTGTACAGCGAGAGGTTCCACTCCGCTCCCTTGCCTTTTTTCACCGCGCGCGAACCGGGGACGACGACGGCATTCTCTGGAACCTCCAGTGGCTGCTCCGCTGTGGCGCGGTAGATTTCACCGCGCACCAAGTCGTAGAGCGGCGTGGATCGAGTTAGGATCGTCCCCGCTCCGAGCACCGCGCGGGTACGGACCAGCGTGCCTTCGTAGACTCCGCAATTGCCGCCGACGAGCACGTCGTCTTCGATGATCACGGGAGCGGCGTTGATGGGTTCGATCACGCCTCCAATCTGCGCGGCGGCGCTGAGGTGGACGCGCTTGCCGATCTGGGCGCAGGAGCCGACCAGGGCGTGCGAATCGATCATCGAGCCCTCATCCACGTATGCTCCCACGTTGATGAACATGGGAGGCATACAGATGACCGACGGCGCAACATAGGCGCCTTCGCGGATGGAAGAGCCTCCCGGGACGAGTCGAACCCGATCGGCGACCGTCAGACGCCGGGCAGGGAAGGTGTCCTTGTCTATAAAGGAAAGCACGTCGCCGTCCGACATTTGCTGCAACTCGCCGAGGCGGAAACCGAGCAGGATGCCTTGTTTGACCCAGGGATTGACGACCCAGCGTCCGTCGATTTTCTCAGCGGCGCGAACCGCGCCGCGAGTCAGAGCGGCGCGGAAGTCGAAAAAAACGGGGCGGGCCTCGTCGGGTTCGCCGATCGTTTCGAGGGCCGATAGTCGTTCAATGGCCAACCTCAGAGTGAGTAGAGAATCTGGCATAGGAAAATAGAGACTCGATAACTGTTACCCGACAAGTGCTCTGGAACCTTAGCTTCGTTACTCTTCCGGCAAAAACAGGTCCTTCGCTTCGCTCAGGATGACAACTCTTCTGATGACAAGTTTTCTTTTGATGATAAAGCTTTATGACAAGTCTTAATTCACTGGCGCGCGCAGAGCCAAATGCCAGAAGCCAGAAGCTGCCTATCCCACGCACTTGCATTCGCTGCGGATCAGCACTCCCGGCATCTGATGGGTTGCGGCGCGGGCTTCGGCAACGTTGCTGTAGGGTCCATGCCAGCGCGAATGATTGGGATCGTGCCCGGCGGGGCGTCCTTTGCCGGAACTGCACTGTCCACAGGAGGCGCGGTGGAGCATCGCTTTGTGGGGGCCGGCCGCCCAATTTTCATAAACGTAGAATTCAGTGGCGGCGGGAGTCGCGGCCGCAGGCCGCGAAATCAATCCGGCTTCGGTTGCGATCTTCTGCAGCTTCGAGCGAGTGTCGCGGCGCATCGGCAGCAAGGGCAGGCGATACACTTCTTCGATCTTGCCCATCATCGCCAACACGGCCTTCACGGGCAGCGGACTCGATTCGATAAAGTTCGTCAGCATCAGCGGAAGATACTTGCGGTGGAGGGTCCGCGCCGTGTGCCAGTCGTTATTCAGAGCGGCGCGCGTCATCTCGGCCATTTCGCGCGGAATTTCATTGGACGCAACCGATATCACGCCTACGCCGCCGAGCGCGATGACCGGCAGAGTGACGGCGTCGTCGCCCGAGAGCACAAGGAAGTGTTCTGGAACCACGTTCAGCACCTCGGCGATCTGCGTCATGTTCCCGCTGGCTTCTTTCACGCCCGCAATATTCGGAACCTCGCACAGCCTTGCCAGCGTCGCGGGCTCGAGATTGGCGGAGGTACGGCCCGGCACGTTATAGACGATGACCGGTTTGTCGACCGCTTCGGCGATGGCGCGGAAGTGGCGGTACTGGCCTTCCTGCGTTGGTTTGTTGTAGTAGGGCGACGCGGTGAGGATGGCGTTGACGCCGGGTCGCGCCGCCACTTCCTTTGCTTTGGCTACAGCCTCCTGCGTCGAGTTGGAAGTTGCGCCGGCGACGATCGGGACGCGTCCGGCGACGACCTCGATAGTGACGTCGATTACGCGCAACCACTCATCGTGATTGAGGGTAGGAGTTTCTCCCGTGGTGCCGCAGGGAACCAGAAAATCAATGCCCGATTCGACCTGCCAAGCGACCAGATTGCGCAGAGCGTTTTCGTCGATCGCCCCGTCCTGAGAGAACGGGGTAACGAGAGCTGTCCCACATCCCCGGAGTTGCATGAGCTAAGAATAACTCTTCTAGCGAGCGCTTGCATGGGCTCACCCTAAAGCTCACGCCATATGTTGCGGAACTCGAAGAAACCTGTTTTCCCCGCCAGCCACTCGGCGGCGCGCACCGCGCCTTCCGCGAATCCGAGGCGCGACTTGGCGTCATGGCATAGATAGATTCGGTCGCCAGAAGAATTGAAGACTAGCTCGTGCATGCCGACGGCGTCGCCCTCGCGGAAGGAAGTGATCTCGACTTCTTTTTCCGCGGATTGGCCCGCGGCCTCGCGGACAATCTTCTGAAGAGTGAGCGCCGTCCCGGAAGGAGCGTCTTTCTTCTGCGCGTGATGGCGCTCGAAAATCTGGCCCGAGTACTCGTATTTCAATGCGGCTCCAGCGGTGGCGGCAATCTCGAAAAAAAGGTTCACGCCGATGGAGAAATTCGATCCGTAGAGAAAGCCCGTCTTGGCCGAGAGCACCATTTCTCGGAGACGCGGCACCTGGCCATACCAGCCCGTGGTTCCAATCACAATGTTCTTATTGGCGCGAATACAGGCTTCGGCATTGGCGACAACCGCCGCCGGAGTCGTGAAGTCGAGGACCATGTCGGTTTTGGCCAGAGCATCGGCCGTAAGAGCGGCCGCGTTCTCGTTTTCGGCGGAGGAAAGAACTCGTACATGATGGCGGCGCGAGAACGCGACCTCGGCCACCATCGATCCGGTCTTGCCGCGGCCAAGGATTAGAAGGTTCATGAGAAATTCATACACCGCAGAGACGCCGAGAACGCCAGGAAACTCGAAAGAGCGAACGTTGAGCCCGTGTTGGGTGTCTCGGCGTCTCGGTGGTGAAACCCACTCTATGCAAACACTTCCGGATCGACGTCCGCAAAAAACGCCTTGTGCAAGCGCCGCACCACTTCCGCTGCGTCGTTTTCCTCAATCACAAAAGTCAGGTTGATTTCCGACGCGCCCTGCGAAATCATTCGGATCTTCACATTTTCCAGGATGCCGAAGACCTTGGCGGCAATTCCAGGTGTGTCCCGCAGATTCTCACCCACCAGGCAGACAATCGCTTTGCGTCCCTCATACTTCACGTCCGCGAGTTTTGCCAGATCAGCGGCCAAAGCCGGGATCGCTTCGTTGGTCTCAGCCGTGACCGAGACGCTGACTTCGGAGGTGGAAACCACGTCCACGCCGACTTCGTGTTTATCGAAGGCTTCGAAGATGGACTTCAAATATCCGCGCACCAGCAGGCGGCGTGGCGCGGCGATCTCGACGAGAGTGATCTTTTTCTTGAGCGCGATGGCCTTGAAAATATTCGCGCAGCGTGGAGCGCGCGCCGTGACCTTCGTTCCTTCACAAGTGGGGTTCAGCGAGTTCAGGACATACACAGGAATATTCTGCTGAATCGCGGGCAGGACGGTTGCGGGATGCAGCACCTTGGCGCCGAAGTAGGCGAGTTCGGCCGCTTCGTCGAAGCTGATGACTTTGATGCGGCGGGCATCGGGACAAAGGCGCGGGTCGGTGGTCATCATGCCGTCGACGTCGGTCCAAATTTCAATGCGTTCGGCATTGAGCCCCGCGCCAAAGATCGCAGCGGAAAAGTCGGACCCGCCGCGGCCGATGGTAGTCGTGATGCCGGCGCGATTCGAACCAATGAATCCGCCCATCACCGGGACTTTGCCCGCTTCCAGCAGAGGCTGGACCTTCTTGCGCAGCCGTTCGTTGGTTTCTTCGAACTGCGGAACGGCGCGCATGTAAGCGTTGTCGGTGAGCAGAACCTGACGGGAATCGACATGAACGCCCGCCAATCCACGCGCGGCGAAAGCGGCAGCCACGATCTTGCTCGACAGCATTTCGCCGTAAGAAGCTACATTGTCGTAGGTGCGGGGAGTAATCTCGCCGACCGCGCCAATGCCTCGCAGCAATTCGTCCAAGTCTTCAAAGTCGGCGCCGAGATTGCTGTGAAATTCCGTGAAGAGCGCCGTGCCCAGCAGTTCTCCGGCGGTGTCATAGTGGCGCTCGCGGAGGGCGCGCGCCATCTTAAGAGCGGTCTTGCGATCGCCGCCCCCGGCCGCCTCGCCCATGGCGAGCAGGGAATCGGTGACCTTGGCCATGGCGCTAACCACCACCACGGGACGATCCGCAGCACGGCCCTGAACGATATGGGCTACGCGGTCGATCGCCTTCGCGTCTTGTACCGATGTCCCGCCGAACTTCATTACGATCATGGGCGGGGATGCTCCAACGCGCGGTTGTAGATTTGTTTCACTCGAGGTATCCCTTCGCCTTAAGAAGTTCGGCATTCAACAGGGCCGCACCGGCCGCACCACGAATCGTGTTGTGCGATAGCACAGTGAACTTCCAATCGAGGACGTTGCACTTGCGCAAGCGTCCAACGGAGGTGGTCATGCCAGCGCCGAGATCGCAGTCGAAGCGGGGTTGCGGGCGGTCGGGCGCAGTCAGGTACACAATAGGTTGGTCGGGCGCGCTGGGCAGGCGCAACTTCTGCGGCTCGGCGCGGAATTGGTTCCAGACTACGATGATCTCTTCCGCGGTGGCCTTCTTCTTGAGGCGGATGGCGACCGACTCCGTGTGGCCGTCTTCCACCGCGACGCGATTGCATTGCGCACTCATGGCGAACGGAGCCGGGTCGATGCGCGAGTCGTGCAAAGTCCCCAGCAACTTCTGCGTCTCCTCCTCCATTTTTTCTTCTTCATTCTTGATGTAGGGAATCACGTTGCCCAGAATGTCGAGCGAAGCCACGCCCGGATATCCAGCGCCGCTGACCGCCTGCATCGTAACCGCGGTCACGGTCTCAAGCGTGAACGCGCGATGCAGGGGAGCGAGCGCGATCACCAGACCAATCGCGGAGCAGTTGGGATTGGTGACGACATATCCGCCCGACTGGCTTCGCCACGATTGTTTTTCGATCAACTGAATGTGGTCGCCGTTGACCTCGGGAATGACCAGGGGAACGTCGGCCTGCATGCGCAAGGCGCTGGAATTGGAGATGACCGCACAGCCGGCCTCGGCAAATTGCGGCTCCAGTTCGCGGGCAATGCCGGCATCGAGGGCGGCGAAGATGATTCTCGGCGCGCCTTCGGGCTTGGCCGGAGAGACGTTCATGTTGACAATCGACGCCGGGATGGCTGTTTTTAAACGCCAGCGCGCGGCTTCGGCATAGGGGCGTCCTTCCGAACGGTCGGATGCGGCCAGCCACGACACTTCAAACCACGGGTGGTGTTCGAGCATTTGGATAAATCTCTGCCCAACGATGCCCGTGGCACCGAGAATTCCTACGGATAATTTCTTCGACATGATTAGCTCCGATTTTATACCAGCGAAATTTCGGCAGGGAATGCCGCCGTGGGCACCCATGTGGTCATGGCCAGGTGGAGCGTGAGTTCTCCGCTTAGCTTCGCCCGCGACCGAGTTCTTGCGGAAAGGAATATTCGTTGAGCGGGCCGAACTTGCGCTTTTCGGCGTAGATGCGCCAGCGGCGCCAGACAATCCGCAAACTGGCCATCACCGGGATGGACAGGTAGACGCCAAGGATGCCGGCGATTTCGCCGCCGGCGAGAATTCCGAATAGCGCCGCCAGCGGATGCAATTCCACTTTCGCTCCCATGACACGGGGAGAAATTGAGTAATCCAGTACCATTCTCCAGACGAACAAAAACAAGAGCAGGAAGGGCCAGTGCGGATACCCCGACAGAACGGCGACGGTCATCATCGCCACACCAGCCAGTAAGGGCCCAGCGAGAGGAAGGAACTCGAGCGCTCCGCCAGCGGTGCCGAGCATCAGTGCGTAGGGCACGCGCATCACGCCCAGCATGGAGCTGTAGGCCATGAACGACAACGCCGCCAGCGTCAACTGGGCGCGAATGAACTGGGCCAGCATCTGGTTCAGATCCTGCAGCACATCCTGCAGAAACTCGCGCTGGCTGCGCGACTGCACCAGCGCCAGCAGCACCTCATGAAAGCTGCCGCCGTCGCGCAGGAAGAAAATCGCGAGTATGGGCACGAGAAACAGCACCCACACCTGCTGGGCCGCTTCGGCCACGTGAAAGCCGATGCGCTGCGCCAAGCTCGCCAAGTCGTCCTTGCGGCTAAGCACGAAACCCTGAATCCGTTTCTGGGTGGCAGCGCTCCAGCCGTGCTCGTTTCCGATCCGCTCGGCAAACTGGCCGATCTGGCCTGAGAGCTGGCCGGTGCCAGCCTGATCCATCAGCCCAGGCAACTGCGCTCCCAGGCGGGCGCTTTGCCGGGCAATCCTCGGGCCGACAAGAAAGCCGAACACGGCCAGAGCGACAAGAAGCAGAAGATAAATGATGCTGATCGCTCGGACGCGGCTGCGGACGAGCTTCTCCAGTCGCCCCACCGCGGGATTAATCAGATAGGCAAAGAAAATGGCGAAAAGAAACAGAATCAGCGTTCGTCGCGCGGCGTACAGAAATCCGATGCCCACGGCAAAAAGGAATGCCGTGAACAAAACGCGCGAGGTGCGTGAATCGAGAATCGTCACAAAGCAGTTCTCAGGTGTCAGTCTTAGGTGTCAGATGTCAGGTTTCAAGTCTTCGGTTTCAGAAATCTTTTGCTTCGCGGCCATATGCTTGATACCTGACGCCTGCAGTTTAATCGCGCTCCACTACAGTATTCTCGCCCTCCACCAACATTCGCATTACTTTCCATTGATTCTGATCGTCGATCCAGAGCTGCCACGCCCCCGCGTCGGTCTTCAGTTCCAGCTTGATCAGATCCCGCGGCCCATTCTTCAGGCTCAACATTTCCCGGCCGAGCGACTCCATGGCGAGCGGCGCCGAGGAATGCTGATGCGGGTTGATGGTTCCAAACTGCGCGCGCTGCCTCAAGGGACACTGCAGTACTCCCTTGTCCTGTTTGCAGGCAGAGGCGAGGAACCGCCACGCCAATATTTCGCGGTCGATGAAGAAGTAGTCGTCCAGGATTGTGGTCGACAGCGGCAGCAGGTAGGGCTGCTCGTGTTCTTTCTCCTGCGGCGAGGCGCGCCATTTCTGGGTCAGAAAGTCGTCATTGGGAAGCAGCACCGATTCGCCCCGCTCCGGGCTCAACTCCTTCCACTCGTACCGGCGGATGTCGCCGTTGGCGGCCAGTTGCATTTCGGAAGACTGCACGTCGGGCGGAGTATTCTCCGTCTTGAACTCCGACTTAATGACGGAGCCGTTGCCGGTCTCGTAAATCGAAAACGTCTCGGTCCCCACCCGATGACCATTCTGGAAGATGCCGAAAGAGCCGGAGTCGACTTTCTTACCTTCCGGTTCTTTTTCTTTATCTTTGGGCATGGGAGCAGCCATTGCCACGCAGCAAAGAAGGGGCGTAATAAGAGCGAACCACCGATAAGACAACTTCACTTCGTTTCTCCTGTTCCAGAATAATCGCGCGGACTTGGATAGGAACCACTGGGGGTGGTCTTCTCTGCCTCGGCCTTCCGCTGGACCATCTTCCCCGGGTCGAACTCTTCCTGGCCGAGCTTGCCCCAAGAGTGCAATGTACTCTCGATTTCCGCG
>Ga0116133_1000677_pt1 | contig 10558 bp, 9 predicted proteins | sample June2015DPH_19_2_FD_89736 | JGI IMG/M metagenome (GOLD analysis project Ga0116133, IMG submission 89736) | Peatland microbial communities from SPRUCE experiment site at the Marcell Experimental Forest, Minnesota, USA - June2015DPH_19_10 | ecosystem: Environmental > Terrestrial > Soil > Wetlands >...
CAAAGAACGCGAGAAGGATGGGGCAGCCTCGGTGGTGATGGCGTCAACAGGGCTAAAGCTCACGTCGCGTTGTGGAGCTTTACGCGGCGCTGAAGCGCCGCTCTTCCACGGTGGTGCAGGCGCCCACCTCGCCATGGTAGCGCAGGTCGTCGCAGCTCATCGCGACTTGTGGAACAGCGTCGTTACAACTCGACAGGGCGGGGGAAACCCCACCCCCTCGCAAAGAACGCGAGAAGGATGGGGCAGCCTCGGTCGTGATGGCGTCCCAGGGGCTAAAGCCCACGTCACGTTGTGGAGCTTTACGCGGCGCTGAAGCGCCGCTCTTCCACGGTGGCGCAGGCGCTCGCATCGCCACATTAATGCAGCGTCAGGCTCTCTCGCAAAAAACGCGAGAAGGATGGGGCAGCCCCGGTCGTGGGTCTCGGATAATGTCCAGGAAATTATTCGAGGGATTCGATTTGGGATAGACGCACAATGCGAGAAAGCGCATCTAAGGCCTGAATCCTGGACCATGCACGGCTCGGTCCTGGCTTGGACTCTACGAAGACGAACAGTGTCAGCGGACCGGCGGAGGGTATAAGGCGGTGACGTTCAGATTTTTACTGTTTCTCTGAATCGAGCTAACATTCTATCTACACCGGTCCTCGAGTCCAATTACAGGCGGGATTCGATTTCACTGGAAGGCGATGCGTTGAACGACACACAGAACCCGGCAGAAAAGGCGAAGGCGAAATTCGACTGGGTGAGCCAGCGTTATTCCTGCTCGCTGCCCGCCATATTCAAAGAGCTGAGAACCCAGGTTGAACAGGACGTGAAGGCTCGCAACGGGCTGCGGCCTAACAATGCTCCGTACGAGTTTTCGCTGGCCGATCAGAATGGCGGCTTCCGGGTTTCTCTAAAGGGCAAGGAAGTGGAGATGGGCGTCAGCTTCAGCCTGGCCGAGCACGCGATTCTGGTGCGGGATGATAAAGGAATTGAGATGTTTGCGGTGACTCTGACTTTTGATGATCAGGGCGAGTGCAAACTAAGTGTGGACGGTGAAGATCGCGATTACTGGCAGGTGCGGCGCATGGCGCTGGAAGAACTGATGTTCCACAGCTATTAGAAGCGGGAAGCGATGACATTCCGTTCCGATTCCGCGTGTTATAATCTTTTATTCTCAGTCGCTTAGAGCGCGGAGGACCGTATCGATAAACGTTTTATCCGAACCAACGACCGTATTCGAGCGCGCGAAATTCGCGTGATTGGCGATGAAGGGGAGCAGATTGGCGTGATGCCCCCGTTCGAAGCGCTCAAACTGGCCCGCAGCAAGAATCTGGATCTGGTCGAGATTTCACCCACCGCTCAGCCTCCCGTATGCCGCATCATGGACTACGGAAAATATTTGTACCAGCAGGAAAAGAAAGAGCGCGAGGCCAAGAAGCACCAGAAAACGATCACGGTAAAAGAGGTCAAGTTCCGCATCAATGTGGACGACCACGATTACGAAACGAAGAAAAATCACGTGCTGCGGTTTCTGGACGGAGGAGACAAGGTAAAGGCGACCATCTTCTTCCGCGGGCGCGAGATGACGCGAACCGGGCTGGGGCGAACGATCCTGGAGAGGCTGATCAAGGACGTGGAACCGCAGAGCATCGTGGAGTTCCGGCCGCGGCAGGAAGGCAACACGCTGCACGCGATACTGGCGCCGAAGAAATCGGCGGCGGAGCGGGAAAAGGAAAAAGAGAAAGCCGCCAAGGCGAAAGCGAAGGCGGAGAGACAGGAAAGGATGTTGCAGGAAAAAATAGCGCAGGGCAAATTGGCGCCGGAGAAAAAAGATGAGCCGGCGGCACAAGCGGCGGCGGCTGCGTCGGAGGCTCCGACTCCAGGGTCGCAGGCTTAGCGCGCAGGTTTAGGAAGTTCGCCGAGGATGGACGCGAATCGCGTCCACGATTCCAGAGCAACTGAATAGTAGAATTGAAACTCAGAGCTGACGGCCTGGGGCTGGCGGCTGATTCCGAGGAACTATGCCGAAATTGAAATCGCACAAGGGCGCGTCGAAGCGCTTCAAGAAGACGGCCAGCGGCAAGGTGAAGCGGGGACATTCGGGCCTGCGTCACATGCTGAGTTCGAAGGCCAAGAAACGGAAACGCAGGTTGGGTACGGCCACGCTGGTCAGCGATGGCGATCTCCGCAAAGTAAAGCGGATGATTCCGTACCAGTAGAACCATGGTTGATTTTGTGATTTGGCGATTTTGCGATTGAAAATCTCACGAAAGTGCTGAGGTGTTCCAGTCGCGAATGGCTCAATCTCTCAATCGACAATGAGTTCCAGGCGCGTGAAGAGGCCATGAGATCGCCGCAATGGCGAATCGTCCTTGCCTCCAGCCGCCAGTACATGGAAAGCAAAAAGGAGAACAGCCATGCCACGTGTAAAACGCGGAACCAAACGCCGCGCCAAACGCAAAAAGATATTAGACCGCGCAAGCGGATACTTCCTCACCAAATCAAAACTCTACCGCTCGGCGAAAGAAGCGGTTGAGCGCGGCCTCAAGTTCGCCTATTCCGGACGGAAGCAGCGGAAGCGGCAGTATCGCTCGCTGTGGATTGTGCGGATTGGAGCGGCCTCGAAGCTGAACGGGCTGAGCTACAACCAGTTCATCCACGGCCTGAAGAAGGCGGGAGTTGAACTGGACCGCAAGATTCTGGCGGACCTGGCGGTGAGAGACGCAGCGGCGTTCAAGAACCTGGTGGAACAGGCGAAGGGCGCGCTGGCGTAGGACTTCCGGCACCCGGCTATTTTCCGTGCACCGAGGCCGATCTTTTCTGATTTTGTCTGTGAGAATCAAAATCCCCGCCCTGTCTCTCCAAAGAACGGAGAGACAAGGACGGGGCACCCGCATTCTGATTCGCTGCGAACAAGCGTGGCCTACAACGTTCCAAAATTGACGGATTATTCGGCGGCGGCGCTGGAGAAGGCTGCTGCAGCGTGCGTTCGTGTGTGCGCGGATGAGGCGGCGGCAGTTCGGAGCGAGGCGGAATTGAAAACGTTCCGCGACCGTTGGATCGGACGGAAGAACGGGCTTCTCACGCAGATCAATGAGTTGTGGTTGAAGGGCGCGCCGAAAGATGCGAAGCGCGAGGCGGGGATTCGTGTCAACGAACTGAAGGCTCGGATCCAGGGACTGGTGGAGGGAGCGCACGTTGGCCAGGACGATAGTGCTAGGGGAGCGGGGCGAGTCGACATTACGCTTCCCGGCATCCGGCGGGCGATTGGGGCGGAGCATCCGGTCATCAAGACGACGAATGAGATGGTTCGGGTGTTTCAGAAGCTGGGCTACTCGGTGGCGGACGGGCCTGTGGTGGAGACCGACTACTACAACTTTGAGGCGTTGAACTTTCCGCCGAACCATCCGGCGCGGGATACGCAGGATACGCTGTTCATCGCGGGGCAACAAGGGAAAGCGCAGCGGGAGCGGTTGCTGCTGCGGACGCACACGTCTCCGGTGCAGATTCGGACGATGGAGAAGATGCGGCCGCCGATACGGATTGTGATTCCCGGGACGGTGCATCGCAACGATCCTCCGGATGCGAGCCATTCGCCGATGTTTCATCAGATTGAAGGGCTGGCGGTCGATAACAATATTACGTTCGGGGATTTGAAGGGGACGCTCGATCACGCGATGAAAGAGTTTTTTGGATCGAGCGTGAAGACGAGTTTTCGTCCGTCGTTTTTTCCGTTCACGGAGCCGAGCGCGGAAATGTATGTCTCGTGCTTTATTTGCGGCGGGAGCGGGAGGCGCGGAGCGGACCCGTGCCGTCCGTGCAAGCAGACGGGATGGATTGAGATTCTGGGCTGCGGTATGGTCGATCCGAATGTGTTTGAGTTTGTGAAGGACAACGGGTATGACCCGAAGAAAGTTTCGGGATTTGCGTTTGGCATGGGCGCGGACCGGATCGCGCTGCTGAAGTATGGGGTGGATGATTTGCAGTTGTTTTTTCAGGGGGATGTAAGGTTCTTGGAGCAGTGGGCGTAGCTGTGTCGAATGTGTGCTAGCTGCGGCGCAGCAGGTTCCTTGCTGCGCTCGGAATGACAAGGCTTTGTTTATGACAAGCCTCGGTTACTTCCACAGAGTTTAAGCGCGTAAACGTAATGAAACTTTCTTCACAATGGATTCGCGAGTTTGTTGATCTCGGCGTCGATGACAGGCGGCTGGCGGAGGCTTTGACTGCGGCGGGGATTGCGGTGGAAGGGATCAGCGGGACGGGCGCGGACACGGTGTTTGAGATGGAGATTGGGACGAACCGTCCGGATGCGATGAATCATTATGGAGTGGCGCGGGAGGCGGCGGCGGTGTACGACTTGCCGCTCAAGGCTCTTGAGGAGAAGATCCCAGCAGGGGCTAAAGCCCATTCAACCTCTACGGGGTCTGACGCGGCGCTGAAGCGCCGCTCTTCCACGGTACATGACGCTGCAGGAACAAGGACGTCAGGGGCTAAAGCCGCGGCCTCTTCAGACTCTCACGGCACGACTGGAGTCGTGCCCTTTCCGGTCTCGCCCTTCCCGATCACGGTGGAGGAGCCGGGGCTTTGTCCGCGGTTTTCGGCGCGGGTGATTCGGGGAACGAAGATCAAGGCTTCGCCTGAAAAGGTTGCGCACCGGTTGCAGTTGCTGGAGCAGCGGCCGATCAGCAACGCGGTGGATGCGACCAACTACGTTTTGTGGGAGATGGGGAAGCCGACGCACGTGTTCGATATGGATTTGCTCGAAGGCGGGCAGCTGATCATTCGAAAAGCGAGGAATGGCGAGAAGCTGAAGACGCTGGATGGGGTGGAGCGGACGTTGACCTCGGAAGATCTGGTGGTGGCTGACGCGAAAAGGCCGGTCGGGCTGGCGGGAGTGATGGGCGGCTTCGACACCATGATCACCGACAAGACGCGGAATATTTTGATCGAGTCGGCGTGGTGGGATCCGGTGACGGTGCGGAAGAGTGCGCGGCGACATGGGATTCATACCGACGCGTCGCACCGGTTCGAGCGCGGGGCGGATTTCGAGTCGACGATTTTGTCATGCGATCTGGTGGCGGCGTTAATTCTGGAATCGGGCGGCGGAGAACTGGCGGGCGATGCCGTCGATGTGGTGTCGAGAAGGTTGGATCAGGCACCGGTGGTGCTGCGAATTTCAGAAGTGCGGCGGATATTGGGCGGCGATCTGGAAGAAGGACACATTCTTCGCATCCTGAAGAAGCTTGGGTTCAATACCGTTCCCGCGGGATTGTATGGCGGCGAGTTTTTCGTACACATTCCGAGCTGGCGGCTGGATGTGGAGCGCGAGATTGATGTGATTGAAGAAATCGCGCGGCTGCATGGGTATGACAAGTTCGAAAATACTTTGCCTGCTTATAGTGGCGCGGTGGTGGAAGCGCCGCACGCGGCGATGGACAGGAGGTTTCGCGACCGAGCTTTGGCGTTGGGATATGACGAGGCGGTGTCGCTGACCTTTATTTCGCATGCGGACGCGGAAACATTTTCTTCCGCGGAAGTGCTGGAACTGGAAAACCCTTTGAGCGAAGAAGCTTCGCTGATGCGGACGTCGATGGCGCCGGGGATGCTCGACATGCTGGCGTGGAATTTGAATCGGGATTCGGAGAATGTGCGGCTGTTTGAGATGGGACGAGTTTACGAAATGCGGGGCGGGGAGAGGGTGGAACCGGCGCGCGCGTGCCTGGGAGCGACGATGGCAGCAGTGAAGGGGGCGCTGCCTTTGCGGGGCACACTGGTGAAAGGCGCTCTGACGGTGAGAGGTATCGATCCGAGTAAGGGCATCGCCGCGCCCAAGGTCGCAAGTGACTCGGTGCTTTACGAACAGGCAGAGTCAGCGGAGGCGTTCCGATCGTTCAAGGGCGATGTGGAGAATCTGCTGGCGGCGTTTGCATACAGCGAGCTGAGTTTCGATCGGGAGACGGCGGGATATTTTCATCCAGGAAGATCGGCGCGGGCGCTGATGGATGGGGCGGTGGTGGCGCAGTTTGGGCAGATTGCGGAAGAGGCGAAGTCGCAGCGAAAGTTGCGGCAGGATGTTTTTCTGGCGGAAATTGATCTGGAGCAGTTGCATGGGCGCGGGCTGCGGACGGTGAAGTTTGCGCCGCTGGGGAAGTATCCGGCAGTGGAGCGGGATTTCTCGTTTGTGTTTGGCGATGAAGTGGAGTTCGAGGCGATGCGGCGGGCGGTGATGGGGCTGGGGATTCGAGAGCTGCGGGAGTTCAAGCCGGTGGAGATTTTTCGTGGCGGATCGTTTGGCGCGGGCAAGTATTCGATTCTGCTGCGGGCGCGGTTGGAATCGGAGGAAGGGACGCTGCGGGATGAGCAGATTGCGCAGTGGGCCGGGCAGATTGTCGGGGCGCTGCAGGGGTTGGGGGGAGTGCAGAGAGCGTAGGGGGCGGGGCTAAAGCCCCTGTTCATTTTTGTACTCTTTACGCGGCGCTGAAGCGCCGCTCTTCCACGGTGCTGCCTGCGGCGGGTCAGACGAAGGCGGGTATTTCGGGGCTAAAGCCCCGGTTTTTTTTATTTTTTACGCGGCGCTGAAGCGCCGCTCTTCCACGGTGCTGCCTGCGGCGGGTCAGACGGAGGCGGGTATTTCGGGGCTAAAGCCCGGGTTTTTTTACTCTTTACGCGGCGCTGAAGCGCCGCTCTTCCAGGGTGCTGCCTGCGGCGGGCCAGACGAAGGCGGGCATTTCGGGGCTAAAGCCCCGGTTTTTTGTACTCTTTACGCGGCGCTGAAGCGCCGCTCTTCCATGGCGCTGCCTGCGGCGTGTCAGATTCTTTACGTTCTTTCTTGTGCTAATCTGCCTGCTATGGCGGACGTTATTTCTTCGGCATCCATTCACGAAAAACATTTTCTGAGCGACAAGGTTTCGCAGTTTACCGAGTCGGTGATACGGGAGATGACCCGGCGGGCGATGCTTTATGGGGCGGTGAATCTGGCGCAGGGGTTTCCGGATTTTTCGGCGCCGGCGGAGATCAAGGCGGCGGCGCGGGCTGCGATCGATGGCGATGTGAATCAGTATGCGATCACCTGGGGCGCGAAGAATCTGCGGAACGCGATTGCGCGGCAGATGGGCGTGTGGCAGGGGATTGCGGTCGATCCGGAAAAAGAGATCACGGTGTGTTGCGGATCGACAGAGGCGATGATTTCAACTTTGCTCGCAGTGTGCAACGCGGGCGATGAGGTTGTCATCTTCGAACCGTTTTATGAAAACTACGGACCGGATTCTGTGCTGAGCGGAGCGCGGCCGCGATTTGTAAAGCTGCGGCCACCGGCGAGCGAGAATGGCGAGTGGACGTTCGATGAAAAAGAATTGCGGGCGGCGTTTGACAAACACACGAAGGCCATCATTCTTAATACGCCCAACAATCCTACGGGAAAAGTTTTCACGCGGGCGGAACTGGAACTGATTCGAGATTTGTGCATCGAGTTCGATGTGCTGGCGATTACGGACGAGATTTACGAACACATTTTGTACGACGGGACGGAGCACATTTCGATGGCGTCGCTGGAGGGGATGCGGGAGCGAACGGTGACGATCAATGGAATGTCGAAGACCTACAGCGTGACGGGATGGCGCGTGGGATGGGCGGTTGCGCCGGAGAAGATCACGAATGCGATCCGGAAGGTGCATGATTTTCTGACGGTGGGAGCGCCGGCGCCGCTGCAGGAAGCGGGCGCGGCGGCGTTGGGTTTGCCGGCGGAATATTACGCGAAGCTGGCGGAGGGATATCGAGTGCGGCGGGATCATTTGATGCCGGCGCTGGAGTCGGCGGGGTTCAAGTGTTTTCGTCCGCGGGGCGCGTATTACGTGATGACGGATATTTCGGGGTTTGGGTTTGAGGATGATGTGGAGTTTACGAAATATCTGGTGAAAGAGATTGGAGTGGCGGCGGTGCCGGGGTCGAGTTTTTATCGGGACGCGCGGGATGGAGCGCGGCAGGTGCGGTTTGCGTTCTGCAAAAAGCTGGAGACTCTGGATGCGGCGGCGGAGAAGTTGGGGAAGCTGCGAGCGCGGTGATTTAGGGGATGCAGGCCGAGAATAAAGGCAAAGGCAAGAGCAGGGGGCAGGGGCAAAAGCAAAACCAAGAGCAAAATCAAAACCAAAACCAGAATCAAAATCAGAATCAAAACCAGAATCAAAACCAAAATCAAAATCAAGAGCAAAGGCAAAGGCAGCGGACAGGAGTGTCCGCTCCACACAGTCCTTCCACACAGTCCTTCCACACAAGCCCTTCTAACTATTGGGGCTGGCTGTGGGCCATGGCGTAGTATCCGGCGCGGGTTTGGATTTTGTAGCCCTGCTTGGATTTGATTTCGAGTTTACGATAGCCGCCGTCGAGGACAGTATTGGTGGAGGTGTAGCCGATGTTGTACTGGCTGCGGAGCTCGGCGGAGATCTGATCGAAGGCTTCCTTCAGTTTGTCGAGCTTGTTTCCCACGTTGATGACGCGGCCGCCGGTGGCCTCGGTGAGCTTGCGCATTTCTCCTTCCCCGCTGTAGCCCATGCTCACGCCGCCGTAAAAACCGCGATCGGCACAGAGCAAAACATAGACGATGGCATCGGCTTTCTGGGCGGCCTCGATGGCATCCCTGATTTTGAGCTTGCTGCCCTCGTCCTCACCGTCGGTGAGAAGGATCATGGCTTTGCGGCCGACTTCTTTGGCCAGCATGTCGTGGGCGGAAAGATAGACCGCATCATAGAGAACGGTGCCGGGAGCGTTGTGCACGGGAACCGGGCCCTGGCCGAGGCCGGGGATTCCGCTGCCGCCGCTGGAGACACCGCTGTTGATCTTTACTTTGTTGAGGGCGGCTTGCAGGCGGTGAACATCACTGGTGTAGTCCTGAATCAACTCCGACTCAACGTCGAAGTCGATGACGTAGGCCTCGTCTTTCGGGGTGAGAACCTGGCGCAGGAAGGCTCCGCCGACTTCTTTTTCCATGTCGAGGACTCGAATCTGGCTGCCGGATGTATCGATCATGATGCCGAGGGTGAGCGGGAGATTGGATTCGGCGGTAAAGTATTTGATGGTCTGGGGCTTGCCGTCTTCAAAGACCTCGAAGTCGTCTTTGGTTTGATTGGGCATGAGGGCGCCGTGCTTGTCCTTGACGTTGAAGAAGACGCCGACCACGTTGACGTTGACTTTCAGGGTCTGGTCCGACTTCTCGGTATCGGATTGTCCGGCATTGGGTGGGGAGGGTTTAGAATCCTGAGCCGAGGCGGCAGGAGGGAAGGCGGACAGGGCAGCAATGAAAAACAGGATCGAGACAGCGGCAAGTTTGGGCAAAAATCTCGGTTTCGCGGATAGTTTGGGCACGAATGATTCCCTCTCGAGGTTTTTGTTAGTCTAGTCCCTGGGAGTTAGATGCACCAAATGGGTTGGTCCAGCATCCCAAGCTGGTAGAGTGGGTTTATTTTTTGCAGCTGGAAGAATTCCGGACAGGGAACGGATGGTGACTGTGAGAAAGCAAACCGAGCCTCAAAAGCGAGCACGGACGAGCGCAGCCGGATGGCTGGCCACCGTTCTAGTTGCCGGATGTGTCGGCGGATTCCTGGGTATAGGCGCTGTCGGGGCTGCGGGGCAGTCTTCCGGGGGGCAAGCACAACAGGCTCAACCGGCACAAAACCAGCCAGCGCAAAGCCCGCCGGCACAAAATCAGCCGGCGCAGAGCGACGACATTCCGGATGCGCCGACGGTGCAACCTTCGGCCGCGCCGGCGGAGCCATCTCCGATACCCAAGCCGGAGGAAAAGAAACCGGCCACCGAGGACAAGAATCCGTGGACGAACGAGCCGAATAGCAAGCCAGCCGAGGCGAACCCATTTCCGGAAGACGAGACGACACCGGCGCCAGCGATGCCTCCGGTGAAGACCGTGCCGCCGGGCACTACGCCGAGGCCTTCGCACAGCCAGGACGAGCTTTACACTTACGTGATCCATAGCAATTTTGTGCAGGTACCGGTGACGGTGAAAGACCGCGAGGGGCGGATGGTGGATGGGCTTCTACCGACGGACTTCAGCGTCAAGGAAAATGGGATAGCGCAAAAATTAAGCTTTTTCAGCAGCGATCCTTTCGCGCTGTCGGTGGCGATCGTGCTGGATCTGGGGATGCCGGATGCGGATGTCCAGAAGGTGAACCAGACTTTTCCGGCGCTGGTGGGTGCGTTCGCGCCGTATGACGAAATCGCGCTTTACACCTACAGCAGCACGGTGAGCGAGGTCAGCGATTTTGCGGGGGCCACCCGGAAGCTGACGCAGTTATTGAATCAGATGAAGACGGAACGCGGGCACAACAACGGGGTTCCGGTAATGAGCGGTCCGCTGGCGCCGAATGGACCGATTGTGAACGGGGTCCCGGTGGGCAGTCCGACGCAGCCGGTTTATACGCCGCCGAAGGAATCGCACGTGTTGAACGACGCGATCTTGAAAGCGGCGCTCGACCTGAGCAAACGGGATCGCAGGCGGCGGAAGATCATTTTTGTGATCAGCGATGGACGGGAGTATGGCAGTCAGGCCAGCTTCCGGGACGTGCTG
>Ga0116133_1000692_pt1 | contig 10418 bp, 9 predicted proteins | sample June2015DPH_19_2_FD_89736 | JGI IMG/M metagenome (GOLD analysis project Ga0116133, IMG submission 89736) | Peatland microbial communities from SPRUCE experiment site at the Marcell Experimental Forest, Minnesota, USA - June2015DPH_19_10 | ecosystem: Environmental > Terrestrial > Soil > Wetlands >...
AAAAGAGCGGCCTCTACTACGCCCTTGATCCTGATTCCGGTGCGGTGCTTTGGCAGACTCAAGTTGGGCCAGGCTCGTCTCTGGGAGGAATTGAATGGGGTTCGGCCAGTGACGGCCAGCGCATTTATGTTGGGATTGTCAATCTGTATGGCATTCCTTACGGAGGGGGCAGCGCGGGTTCTTGGGCAGCCCTGAACCCAGCGACGGGAGCTATCCTGTGGCAGGTGCCTGATCCCAACGGCTCCGTGGATCTTGGCCCCATCACCGCGGCCAATGGCGTGGTATATGGCGAATCCATGGAGGGGACAGCTACCGCCCAGACCATGTTTGCGCTGGATGCGTCCACGGGCCACACTCTGTGGAGCTTCGCCGCGGGATCTTCAGTGGTCTCCGGAGCTGCCATCGTGAACGACTCCGTGTACTGGGGCTCCGGGTATGCACACCTGGGCATACCTGGTTATACAGGGAACAATAAGTTCTACGCTTTCTCGGTGAACGGACACTAACGGCAGCGATCGCGCTTGAGTGGATCCGTGGGGTTTGCACAACGCCGCGGATCTACTCTCTTCAAGTGCGCCAGACGTCGAATTTTGAGCGAGAGGTTTCATTTCATGAGAGTACTGCCGGCTTACAGAACGGGGGCAATCGTTCTACTCATTATGGCCGGAGCGGTGGCCAGCTCAGCGCAATACAAGCAGCCAAACGCGATCAATCCCAACGACGGTCTGACCCTGCAGTTGGTGAAGACAGGCCTGTACTTGATTAAAGGTCAGGGCAGCAATTCTGTGCTGCGGCTGAGCGCGAACGGATTGATCCTGGTGGATGGAGCTTCCCGGCAACTACGATGCTCTGCGGGCGCGCGCCAAGAAAATATCGGGTCAGCCCATTCGAGCACTGATTCTTACCGGCTGCGATGAATCCAGCACGGGAACCAACGCGAAGTTTGTGGAAAACGGCAGCCACATTGTCGTGCAAGAAAATGCGAAACAGAATCTCGCAGCCTGTAACCTTTCCGGCGACGCCATGGCTCCGGCGGTTGTTACTTACGCGAGCGAATATCAGATACACCTGGGCGGAATCGAAGCGCAGGTGCTGCATTTCGGCAACGCTTATTCCAATAGCGATACCGTGGTATATTTCCCCAACTTGAAAGTTGTCGCCGTTGGAGATTTGTTCTCCGCCAAACCCGCTCCGGATTTCGCAGCGGGCGGGAGCCTGGTGGGATGGGGACAGGTGTTGGCGCAGGTCTTGAAGTTAGACTTCGACGTTGCGATTCCCAGCACCGGTCCGGCGATCACCCGGGCCGATCTGGAAGCGTTCAAGACCAAGATCGATACCATGGTGGCGCGCGCGACGGGTCTAGTGAAGCAGGGTGTCCCCAAGGATCAACTGATGGCTCAGCTGAAGACAGCCGATCTCGGTTGGCAGCTGAGCTTCAGCGGAGATCAGCTCGACAGTTTCTACGCCGAGCTGTCTCGAACCAATTAAACAACGGGTGAAGAACAAGCGATGACTGCAGGATTTACAGAAATGCATCAAGTTTTTGCATCGTTGCTGTATAGTATTTAGGTCTATGCTCATGCGCCGAGTGGGGCGGAGCATCACGCATACGAAGCGGGTCTAGTTTTGACTGGTACCGCTACAACCCTCAACCGATGTCGATCATCAGGGAACTTAAGGAGAGAACCATGGAATGGACTAGCCCGCAATTCGAGGAAGTTTGTCTGAACTGCGAAATCAACTCCTACGCCAGCGCAGAACTGTAAACTGAGGGATGCGCGTCGAGATTCTGGGCTCCGCCGCAGGGGGCGGATTTCCGCAGTGGAATTGCAACTGCCGGAACTGTCGATCCCTGCGGGCGGGCACTTTTCCCGCAAAAAGCCGCACTCAAACCCAGGTGGCCGTCAGCGATGACGGCCGCGTATGGTTCCTGTTAAACGCTTCTCCTGACTTGCGCTTGCAGATTGAGCGGACGCCCGCTCTGCAGCCCCGCGCTGAAGTACGCGATTCGCCTATTGCCGGCGTCCTGCTTACCAGCGCCGACATCGATCAGATTGCGGGGCTATTGTCGCTCCGGGAGCTGCAACCTTTTCGGATCTATTGCACAGCTTCACTGCGGCGCATTTTGCAGGAGGACAATAGCGTCTTTGGCATGCTGAACAGAGTCCCGCAGCAAGTTTGCTGGGTGGACATCAAGCTGGGCCAGAGCTTCCCTTTGCTCACAATGGCAGGAGAAGGGTCGGGAGTTTCTTGTGAGGTATTTTCCCTCGCTGATCGGTATCCTGTTTATGTTTCGCCGGAGCGTGTTGCCGCGCTTGACCCTGAAGAAGCTTTGCTGGGTGTTGTGTTGACCGCGTCTTCGGGGGCACGGCTCGCCTACATGCCGGCTGTGCCCGCCATCAACGAGCGGTTGTTGCAACTTCTGGAAACGGCCGATGTGGTTTTGTTCGACGGAACGTTTTGGAGCGATGACGAATTGATCCAGGTCCAAGGGAGCGGAGCTACGGCGCGCGAAATGGGGCATGTTCCCATATCCGGTGCCGACGGGAGCTTGCGCGCGCTGGCCGGATTACGGCACCCGCGCAGGGTATTTCTGCACGTGAATAACACTAATCCAATACTGGATGAGTCCAGCCCCGAATACCGCGAGTTAGTGGCGGCAGGCTGGGAATTAGCGGAGGACGGGTGGCACTTCAATCTCTAGAAGCTATTCCAGATGTGCGTGTGCTTTCGGCGGACGAGCTTGCAGCTCGGCTGCGGCGGGTTGGCGAAGAACGGTACCACCATCAGCATCCGTTTCACCTCATGATGCACGAGGGTCAATTGACCCGTGGGCAAATGCAGGCGTGGGCCTTGAATCGCTACTATTACCAGAGTCGCATTCCGATCAAGGACGCGATCATTCTTTCCCGAAGCGAAGATCCTGACTTTCGCCGCGCGTGGCGCAAGCGCGTTGTCGATCACGATGGTGACTCGGCACAGGAAGGCGGTATCGAGCGTTGGATCCGGCTGGCGGAGGCAACCGGCCTGAACCGCCAGCGTGTCATGGGCTGCGATGAGGTCTTGCCTGCGGTTCGTTATGCCGTGGATGCTTATCTTCATCTCGTCAAGAACCGCACTTTTCTGGAGGCAGTTGCCTCTTCGCTGACCGAATTGTTCTCGCGCGATTTGATTGCGCTGCGAATGGATCGTCTGCGCCAGCATTATCCGTGGCTGTCGAGTGGCCTGGACTATTTCACTGCCCGCCTGCATCAGGCGCCAGAAGACGCCCGCTTTGCCTTGCAGTGGGTCACCGAGCACGCCCACACGCGTGCTGAGCAGGAGCAGGCAATCGCGGCGTTACGGGCGAAGTGCGATATTCTCTGGGCGCAACTGGACGCGATTCATTTTGCCTACGTCCAGCCGGGATGGCCTCCGCCGGGCGCATTTCGAATGGAGTCCTGAGCGTGCCTCGGCCTGAGCAAACCAGCCAGCCTCGACTCGCACCAGGTTGCCGATGGGGCAGCCAAGGCGAACAACAGGTGGTGCTCTTTCCTGAAGGCATGATCCGCGTCCAGGGGACCGGCCAGAACATCCTGGAACTCTGCGATGGTCAACGCACCGTTCAGGAGATCGTGGCAACGCTGTCGGAACGCTATGGCGCGGCTGATCCGGCGAAGATCACGGAAGACGTGTCCAGTTTCCTGGAAGCGCTGCAACGAAAACGGATTGTGGATTACTGATGATTCCAAACCCATTGGCGCTGATCGCCGAGATCACGCATCGTTGTCCGCTGCACTGCGTGTACTGCTCTAATCCTGTGCAGCTGGTTGCGACGAAGGCGGAACTTTCCACCGAGGAATGGGTCCGCGTGTTTCAGGAAGCAAGTCGTCTTGGCGTTCTCCATCTGCACCTGACTGGTGGCGAACCGGCGGCACGCGCCGACCTGGAAGAGCTGATCGCGGGTGCTCGCCAAGCCGGTCTTTACACGAACCTGATCACCTCCGGGCTCGGCGTGCCCGAAGCGCGACTGGCGGAGCTTGTGAACGCCGGACTCGACCATATCCAACTGAGCTTCCAGGATTCAAGAGCCGAGCCGGCGCAGTGGATCGCAGGCGCCAAAGGTCACGCCTATAAGGTCGTCATTGCTGACAAGATTCGGCAACTCCCGGTGGCGTTCACCGTGAACCTCGTGGTGCACCGCCAGAACCTCGACCACATCGAGGAGATGATCGAGTTCATTGAGCAGCTCCAACCGGAGCGGGTGGAAATTGCCCACGCGCAATACTACGGCTGGGCACTGAAAAACCGCGATACCCTGCTGCCGACCCCTCAGCAATTAGAGAACTGCTTGCGTGCCGTGGAAAAAGCACAAGTGCGTCTTGCGGGAAAAGTGCGAATTGACAGCGTGGTTCCGGACTACTATGCCCGTTACCCGAAGGCGTGCATGGGAGGGTGGGGCAGGCGTCTGGTGCTGATTGATCCTTCCGGGCAGGCGCTGCCTTGCCATGCCGCTGGAGTTATTCCTGGCATGCAGTTTGACAACGTGCGCGAGCATCCGCTGGAATGGATCTGGCGAGAGTCCGCGGCGTTCCAACGCTTTCGGGGTGAAGAATGGATGCCGGAGCCGTGCAAGAGCTGTGACCGCCGCACGGAAGACTTCGGCGGCTGCCGCTGTCAGGCTCTCCTGCTCACCGGCGACGCGAATGCTACCGATCCAGTGTGCTCGCTATCGCCCGATCATCATTTGATTGAGACTGCACGGGCGGCTGCGAAATCCGACGCCGCACAAGTCTCCTGGTCGTACCGAACCAATGCTGGATGAGCGTCGTACCAACAACACCCGCTACCCAACCCAATCAGCAGACCCCAGGTGTGTTCAAGACGTTCCGCGCGCTACGCCATCGTGATTTCAGGCTGCTATGGATCGGATTGGCCGTTTCCGCCGTCGGCACCTGGATGCAGATTGTCGCCCAGAGTCTGCTGGTTCTAAAGATTACCCACGGATCGGCCTTCGCGTTAGGAACTGTCTCACTCGCGCAGGCCTTGGCATTTTTCCTCTTTGCCCTCGTCGGCGGGAGCGTCGCCGATCGTCTCGATAAGCGCCGCCTTCTGCTATTTACTCAAACCGGATCTGCGACGCTGGCAATTTTGCTGGGTTTCCTCACACTCTTCGGCGTCATCCAGCTCTGGATGATTCTTGTGCTGGCATTCCTGAACGGAACTCTACTGAGCTTCGATCAGCCGGCACGCGGCGCGCTCGTTCCAGTACTCGTTCCCCAGGAAAGTCTCGGGAACGCTATCAGCCTGCAGGCGATGACATTCAACGGAGCTGCGACACTGGGACCGGCATTGGCCGGATTTGGCGTGGCAACGCTCGGTTACGCCGGTAACTTCTTTCTGAACGGCGCCAGTTTCCTGGGAGTATTGATTGCCCTGTACGTCATGCGTGTGCCAAAGGGGCCGGCCCACCAGCTATCGACTCTCCAGGCGATTCGTGACGCGCTCGGTACCGTCCGGCGGGACGCCGTCTTGCCTTGGGTGTTGTCCGGCTACGCGGCGATGCTTTTTCTGGGACCGTCGTCCGCTTTGATCTTGCCGGTTTACGCCGTGAAGATCCTTCACATTGGCCCGGAACGTCTTGGCTTGTTATTCTCCGCAGCCGGCGTGGGAACAATTCTGGGAGCATTGTTCCTGGCTTCTCTGGACAGCAATCCCCGAAGAGGACGTATCTTCCTGACGGGAATTTTCATCTGGGTTGTGGCGCTAACAGGATTTGCCATCACCTCAAGGTTTTGGATTGCCATGGCCGCGCTACTCATCTTTGGAGTTGGCCAGACGCTGGCCGGAACAACAACGATTACTCTCCTGCAAACCCGCGCGCCGCAGCAGATGAGAGGGCGATTGATGAGTCTGAACACCCTGCTCATTATGGGCGTTCGTCCGTTGGGCGATTTTCCAGCGGGCGCTTTGATCGCCGGAATTGGAGCGCCTGGAACCGTGTTGCTCAGTGCCAGCCTGGTGGGGATTTATGGACTCGGACTCGCGATGCGGCCTGCAATTCGGTCAACCTAGCCTGAGGCTCATATGCTGCGGTTGTTGTTTACCCAAGAACTATCACGAGCTCGAAGAAGCTCTACCTTTCCCCTGACTTGCGCCTTCGTACTCGTGACTGCAGAGATTGGCTTATCAACAATTTTGAGTTGCTGATGAGATAGGAGCCAGTTGCTCAGTCGAGCTCGATTGCAATGACGACATTTGTGTGCCTGAGCAGCCTGCCGAAAAAGTCGCCGACGATTTTCAGCCAATACTTGTGTCGCAGCAGTTGCTGTCCTTGAGCAGCTTCCTCGTCCGTGCAAATTCGCGCACGCGCGTTTATCCAGGCGCCACGCAGGTTACCACGCATGTCGCACGGGACGACGCGGACTTTGGGGTTGTTGCGGAGCCGCTTCACTTTGCCCACGTTGGCCTCGGAATAGACGTAGAACACCGTTCGCCCTGACACCGCGTCTGATTGAGCGGGCGCTTGCGCGAACCACACCGGCGTACAGACGCCAATTCCGCTTTTGCGGAAGGTTTCCAGATTCAGGTATTTCGCGTTGGCAAACTGAGCGACCGCATCGGGCATGGTGCGTACCTCCGACTAGAGATGAGGTTATCGCATCGGAGCCGTCTCTTGCTTTGTCTTATTTCAAACGGGCATCTTACCGTCGGCCACTCTGCAATTCAGCGGTTCGATGGCGCAGTCCACCCACGAATTGGAGCGCTTCACCATCCTAAAAGCCTTGTCAGTCGTGTGTTTGCGATGCAACAGCGGGAGAGGTCGGCTTTACATTCGTCGCTCGTCTGAGTCACAATACTCCTCCAGCAGCATTTCTGCTTCGATCGAGGATTACCTTGAAGTTGCGCGCTTGGCTGTTCTTGTTGTTGTTTGTGCACGTTCTGCTGCACCCCTGGGTGCATGCGATGGGCACAGCGAAGCCAGCAATCGCCTCCGCAGTAGTAAGCAGAAGTTTGACTCCATCGGAAAGCAGCCTTATCGGTGGCGATCAATGCGAACTGTGCCGCGTAGGTCATAACGCCACCGTCACGCCCCAGCTTCCAAAGACTGCTGTTCTCAATCCACGATGGATTCGAACGACTCTACAGGCAGTCAACTACGCCTCTCTGCAATCTGACCGCAGACTCCCCTCGCGAGCACCTCCAACTCTCTAATTAATTTCGCGCTTTGGAAAACTGTAGCGGCGTGCCTCGATAGCGCGCCCTAGTCGACGGCAGTTCCCGTTGCTCTATTTGCCGCGGTGCTCAGGTCTTGTTGTTGGCACCACGTCTCGAAAGAGCCCAGCGAAAAATTGGAGGATCGATGTTCCGGAATTCGCAATTGTACCCCCAACTAGCAGCGCAGGATTCAGCGTTAGCAGTGTCAGTCCTGCGTGATCTCACGTTCTTGCTGCTGGCGTTGGCCATAGTCTTTTCGCCCGGGCTTTCTCGCGCCCAGACAACCGGTTCGTCGTCAATTACCGGAACGGTAGCGGACCAGTCTGGCGCGGTCATCCCAGGCGCAACCGTCGTAATTTCTAATCCCGTGAGCCAATACACGCGATCGACCACCACCGACAGCACGGGAAAATTTACTTTCGCAAACGTGCCCATCAATCCCTACCACATGACGGTGAACATTACCGGTTTTGCACCCTACGCGCAGGACGTCGACGTTCGTTCGTCCGTTCCGTTGAGCCTGAAGGTCACGCTCCAGATTTCATCCACTGCCGAGAACGTTACAGTGCAAGGCGAAGCGGGCGACTTGGTAGAGAACGACCCGACATTCCACACCGATGTTGATCGCAGCCTATTCGAAAAGCTCCCCTTGGAAAGCACCTCGTCAGAGCTTAGCTCGCTGGTCACCTTGGCATCGCCCGGAATCGCCGCCGATTCCAACGGCCTGTTTCACGGACTGGGCGACCACGCCGAGAACTCGTTTTCTCTGGACGGCCAGCCGATTACCGACCAGCAGAGCAAGGTGTTTTCCAACCAGATACCGCTCGATGCCGTGCAGTCGATGACCGTCATTGGCGGTGCTCCTCCGGCGGAGTATGGCGACAAGACCAGCTTGGTGATCGATGTGACTACCCGTTCGGGACTCGGCTCCACGACCCCTCACGGTAATGTCACCTCTTCCTATGGCACTTTTGGCACATCGAACCTGGATGCCAACTTCTCCTACGGCGGCAAAAACTGGGGCAATTTTATTGCCGCCAACGGGCTTGATACCGGTCGCTTCCTCGACCCGCCTGAGTTCGTCGTCTTCCACTCGCACGGCAATGAGGAAAACATTTTCGATAGAGTCGACTACGTACTCTCCAGCAACGACTCGTTGCATTTGAACTTTCAATATTCCCGTTCCTGGTTCCAAACTCCCAATTCATACGACCAGGAATTTCACGATTTCAACGGCACTCCTGTCTTGAATCCCTTGACAGGCGTTCCCTTAGGGCCGACCGATCAGCGATCTAAGATTCAAACCTTGGACATCGCACCCACGTGGACTCACACATTAAGCCCGAATGCTGTTCTGAACGTTACCGGCTTTGTGCGGCGCGACGCCTACAACTACTACCCCAGCAATGACCCGTTCAACGATCTTGGCCCACCGAGTCTCCAGAGGGAAAGCGTCGCCCAGCAGCGCACACTTCTCAATGCCGGAGCTCTGGCGAACGTGACCTACACTAAGGGCATTCACAACATCAAGGCCGGTATCGCCTACGAACAGACATTCCTGAACGAGAATGATCAGCTCGGGATCGTCGATCCTACGCTCAATGCGCCTTGTTTGAATAGCGGCGGCGCTCCGGTCAATGGCTTTACCAACCCCGGGCAGTGCGCAGGAGCTGGATACCAGCCAAATATCGCTTCCAACCCAAACGCCCCTAACACCCCTCTGTATCCCCTGTTCAACCCTGTTCTGCTGCCCTATGACCTGACGCGCGGAGGAATTCTCTTCCCGTTCGTCGGTCACACCGACATCAAGGAACTCTCGATGTACGTAGAGGACACCATTACCAAGCGCAATTGGAGCTTCAATCTCGGGATACGAGGCGATTTGTATAACGGGCTTATCACGTCCGACCAACCGGAGCCACGCGTGGGAATCTCGTACAACGTCCAGAAGACGAACACGGTCTTGCGCATCTCGTATGCGCGCACGCTGGAGACTCCATTCAACGAGAACCTGGTGCTCTCCAGTACTGGCTGTGGCTCGCCCGTCCTGAACCCTCTTCTGGGCTGCTTGTCTACCACGTTGACGCCGGTGGCTCCCGGCTTTCGCAATGAATTTCATGCCGGCCTGCAGCAAGCCGTCGGGCGCTACCTGGTCATCGATGGCGAATACATCTGGAAGTACACCCACAACGCGTATGACTTCAGTGTGCTGGGCAACACGCCGATCACGTTCCCAATCGAGTGGACCCGCTCCAAAATTCCAGGATTTGCCTTGCGCGCCAGTATGCCGGTCAACCATGGCTTCAGCGCGCTGGTGGTGATGTCCAGCGTCGCTGCACGGTTCTTCACTCCGCAGATCTCCGGAGCCGGAGCCAATCCCCTGGCGCCCACCGGGGTTTTCCGCATCGACCACGACGAAGCCTACAACATGACCGCACACTTGCAATATCAGGTCCCTTGGAAGCGTGCGCCGTGGGTTGGTTTCAACTGGCGCTACGACAGCGGGCTTGTGGCCGGTGCATCGCCATGCTACGGCGTGGAAGTATTTAACACCTGCCCGGGCTCAGTGCTCATCAACGGCATACCGTATGTGAGCATGATCGCCGCCAACGTAGGAGGAGTTCCCTTGACTGCCGACCAGGAGTTTCAGGCCGGTTTCACCTGCAATGGCGTACACGCAACTCCGACCCAACCTCTGCCCTTCAATTGCCCAGCTTCGCAGTTTGGCTCTACGCTCATCAAAGTACCTTCGCCCAATACTGAAAATGACGATCACAATCCACCCCGCATAGCGTCGCGCAATCTCTTCGACTTGTCTGTGGGCGTTGACGACCTATTCAAGGGTGACCGATATAAGTGGAGTCTGCAATTCACAGCGATCAACCTTACAAACAACTATGCTCTCTATAACTTCCTCTCAACGTTCAGCGGCACGCACTACGTGACACCGCGTGCCCTGACAGCTCAGATCGGATTCCACTTCTAGGTGGAGCTGAGAAAGATCCAACATAGAGGAGCTGGAATCTTACATGTATATTACGTTTACGACATCTTGTTCGATGCCTCGAGGTCAGAAGAAGAATCGCCTGGCACGCAATGAAAATGCCACTCGATTGTGAGTGGCATAAAGGGGAAGTGCGGATGGATGGCCCGGAAAGTACGAGGTATAACGCTACGACTTCGATTTCCGTTTCCGCTCTGCCCAACGCTGCTTCATCATC
>Ga0116133_1000693_pt1 | contig 10417 bp, 9 predicted proteins | sample June2015DPH_19_2_FD_89736 | JGI IMG/M metagenome (GOLD analysis project Ga0116133, IMG submission 89736) | Peatland microbial communities from SPRUCE experiment site at the Marcell Experimental Forest, Minnesota, USA - June2015DPH_19_10 | ecosystem: Environmental > Terrestrial > Soil > Wetlands >...
TGTTTTCGCTCACCAGCGCGGCCGCGGTCACTTGCGGCATCATGAAGCCTGAGTTCATTCCCGCGCCCGGCGCGAGAAATGGCGGCAACCCTTCGCTCAGCGCGGGGTTCACCATGCGCTCCAATCGCCGCTCGCTGATGCCCGCCAGTGCGCTCAAGGCAATCGCCAGAAAGTCGAGCGCGAACGCCAGAGGCTCGCCGTGAAAATTTCCGCCCGAAAGCACGTCGCCCTCTCCGTCCATCGCTTTCGGGTTCTTCACGAACACCAGCGGATTATCGACCGCCGAATTCGTCTCCGTCTCAAACACCCGGCGGCAATGAGCCAGCGTATCGCGCACCGCGCCGTGCACCTGCGGCATGCAGCGCAGCGAATAGGCGTCCTGCACCCGGCCGCAGTCGCGATGCGAGTCGCGAATCTCGCTCTGTTCCAGCAGTCGCCGCAGATTTGCCGCCGTCTTGCTTTGCCCGGCATGGGGACGAGCCTTTTGAATGCGCTCATCGAACGCGACGTTGGTTCCCTTGAGCACATCGCACGCCATCGCCCCAATCACATCGGCGGAGTCGACCAGCGTCTCCGCATCGAGCAGCATTAAAGCGCCAATGGCGAGCATGGCCTGTGTGCCGTTGATAAGCGACACCGCTTCTTTCGCCTCCAGCACCAGCGGCTTGATCTGAGCGCGCTTCAACGCTTCGGCGCTGGCGATGCGCGCGCCTTTCTCGTCAAAGCATTCGCCCTCCCCGATCAACGCCAGCGCCAGGTGCGCCAGCGGCGCAAGATCCCCGCTCGCCCCCACGCTTCCCTGCGATGGAACCATCGGCGTCACGCCGCGATTGAGCATCTCGCAAATCGTGTCGATGGTAATGGCCCGCACGCCCGAGTTGCCTTTCGCCAGCGAGTTGGCGCGCAACAGCATCATGGCGCGCGTGTCGGCGATGGCCAGCGGTTCGCCCACGCCCACCGCATGCGAGCGCACGAGATTCACTTGCAGTTCGCGGACCTGCTCGCCCACGATGTGCACGTCGCTGAGCTTGCCGACGCCCGTCGTGATGGCGTAAGAAATTTTATTGTTGGCGACCAGCGCGTCGACCACGGCGCGGGCGCGATCAACGGCCTCGCGCGCGTCGGGATCGAGAAGCACAGGCCGGCGCGTTTCCATGCGCGCCACTTCGCGCACGTCTTCCAACGTCAGATCGTTTCCGTTGATATGCAGAGCTTGCAAAGCTATCTCCCAATGGCGGCGCGGAACACCCGCAGGTATTTCTCGGGCAGCGCACGAGTTTTCATCCGCGCATTCGCCACGATGTGCGTGGTCTCGCCCTCGGCTAGCAACTCACCGGTCTCCGCTTTCCGCAGTTCGTATCCGAAGCGAATCACTTTTTCCCGAACCTGTTTCAGGTGCGTGCGCACTAGAACCTCGTCATCATAGTGCACGGGAGCCTTGTAACGGCACTGCGCATCGACGACGGCAATAAAGCAGTCGTCCTCGCGCTCCATATCTCTGTAGCTGAAGCCAAGCTGGCGCAACAGTTCGACCCGCCCCACTTCAAACCAAACGAAATGATTGGCGTGATAAACGACGCCCATCTGGTCGGTTTCAGCGTAACGGACGCGAATGCGCGTCTCATTCACCGTCGGACTATCGATCGTCGAGTCGTTGGCGTTCATCGGCCCGTCCACTTCGGTTTGCGCTTTTCCAGAAACGACGTGATCCCTTCGCGGAAATCGGCGCTCTCGCGAATCCCGGCATTCTCGCGAATCGCCGTTTCCATTTGCGTATCGAGCTGCGCGCGCGCGTGGTCGGTCAGCAAGCGTTTGGTATGAAGAAGCGACAAGGGACTGTTCTCCGCCAACAGCGCGGCCAGTTCGCGAGCGCGATCGAGCAATTTTTCCGCCGGGACAATCTCGTTGATCAGCCCCATTTTCAGCGCTTCCGCCGCGTCGAAGATGCGTCCCGTGAGCAAAAGATCGCGGGCAATCTTCTCGCCAACCTGACGCAAAAGAAACGTCGATACAATGGCTGGCACAAATCCGATCCGCACCTCGGTGTAGCCGAACTTGGCTTCTGGCACGGCCAGCGTGAAATCGCAGAGCAGCGCGAGTCCCGTGCCTCCCGCAATGGCCGCGCCGTTCACCGCGGCAATCGTCGGCTTGGGAAATTCATAGAGCGAACGGAACAGCGAGACCATGGTGCGCGAGTCTTTCAGATTTTGCTCGGACGTGCGTCCGATCAGGGCTTTCAGGTCGTCAAGATCCAGCCCCGAGCAAAAAGCCTTCCCCGCACCGGTCAAAATCAAAATGCGAGCGGAAGACTTGCTCACTTCGTCCAGCGCGCGGATCAGATCGTCAATCAGTTCGTAGCTGACGGCGTTGCGCTTGTCGGGCCGGTTGAGGGTGATGGTGGCCAAGGCGGAGTCGAGTGTGAGCGTGAGCGTTTTGTAATTCATAGTAGTTTTCTGTGCATTCTCAATCCGCCGCCGTTGAGGCTGTGTACCTCGCCCCGATTTCAGCCGTCACTCGCACCAGCGCGTCCAGCGACTTGAGCGGCGGCAATTGCGCGCCGCGTTTGCCCAGGGCCTCAATTACCGTCTCCGTTGCAATATTCCCCACCAGTGCGTCCTGCGCGAAAGGACATCCGCCTAGACCGCCGATGGCGGAATCAAAACGCCGGCACCCAGCGTCGTAGGCCGCAACGATCTTGGCGGTAGCCTGATCGGGACGGCTGTGCAAGTGGACTCCAATTTCAAGGTAACCATACTCGGCCATCACCGCCGAAACCACTTCCTGAATTTTCTCCGGCGGCGCCAGCCCTACCGTGTCGGCGAGAGAAATCGTGCGAATCTCCTGCAACTCAAGCAAGCCCACCGCCGCCACGATTTCGTCGACGCTCCATTCGTCGCCGTAAGGATTGCCGAACGCCATCGAGATGTAGACGACCGTTCCCACCCCGGCTTCGTCCGCCTTCTTCTCGATCTTTTCCAGTTCCTCGATGGCATCTTCCAAACTCTGCCGCTGATTATTCTGCAAAAACGTCGGCGAGATGGAGTACGGAAAACCGAGCCTACGCACCTTCTCGGTCGCAATCGCCCGCTGCGCGCCTTTTTCGTTGACCACGATGCCGATGATTTCCACATCGCCAGGCACGTCGAGTTCTTTCAGAACTTCTTCCGAGTCGGCCATCTGCGGAACGGCGTTAGGAGAAACAAAACTGACCGCGTCAATGTGCTTAAATCCAGCCGAGATCACCGCCTGAAGATAGTTGGTCTTCAACTCGGCAGGGATTTGCCCTTTGAGCCCTTGCCAGGCATCGCGGGGACACTCTACGAGTTTGACTGGCTCAGGCATCTTCACCACGGAGACACGGAGGCACGGAGAGAACCAAAAAACCTCATCACACCTTTCTCACTATGCCGCCTCTTACCAGTGTTGCGACGTTGAAGTTAGTGAGTATGCCGACGCGTTTGCCGGCCAGCTTGAGATACGTTAGCAATTGCGCTTCGTGGACTGGCAGAATGTGCTCCACGCACTTCAGCTCAAGGACGACTGAATCTTGAACAACCAAGTCGAGGCGATAACCGCAATCCAGCTTGACGCTCTTATATTCGACCGGAAGCGACACTTGGCGCTGGAATGCTAACTCGCGCAGATGCAGTTCGCGGCACAGGCATTCCTCGTAGGCAGATTCCAGCAGACCCGGACCAAGCGCGCGATGTACTTCGATGGCGGCGCCAATGATTTTCTCAGTGAGCTCCTCATGAAGAAGTTTGCTCCGTGTCTCCGTGTCTCCGTGGTGAATCATGTCTGTAGCACTCCCACCTTAAACTCCGCCACGTCCGGATTCAGCGACGCCGCTTCCAGCGCCTGCGTGATGGCCTGCCGCGTTTCCATCGGATCGATAATCTTGTCGATCCAAAGCCGCGCGGCGCCATAACGTGGGTCAGTCTGCTCTTCGTATGTTTTCTTCGTCGAATCGAACAGTTCTTTTCTCTCTTCGTCGCTCAATTTCTTGCCACTACGCTCCAGTTGCTTCACTTTGATTTCCACCAGCGTCCCGGCGGCAGCATCCCCGCTCATCACCGCATATTTCGCCGTAGGCCAGGCAAAGACAAATCGCGGATCGAACGCTTTGCCGCACATGGCATAGTGTCCGGCGCCAAACGAGCCGCCGACAATCACGGCGATCTTTGGCACGACGGAATTCGATACCGCATTCACCATTTTCGCTCCGGCTTTGATGATGCCGCTCCACTCCGCATCGCGCCCAACCATGAAGCCGTTGACGTCGTGAAAAAATACCAGCGGAATCAAATTCTGGTTGCAGTCCATGATGAAGCGCGCAGCCTTTTCGGCGGACTCCGTATAGATGACGCCGCCGAACTCCACGCGCTTATGGCCTTCGTGGTCGGTCTGATGCGCGTGCAGTTTCTGGTTGGCAACAATGCCGACGGCGAAGCCCCCAATCCGCGCATATCCGCAGATCAGCGTCTTGCCATACTCCGGCTTGTACTCGTCAAAGCGGCTTTCATCCACAATGCGCGCCAGAATTTCTTTCATATCGTACGGACGCGCCGGCGAGGCATCGTAGGCGCCGTAAATTTCTTCCGCCGGCATCGCCGGGTCCACCGGCTTTTTGCGGTCCCACAAAGACTGCCGCCGGTATCCCCACTTTTCAATCAGCGAACGGATACGGTTAATGCAAGCTTCGTCGTTCGGCTCCCGGAAATCGACCGTGCCGCTGATGGCCGAGTGCATCGCGGCTCCACCCAACTCCTCGGCGGAAACTTTCTGCCCGATCGCAGCTTGCACCAGCGCGGGCCCGGCAAGAAACAGCCCGCTCCCGTCCGTCATCAAAACGTGATCGCACATCACCGGGAGATACCCGCCCCCCGCAACGCACATGCCCATGATGGCCGCAATCTGCGGAATGCCCAGGGCCGACATGACCGCATTGTTGCGAAAGACGCGCCCGAAATCGTCTGTGTCGGGAAAAACATCCTCCTGCAGCGGCAGAAACACTCCAGCCGAGTCGACCAGATAAATCGTCGGAATGCGATTTTCGATCGCGATGTTTTGCGCGCGAATCACTTTTTTCGCGGTCATCGGAAAGAACGCGCCCGCCTTGACCGTGGCATCGTTCACGATGAGCATGACCATGCGCGTTTGGATGCGCGCCAGTCCCGTGATCACGCCCGCCGCCGGCGCTCCTCCCCACTCTTCGTACATCTTGTGAGCGGCATAGAGCCCCAGTTCGAAAAACGATCCCGGATCGGCCAGCAGCTGAATCCGTTCCCGCGCCGTGAGCCGCGACTTGGCGTGCTGGTTGTCAATGGCCTTCGAGCCGCCGCCCTCGCGAATGGCTTCCTCTTCGTTGCGCACCTGCGCGACTAGATCCGCCAGCGCCCGCATATTCGATTCGAAGCGAAGAGAGCTGGGGTCGACCTTGGTAGGGAGCACGTTGTCGATCGTGATGGCAGTAGATTCTGTACGCTCGCGCATGAGGGCAGACTCTTCGGTATTTACGAAACTCCTTACTATACCAGCGGGGCCGTCGGCGGCGAGCAACCACTCACCTCTGCAAGTGCCGCAAGGCGCGGCGCTACAATCGAACCATGTCGCGGAAACTCGCATCCCGGCCAGACTGGCAGATCGCGCTGGCGATTACGGCTGCCTTGCGAATCTTCTTCTCCGCGATCGCCGCCGCGCTTGCGCTTTTTCTGCGGCCGGACCCCGCATTGATTCGCAGCAACGCGCTCACCGACAATTTGCCCTCGCCCCACGGTCTGCACTACGCACTGCTCGGGATTTGGGAACGCTTCGACACCTTGTGGTATCTGCGCATCGCGCAACATGGTTACGACCGGCCAATGGCGGTCATTTTCTATCCCTTGTATCCGGCGGCGATCCGGATCGTGAGTTGCTTTCTCCCCGCAACCGCCGCAGCCCTGTGCGTGTCGACAGCAGGGGCGTTTTTTTTCTTTTGGGGATTGCTGCGCCTCGCCGACCCCAGCCTGACCGGGACCGGGCGAATCCGCATGCTGCTCCTGCTGGCGGTCTGGCCTGCCAGCTTTGCCCTCTTCGCCGGATACGCCGAATCTTTGACGATCGCTCTGATCGTGTGGGCGGTCATTTTCGCGCGCGCCGGTCGCTGGTGGCCGGCAGTGCTGTGCGGGCTGCTGGCGGGATTAGGCCGCCCCTCCGGCGTGCTGGTTGCAATCCCCTTGTGCATCCTCGCGCTGCGGAGCCGGCGCGCCGCCTCGCTGGTCGTATTCCTCACGCCTCTCGGCGTGCTGGGCTATTGGAGCTGGCTACGCTGGTCGGGACGCCCGTCAGTCGTCGAAGCCTATCGGCTGCACCAGGGGATGGCGATCGCTCCGCCTTGGGTGGGCATGTGGGAATCGCTGCGAACGCCCATCGCGCAACACGATGCGCTTCTCGCCATCCGGCTCGGTCTCATCGTCCTAGTGGTGGCGCTCAGCCTGCGTCACGAAGTCCGTCTCGAGGACAAACTCTTCGCCCTGGCCGTGGTTCTCCAGATGTTGCTGTATGCGGGGCGGCCAGCGGTCGGCGCCGTGCGCTATCTGCTCCCGGTTTACCCCGCGTTCCTGGCTCTGGGAAGCTACGCGCAAAGCCACTGGAACCGGCGGCAATTCAGTTTCTATGTAGCAGCCTTCGGATGCCTGAATCTGGTTTGGCTGTGGGCGTTTCTGAACTGGTCCCTGGTCGTGTAGGCCCATATGTGGCGCGGACGCCCTCGCCCGCGTGACGCAGGCATAATTCACTGAGCGTCGCAGCAAGGAGTTAGCGATTCACTTGCAGTCGGCGCATAGCCTCCGCTACGGGATCGTCGGCGATCGCATCCACCAATCCAATTTCCAGAGCTCGCGCCGCGGAGATTTTTTCGGCGGCGACAAAGAGTTCCATCGCTCTTCCCTTCCCGATCAGCCGCGGCAAGCGCTGCGTCCCTCCCCAACCCGTCATGAGGCCGAGGGCGGCGCCGCGATGACCGAAGACGGCGTGGGGCGCGGCAATCCTGCGCTGACAGGCCAGCGCGAGGTCCAGACCTCCGCCCATGCAGTGGCCTTCAATCGCGGCGACGACCTGCGCGGGATAGCCGGCAATGGCGTTCATCAGCGCTTGTCCCATACCTGAAAATTCATAGGCTTCAGGGCCTGTCAGCGCTGCAATTTCGTTTAGATCGGCGCCGACAGAAAAAAACTGCCGATTGCCGGTTATGATCAGTGGTCGGACGTGTCTTTTCAGTTCGTCTCTCAATTCACCGATGGCGCCCGTCAGCGCGCGCACGCAACCGCTTGTCAGGCGATTGGTTCCGTCGGGCGAAGTAAGTCGCACGATGCGTATGGGGCCGTCGGCCTCGATTCGGAACAAGAGTGCAGACACGGAACCATCTTAAGCGATGCTCGCAGAGGAGATAGCCCATGAAGATTGCCATCCAGGGAGAACTCGGTTCTTTTAGCCACGAAGCGGCGGAAATCATGTTGCCGCGCGCGACCATCGTACCCTGTGCCCGTTCGCTCGAAGTCTTCGACCGCGTGCAGCGAGGCGCCGTCGACTGCGCCGTCATCCCCATCGAAAACTCGCTGGCCGGTTCCGTCGCCGAACATTTCGATCTTCTTCTGAGCCGCGACGTACACATCGTCCGCGAATTTCGCCTGCGCATCGTCCACAATCTGATCGCGCTCCCCGGCACAAAACTGAGCGCCGTGCGCCGCGTCTTCTCGCACCCCGTCGCCCTCGACCAGTGCCGCGACCTCTTTGCCGGGAATTCGCACCTGCAAGCCGTCCCCTTCTACGACACCGCGGGAAGCGTAAAGCACATCGTCGCGGAGCAATTGCCGGATGCCGCGGCCATCGCCAGCCGTCGCGCCGCCGCCGTCTACAAGGGGAAAATCCTGAAAGCCGGAATCGAGGACGACAAGAAGAACTTCACCCGCTTCTTTCTCATCAATAAAGGAACGACGGGCCGCGGAAAGCCGCGAACGACAAACCATCGCGCTGCCAACAAAACCTCGCTCGCCTTCAGCCTGAAGAACATTCCCGGAGCCTTGTTCAAGGCGCTCAGCGTCTTCGCCCTGCGCGACATCAGCCTGAGCAAGATCGAATCGCGCCCCATGCGCGGCCGTCCCTGGGAATACGTCTTCTTCGTCGACTTGCTGCGCGGCGACGATGAAGCCTCGCGCAACGCGCTCCGCCATCTAGGCGAAATTACCGACCTTGTAAAAGTCCTCGGAATCTACGAGGAGGCCTGAGCTGTATTCGAAACTGGTCTCATAAATGGTCTTGGGAAGGCACGACTTCAGAGGCCGCGGAAAAATTCCGTCTCGCGCCGGTTTGGGGAAGGGCACAGTTCGTCGTGTCGCTACAAGCCGGAAACAATGCGGCCTTTACCCCAACTACCCAGCGCCGATTGCGGCTAGCTTGCACCTGCGTCGGCCGTCAGCGCGTTTTCCTTCGCACCGACGATCAGCAGCCACAGCATGATGGCGAGTTCGGCGAAGAACGCTGGCTGAAACACGTGGAACAGGACATCGCTATACGCAGGCGCGAGGAATTCTGTCACGGCCAACACGACCCAGCAGATGCCGTCGAGCAGCAGCCAGTACCCGAGCCAGCGGGGCAGGAACCGCGAGCGCGAGACCAACCAGCCAAAAGGAAGTAGCCAAAGTCCCCAGAACATCTCGTTGACCCCGTTCGACTGCCCGTGCAACCGGATCAGCAGCATGCCGATTGCCTCCCGGGTGTGCTCATCGAAGGCCGCCACGCCACCTCCGCCGCGAAACACGATGAGCGCCGTCGCATTGAACACGACGCCCACGAGAATGAGCGCGGACGATACCAGAACCAGCCCAACCATCTGGCGCGCGCGGTGCCGGTCCACGTCCTCGAACAGACGATAGAGCGCCAGTGCTAGGCCGATGAACACCACGGCTCCTAGGGTCTCGGCGAGTAACCCGAAGCGGAATAGCCGCTCGTGGGCAATGATCCGGGCTGAGGTTGCCGCCGCGTCGTTGTGCACAATGGTCTGCGAAGGAACGTACAGCAGATAGAATGGCCCGAGTGCGAACATCAGATACCAAAGGCCTGCAATGCGCGCGGTCTTCTTAATCGGTGTCATGGCGCCTCCTCGCTTCCGGCGATGCTACACGGTACTACGCGTGGAAGGGTGAGGAAGTTTCACGAACACTGCGGCGGCTTTAGCAAGCCCACAAATTCTGCTTCCTTAGCGCCAGCGCGGTGTGCAAGGTCAAGACTTCGCTATCACTCCTGAGCGGCCCAAAAACGCGCAAGAAATCCGCGGAAGCGATCAGAAGGTTAACCGACTCCCGACTGTCGGAGCAAAGTTATTGTCTGAGTTATACGGGACTCCGGGGCCATGAGGAATGGCGATGCCCAGACCGCCGCTCACCCAGGAATACGCAATTCCGGCATAAGCGTCGAAACGCTTGGTGAAGTGATGATCTAGATAGAAGGACCCCTCGTTCAGGGTGCCCGCGCAGGAAGCGCGGAAGCCGGCTGAGGCCGAACAGGTCGGCGGAAGACGGAAGTCGTTTTGCCGCTGTTGATACCAGGCAAAAGTGAAATCGGTTTTGCTGCGGTAGGTGTACTTCGCGCCCGTCCACCAGATGTTCACCAACTTTTCGGAATCAAGATTGTTGTCTTCGACCCCGCTCATGATGTAACCGCCCTGGTCCGAGGCGCCAACCCCCAACGGGTTCTGCGGGTTGTTCTGCCAGATGTATTCGTAGCCGGCAAAGAACTTGATTGGATCCCACGTATATTTGACGGCGACCATCACTGCGTTGTTGTCGGTCACGATGCCATAGACGGTGTTGTCCGTTGAGATCAGATTGGGGCCGAGGCCGTCGCCGCCGTTGATAGGGGTTGTATCGATGCTGTCAGTGAGCGACTGTGTATACCCCAGATGCGGCGTCGCGGAACTCTGCGGCCCCAGCAAGGGGTTCAATACGCTGATCGCCTGGTTGTAATGCTGGAAGACGGCGTCGGCGGAGAACTTGCGCCTGTCTGGGCCGATGGTTCCGCCGAGGTCGAATCCCCAGGCGTTGTTGTGCGCGGATTGCGGAGTGCAGGAGGTCGCGGTCCATGGGTTCCCCGCGGCTGCTGCGGGGTCGTAGCAACCGGCGGAACCATCGGCGAATTTATACATCGCGCCGAAATGGACCGGGCCGAGGGTGAGGCGATACTTCACGGCGTCGTCCCAACGGGAGTCTTCAGTGTCGCCGCCGCCGGCCATCGTGCCGTTATACCCGATGTAAGAAAAAGAATATGCGCCGCTGGCCGGATCGTACTGGAGCATGGCGTCGGTGCCGAGAGAGCGCTGGCGGCCGAAGGTCAGCTCGCCGAAGTGCGTGGACGATATACCGCCATAGTATTGGTCATTGAA
>Ga0116133_1000718_pt1 | contig 10159 bp, 10 predicted proteins | sample June2015DPH_19_2_FD_89736 | JGI IMG/M metagenome (GOLD analysis project Ga0116133, IMG submission 89736) | Peatland microbial communities from SPRUCE experiment site at the Marcell Experimental Forest, Minnesota, USA - June2015DPH_19_10 | ecosystem: Environmental > Terrestrial > Soil > Wetlands...
GGGTCTGCTCCTTCTTGTCGCGGAGCACTCCCACGCGCACCGATCCCGCTCCGTGGGTATGCAAGACGTGGGTGAAGTCGCTGGTGTCGTGGACCGGCTGGTCGCCCACGCGAGTGATAACGTCGCCGGCACGCAAGCCAGCCTTTTCCGCGCTGCTCCCCTTTTCGACCGACCGCACCAGCACTCCATTGCCGTTCTTCGCACCAAAGAAATCGCCCAGTTGCGGCGTGAGATTCTCCACCATCAAGCCGCTGCGCATGGACGAGTGCACTACCACGACCCCCATGTTCGGAACCTCGAAGTCCGGAATGTTGGGAATCGGGGGGATGTTCGGGATCGGTGGAACCTCGACTTTAAGATCCTTTCCCCAGTTCCCGTCCTTCGGCGCCATATGGGCAAACTCGGAGCGACGGTCGGCCAGTTGCACCTTGATTGTCAGAGGTTGTCCATCGCGGCTCAGTCCGAGCGCAACCACGCGTCCAGGGGGAGTTTCATGGATCATTCGCTGCAACTGCGTCTTGCTTTCGATGGCCGTTCCGTTCATGGTGAGAATGACGTCGTGTTCCTTGAGGCCCGCTTTACCCGCGGGCGCATCCTGGTCGACCATCGTCACTTCAACGCCCTGTTCTTCTTTTAGCTTCAGAGCGCCCAGCCGGTCGGAGGTAATATCCACAATGTCCACGCCCAGGTAGGAACTGGTGCCCGAATCTTCGCTGGGAATGCCGAAAGGCTGTGAGGAGTCTACCGTCCATCGTTGTGCGGCTTGCGACCCGTTAACCAGCAAAGGCAGCAAAGCGATCGTGGTCAAAATCTGTTTACGCATGGCCAACCTCCAGAATGTTTATGCCCCGTCAGTTGTCATCCTGAACCAACTACACCGTTACTTACCGGTTCGCCCGTCTGAAGCAGATATCGCCGGTGGTGGTGCGGACTTTCAGCACCGGACCGCCTCCGTTCAACTTGCCTTCCGCCGTGAGCGTCCTCGGACCCCACTGATTGCCCTCGCCGGCCACTTGGATGTCGGGGAACTCGGAAGTAATGTGGTGACCATTGCCCAGGTCCACGCTGGCACGCACCGAAATAGCCACATCGGCTGCGATGTAGACGGTAATGTCGCCCGCGGAGGTCTCGAGCATCGAGTCGTTGCGTTCGCCACCGGTGTTTACCAGCTTGACCGTAATCGCGCCCGCGCCGGTTTCCACCCGGGCCGACGGCACCCCCAACAAATCAATGCTGCCGCCGCCGGTCTGCGCGCGTACCAGACCCTTCGCTGAAGCCAGCCGGATGCTGCCACCGCCGGTATTGATCTCAGCCGCGCCTCCCACATCCCCCAGGTCAATATTGCCGCCGCCGGTCGATGCCTTCACCCGCCCCGTGCAGCGCTTGATCTCTACGTTGCCGCCTCCCGCCTCGACGACCGCACCTTGTTCCCCGGAAAGCACCGTTACATTGCCGCCGCCGGTCTCTGCGCTGATCTTCCCTTTCACCGAGCGGATGGTTATATTCCCGCCTCCGGTCTCCAGCTTCAGGTCGCCGCCCACGCTTCCCACGTCAACGGAATCGCCGCCGGTTTCCACGTTTACCGATCCGCCAATGTCATCCACTCGCATGCTGCCGCCGCCGCTTTGAATGTCCACTCGCCCGGAAATTCCAGTGGCTTCCACCCCGCCTCCGCCCGTCTCAATCCTCACTGAATCCGTGTCGCGCGGAACGTTGATCACAAACTCGCCGGAGAAACTGTGCTCCGAACCCATCCGGATCGTCATGCGCGCCGAACCCATGTGCATGGAATGAGTGCCCTGCCATTCCCCCACTACCCACGCCGTGTCTCCCTTAACGTAGGTCGTGACTTTATAGGCTTGAAACTGGCGCCGCGCATCTTCCTCCGACGAGCCGTGCGCGTGCATGTGAAAGCTGTAATCGATGCCCGAGCGTTGCGCCCCGTGCACCGCTACCGAGCCCGCATCGACCCTTACTCTCAGATTCTTGACTCCGGCCAGCGACCCCGTCATGAGCTGGCTCCACGCGCCGCCTTCGCGGGATACGTGTGTTTCCTGCGCCAAGGCCAGGGGTGCGAGAATGGCCAGTACGCCCATCAGGCCGACGAATTGTGGCGAACGCTTCAAAATAAACACCTCATCAGTCAATTTCCGGCAACTGCGCCAGCATGGTGCGGGCCTGCGACTTGATGTATTGGCTTTGATCCTTGGCGGCCAATGTCATCAACACGCCGCGCACGCTGCCGTCGGCCTTTACCGGCTCAATCAGCCGCAATGCCTCGGTGCGCACACCCGGATTCGAATCGTTCACCAAAGCTTCCAGCACCACGTCGCGGACGCGCACATCATCTTTCACGAAACCGCCCAGACCTTCCAGACATTTCAGCCGGACTCCTGGATTCGTGTCGTAGCGCAGCGAGTAGATCAGCGCATCCCGCACCTGCGAAACATCGGGCTTCTGCGTCAGCAGATCCACCGAATCCATGCGCACGCCGGAATTGTAGTTGTTGCGCGCGGCAAACAGCAGCAGTTGCTGGATGCGCTGGTCATTCATCGATCCCTGCGTCTCCAGAGTGGAAACCGTGTCGTACTTGATATCGATCTTGTTCGTGCCTGGCTCCTGAGTGATGGATCGAATGCCGGTGATCGAAGCCTCGGCGGGAGCTGCAGTTGTGCCGGCAGTCGGACCCTGAGGCGGATGAGCCAATACTCGGTAGGAGGTTCCCACTCCACCGGCAAAGCCGAGAATCAGAATCGCGGACGCCAGCGCCGGAGAGAATCGTACTTGCCGCAGCCAGTTCGCCGGATCGAACGCCAGACGATGCCAGAAGCGGCCTTGCTCGACCGTTTCCAAGGCTTCCTGCAACCGCATGCGGGAAGCCGCCAGCAAGTTTGGAGTGGGCTCGGACGCCCGTTCCTGCGACAGCAGGGCGTGGAACTCCTGCTCCGCCTTGAGTTCGGCCGCGCAATCTGCGCAGCGCTCCACGTGCTGCTCCAGTTCATGACGCGCGTCATCGGCCAGCTCGCCGTAAACCTGCAGCGTGATATTTTCTCGTACCCATTCGCACTTCATAATCAGACCCCCTCGGGGGAAGTATCCAAGTTCATGTGGGGACAGCCGCCCTCGGCTGTCCGGCCAGCGCGCAGCGCGGCCGCTCAATCCCAAATCCCTACCTCATATCCGCCAACTGCCCGCGCAATTTCTGCGTAGCCCGGAACAGCGTGTTCTTCGCGGTCTCTTCCGTGGTATGCAAAATCTCGCCCACCGTGCGCAGCTTCAATCCGTGGTAATGCTTCAGCTCAAAAACCATGCGTTCGCGCGGAGTTAACTTTCCCAGTGCTCCTGAGATCCTCGCGCCCAACTGCCGCCGCATCAAATCCCGCTCCGGATTCGCTCCCGCCCGTACGTCGGGAACCTGATCGAGCAGGTCAAACTCTCCGCCGGACGCGTCTTTCACCACCGGAGCATCTTCCTTGCGCACATTCTTCTTGCGCAGGTGATCCAGGCAAAGATTGGTCACAATGCGATAAATCCAGGTATAAAACGAGCACTCGAAGCGAAAGCTTCCGATGTTCTTGTAAGCCTTGAGGAAGGCGTCCTGATACACGTCCTGGGCGTCGTGCTCGGTCCCGGTGAGATGCAGCGCCAGCCGCAAGACCGCCTGATCGTAGTGGCGCACCAGTTCCTCGAAGGCGGCGCGGTTCCCGCGTTGCGCCTCACGAATGAGGATCGTATCGTCGATGCGGCGTTCTTGCCCAGCCATTCGGCCCCGCGCGGGGTCCTGCTGCTCACTGACCTGGTTTTCACTGACGCTGCAACCGCTGACTCTCTCGGACTTCGTTTTCGAGCGGGCCCGTGTACCAACCGCAAGTGTTACTGCTAAAACATCGGCCGGCATGTTCTTGTCATGTCCTGTGCTGCCCGGTGTCAATGCCGTACCCGGGCTTGCATAGGAATAGACGCTTAGTCAGCGGAACCGTGAGCAGGAATTATAGGCTGGCAGTGAGGATTTCTGCTTGAGGCTCAACAGCTTGGATAGACAGGATAGCCAACAAAACGAATAGACACATGTGGGGCAGCCCCTCTGCTGTCCCGGAGAGACGTCCGACAGTAGCCCGCCACTTCAGTGGCGGGAACCGGTCCTCAAAAAAGAAATCCGTGCCGTAGGCACGGTTGAAACGCAGAAAGGAACTTTCGAGCGCCCTACGGGACGCGGTGTGTTGGTGCTTCCCACCGCTGAACTGGCGGGCTCTCTTCAGAGGTGCCTACCGCACCCCCACTCGTGCGGGTTCCTACTCCGCGACCGCTTCCTTCTCGATCACAACTTTCAAATGCGCCGTCACATCCTTGTGCAGCTTCACCGGCACGGTGAACTCGCCCAGGGTCTTCAGCGGCTCGTGGAGCTGGATCTGCTTCCGGTCCAGGTTGATTCCCTTTTTCACGATGGCATCGGCAATGTCGCCGGAGGTGACCGAGCCGAATAGCTGATCGTGCTCGCCCGCCCGCTTCGTGAACGTAGCCGAGAGCCCTTCAAACTGCTTGGCCAATTCCTCGGCCTGCGTTTTCTCCTTGGCCGACTTGCGCACTGAAGCAGCCTTCATCTGCACGATGACGGCTTTGTTGCCGGCAGTGGCTTCAATGGCCAGCTTGCGCGGCAAAAGAAAGTTACGCCCATATCCTTCGGCAACCTTCACCACGTCGCCGCGCGATCCCAACTTGGTTACGTCTTCTTTGAGAATGACTTCCATGATATGACTCCGTCTTCAGATCTTGTTGGCCACGGATTCACACGGATCTTCACAGATAAAATCAAAAATATTCTAAAGCCCTATCCGCGAGAATCCGTGCAAATCCGTGGCTAAATGCCTTCTACGATGCCCGCCCGGCAAACGGCAGCAATGCGATGTTGCGGGCCTGCTTGATGGCCGAGGCCAGCCGGTGCTGGTGCGGCGAACACACGCCGGTCAGCCGCCGCGGCACGATCTTGCCGCTCTCGGCCACGAACTGCCCGAGCAGCCGGTAATCTTTGTAGTTGATGTCGGCGATCTTCTCCGTGCAGAACTTACAAACTTTCTTGCGCCGGAAAAACTTGCGTCCACCCTCACGCGGCGGACCGCCGGGGCCGGAACGTCCTCCACCGCCGCCTCCGCCGAATCGCGGGCGGTCTCCTCCGCTAGAACGCTCGCCGAAAGGTCGCGATGGCCTCTCCGACGCTGGCGCTGGTGCTTTCGTCTCTTCAGTCATAGTGCTCCTTTAAAATCAGTTGCCAGTACCCAGTTGCCAGTAAACCCACATTCGTCTTCCCAAGCCGGGACCTGCAATTTTCCGCGCTGTTCCACTCGGTACTGGGTACTAGGTACTGCTTACGCCGTCGCCGGAGTTTCCGCCGCTGGCGGCGCCGCAGGCGCTTCTTCCGCCACCGCAGCCGGCTGCGCGCTTACCTTCTTCTTCGCGTCGCGCAACTTCTTGATCTTATCCAGGCGCTTCAGCTCTTCGTCCACGCGCACGGTCAGGAACTTGATGACCTGCTCGGTGACTCGGAGGCGGCGCTCCAGTTCGTGGATCACCGTGCCCACGCCTTCGATCGTCATCAGAACGTAGATGCCCTCGCGGAATTTGCGCACGGCATAGGCCAGACGGCGCTTGCCCATCCGGTCCACGCTCTTCACCGTTCCCGCGGCCGACGTCACCGTCGATTCCAGGTTCGCTACCAGTTTGTCCAGATCGTCGTCCGCCATATCCGGCCGGACAATAAACATCAGTTCATAAATACGATTCATTGCCATCTCCAAGCAGTGGCCAGTGATCAGTGGTCAGTGACCAGTGACACCCGCAACTGCGAAAACCATTTTGTCCAACTCATTTCCGTTCGCTCTGATCACTGATCACTGATCACTGGCCACTAGCCACTGATCACTGCTCTTCCTTGCGGTTAAACCGGTTCATGGCCGCCGCCGGACCTTCCGTCAAAATCACTTTCACCGCCTCTGCGGCGGTGTCTAAGATTCCATCCACCACCGCCAACTCTGCCTTGCGCAACGGCGATAGCAAGTACCGCTCGCCGTCTTCCACTTTGCGTTCCGGGGCAACGCCGATCCGGATGCGCAAGAAGTCCTGCGTGCCCAGCGCCCCAATGATCGACTCAATCCCGTTATGCCCCGCCGAACTTCGCCGCGTATGAATCCGCAACGTGCCCAGCGGAAAATCCAGCTCGTCCTGAATCACGATCAAGTCCGCTTCCGGCTTCGCCTCGTACTCCGCCACCAACTCGCGGACCGATAAACCGCTCAGGTTCATGTAGGTTTCGGGCTTAACCAACAGCACCGGCTCGTCCCCTACCTGTATCCTCGCCGTCAGTGCCCGGCACTGCCGGTTCCTGATCTCAACCCCGTGCTTGCCGGCGATGCGATCCACCACCAGAAAGCCCAGGTTATGCGGCGTGAGTTTGTACTCGTCACCAGGATTGCCAAGGCCAACGATCAGTTTCACGCCGTATTAATTTCCTCCGCTCGCGCTCGTCGTGAAGCCCAATTGTCATCCCGAGCAAGCGTTCTTTGCGCAGCGAGGGATCTGGGCGAGCCGCGCGAAGCGTCGCGCTCTTCGCGACGCAACAATCGCGCGTTCGGTTCGCTTCCTTATTTCTTCTCCTTCTTCTCGGCCTTCTTCTCGCCCTTTTCCGGCTTCTCGGCAGCCTCGCCTTCTTCCTCAGTCTCCGCCTTGCCCTTCTTGATGACTTCGGGCTCGGCCGGAACCGCGCCAGCTTCCGCCGCCACCGCTTCGGGCGTGACCACGACTTCTTCCTTCACGCTGGTCACGTGAGCCACGGGCTGATTCGCGTCGGTAAGGAACTTCAGCTTTTCGTTACGCGGCAAATCCGAAACGCGCAGCACCTTGCCGAACGTGAGTTCGCTCACGTCGACGTCGATGTGGCCGGGGATATCGCCCGGCAAGCACTCGATATCCACCTCGCGCAGCATCTGCTCCAGAATTCCGCCCTCGGTCTTCACGCCAGCCGGAACGCCCTGCAGCACCACGGGCACGCTGACTCGCAGCGCCTTATCCATGGCGATTCGCTTCAGGTCGATGTGCAGCAGATGGCCTTTGATCGGTTCATATTGCCAATCCACGATCATGGCCTTGGTGCGCTCGCCGCCATTCAGCGCGAGATCAAAAATCGTGTTGTGACCACTCTCCGAGCGCAAGATGCGCAGTACGTGCCGCGGATCCACGCTCACTGACAACGAGTCCTTGCCCGCGCCATAAATCACGCCCGGGATCTTGCCTTCACGGCGCACGCGCCGGGCCTGGTTCTTGGTGCCCGATTCCCGCGGTTCTGCTTCCAGAATGTTCTGTTCCAATGTAGTTGCCATAATTTCGATTCCTGCCTTACATGAATAATTTGCTGACCGAAGTCTCTTCGTGAATCGACTGAATCGCCCGCCCAATCAATCCCGCGATCGAAAGCACCATAATCTTGGACTCGCCTTTTGCTTCCGCCGTCAGCGGGATCGTGTTCGTCACCACCACGTGCTCGATGCCGGAGCTGTGAATGTTTTCCACCGCCGGATCGGAGAGCACCGCGTGCGAGGCGCAGGCATAAACCGAGGTGGCTCCGTTTTGCAGCAGCGCCGCCGCCGTCTTCACCGTCGTACCGGCAGTATCAATCAGATCGTCAATGATCAGGCAGGAGCGCCCCTTGACGTCGCCGATCACGTGCATCACCTCGGCAACATTCATCTCGACCCGGCGTTTGTCCACAATGGCCAGCGCCGCATCCACTTTCTTCGCGAAAAACCTGGCTCGCTCCACGCCGCCTGCGTCGGGCGAAACTACCGTTAAGTTCGGCAGGTTCAGTTTCTTGAAATGATCCACCAGCACCGGCGAAGCGAACAGATGATCCACCGGGATGTTGAAAAACCCCTGTATCTGCGGCGTATGCGGATCGACAATCAGAGCCCGGTGCGCGCCCGCCGTGGTGAGCAAATCCGCTACCAGCTTCGCGGAGATCGGCACCCGCGGCTTATCCTTGCGATCCTGGCGTGCATATCCGAAGTAAGGCATCACCGCGGTGATGCGCCTCGCCGATGCGCGCTTGAACGCGTCAATCATCAGCAACAGCTCCATCAGATGTTCATCCACAGGGCGGCAAGTCGGCTGCATCACAAATACATCGCAGCCGCGCACGTTCTCCTGGATCTGGACGTACACCTCGCCGTCGGCAAAACGCTTCACCATCGCCTGGCCGCGCGGCATGCCGAGAAAATTACAAACCTCATCGGCCAAAGGCTCGTTCGCCGTGCCGCTAAAAATCTTGAACTTCTCGTCCACACGCGCGCGCGGCTTGCGTTCCGCTTTTTCCTCGGGCACGGGTGGAACCTGCTTCTCGGCTTTCTCCGTCTTTTCCGCCGGCGTGACTAAAGTAGCCATAAGTTAGCTGTTAGCCTTTAGCTGTTAGCTCTTAGCCAAACCTTCCTGCCCTTAGGGTTCAAGCTAAGAGCTAAAGGCTAACAGCTAAAAGCTGCATTTCTGGCTGGGCCGCTAGGATTCGAACCTAGACAAAGTGCTCCAAAGGCACTTGACCTACCATTAGTCGACGGCCCAGTAAGTTATTGTTGATTTTGGATTGTTGACTGCCGATTGAGACCCGCCTCAACCAGCGCCCTAATTGTCAATCAACAATCAAAATTCAACAATCAAAAACTTTTCCAGACCATGTGGCGACGGCCGCCTTCGGCCGTCCAAGCGAAGCCTGCCCTGAGCCTGCCGAAGGGGCGTAAGCCGAGCGCCCCGACCACGGGACCACTCGTCCAGGTGACCGAGCGCCCCAACCGCCGACTACCCCGCAAGAATCCGCCGCCAGTATTCCCGCCGCTTCAGCGTGACCGTCGCCTGCGCCGCCCAGCCCTGCCTTCGGAGCCGCGCCACCGCCGCGCGCGCCGCATCTTTCGAAGCGAACAGCCCGTACAGCGCCGACCCGGAGCCCGACAAAGACGCATACTTCGCGCCCGCGCGCTCCAGCGCACACTTTCCTTCACTCAGCTCGGGATACTCAGGAAAGACGACTTGTTCAAAGTCGTTCTTGATCCCGGCCCGGACAAGCTCGAGAAGTGGATTCTCGGCCCGGCCCCTTCTAAAAGGAGCACCGGAGTAACTCTCGCTCAGCCACGCCGACAGCCCTCGGCCAAGCTCAACCATTCTATCGGATGCTGCAGGGACCGTCAATTGTGCGTCGCTGGTTGAGACTCCGGCATCGCCACACAACCGATCCCATTCCCCAAAAGCCTTCGGCGTCGAAACTCCCACCTCCGGCGTCACCACCACACACGCCATCGCCGGCAAATCCTCCAGCGGATAAACCTGTTCACCGCGCCCCACGCCCAGCACCGTCCCACCTACCAGGAACAGCGGCAGGTCCGATCCCACTTCCGCCGCGATTCGCAGCCGCTCCGCAGCGGCCAAAGGCTTCTTCAACACGCGCTCCAGACCCAGCAGCGCAGCCACCGCATTCGCCGAAGCCCCACCCAGCCCGCCCTGCACCGGCAACCGCTTCTCAATGTCGATAACGACACGCCCTTTCGCAAGCAGAGCTTCCATGGCCTTCTCGACGATGCGATAGCAGGTGTTCGATTCATCTTTCGGAACTCTCGAATCGTCACACCGAATCTCAATCCCAGTCCCTCTCTCCAAGCTCACCTGGATCGCGTCATGCAAACCGATCGTCTGATAAACCGTCAGCAGTTCATGAAAGCCATCCTCCCGCGCCGCGCCAATGCGCAACCCAAGATTGATCTTCGCGAACGATCGAACCAGCACCGTCATGGCAGCAAGATTGTAAGCCATCCCGAATCGAAGGGTGAGTTCATGGCGACGAACCTCCCCGCCGTATCTAGGCTTCTGTGCCGACAATATCCGTCCCGCCCCACCCGATACACCACCTTGGTAATCTCGACCCGCGCCGAAGATTAGGGCAGCCTAATTGTGATTCCAATCACACGAACCGGCGACGGTACCCCCGGTTGGAACCATGTACGACCGCAAACACGAGTGCTGCCCGCCCCCCGCGGGATCCTGTCAGCACTGTCCCGCAAGTTGGGTGTAAGCCGTTGCCTGCGGAAAGCAAGATCGACCCAAATTTCAGCCCGCGTTCCACGACGACCGA
>Ga0116133_1000723_pt1 | contig 10089 bp, 9 predicted proteins | sample June2015DPH_19_2_FD_89736 | JGI IMG/M metagenome (GOLD analysis project Ga0116133, IMG submission 89736) | Peatland microbial communities from SPRUCE experiment site at the Marcell Experimental Forest, Minnesota, USA - June2015DPH_19_10 | ecosystem: Environmental > Terrestrial > Soil > Wetlands >...
CTTCCACAATCCCTGGGGAACGCCGCTCTTCAGTTCGGCCTTCTTCAGTATTACTGGCTTGCACCTGCTGCACGTGACCGGCGGCGTGATTGCTCTAATTGCCGTTGCGATTCGCTACCAGGGTGGCCGCTACGGAGCCGATGATATCGAAGTGACCGGTCTCTACTGGCACTTCGTCGATCTGGTTTGGATGTTCGTGGTTCCGCTGATCTATCTGATGAATCTGAGTCACTAGGATTAAAGAACGAAAGAGGCAGGAGGAACTATGGCTGTAGCCGAAACGCACAACACCGGTGGAATCGGGAAAGACGTAGCGATCTACGTTCTCCTGCTGATTTTGGCCGGGATCCAGTTCATCATCGCCTACCAGGACATCACCGCGTCGCAGATGTTCGTGCGAATGTTGTCCGTCGCCATTATCGAAGCCGGGCTTGCGCTGCTGTTCTTTATGCACTTGTCGAAGAATCGCGGCCTCATGTGGTTTGTCGTGATTTTCACGGTTGCCGTACTCCTCGGTATGCAGTATGGCTGGACCGACAGCTTCCGTCTGCTGGATGGCGTAAGGTGGTCGCACTAACATTAGTGTGGGAAGGGCACGACTTCAGTCGTGCCGAAGAAATCGGGAAGGGCACGACTTTAGTCGTGCCGATAAGGTTCTGGATCAATGAAAGGGCTTTAGCCCCGGAGGGCGGCCGCCGAAGAAGTTGAATATGAATTGGAAATCCATCTCGATACTGGTCCTTGCAATCGGCGCGCTTTTCCTGTTAACCACCTCCGCCTCGGCCCAAAGTTGTGCGCTCTGCTACACCCAAGCCGCGTCCTCTGGCTCTCGCATGATCCAAGCCCTGAAGAGCGGCATCCTCATCCTGATCGCTCCCCCGACGGTGATGTCCGTCGGCGTCATCTTCGTCTGCTACCGCAAACGCAATCAGACCATGAAAGACGATGTCGACGAATCCGACCGCGACTGGAAGACCGGCGAGAAAGATTCAGACAAAGCCTGGTAGAACACAAACAGCTTTGTCATCCTGAGCGGAGCGAAGGACCTCCTGCACCTCTACGCTTACCCCCACCGAAAACGTCGATCCCTCCCAAAGTCTCCGTAAGTCTGCGACTCACCGCGATGCCAGTAACCACCGTGGAAGAGTGGCGCTTCAGCGGCCTGCCCTGAGCGAAGTCGAATGGGCCGCGTCAAGGCGCAGAACTCGCGCGAGCCTCAGCCCTGTGGTTGCGAATGCCGGCGTGGCATGAATGCCGGCAGTACCGTGGAAGAGCGGCGCTTCAGCGCCGCGTCAAGCGCCCCAATGAAGGTCGGGCTTTAGCCCCGCGATCACTTCTTGTAGACCACCCCGCCCTTCATGACGAACGACACCTTCCCCAGCACGCTGATATCCTCCAGCGGATCCCCCGCAACCGCGACCACATCGGCAAAATACCCCGGCTCGAGCGCCCCAATCTGACCTTCCCAGCCCAGCAACTTCGCTCCATGCAGTAAATCCGCCTGCATCACTGCCAGTGGCGGCATCCCGTATTTCACCATCAGCACAAACTCCCGCGCCTGCGTCCCATGAGGAAACGGCCCCACATCCGATCCCACCGCCATTGGCACTCCCGCCGCAATCTGGTGGCGGAAATCCTGCACCTTCGTATCCAGCATCTCGCGCTCGTGCGCAGCCCGCGCCGGCGTCTCCGCATGTTCAGCAAAATATTCAAAAATGGTGAAAGTCGGCACCGCGTAGATTTGCTTCTCCCGCATCAGCCGCATGGTTTCATCGCTCAGTTGATTGGCATGGTCAATCGAAACCACTCCCGCCTGCGCCGCAAACAGCGTTCCCGGCTCCCCCGTGGCATGCACTGCCACGCGCTTGCCGACTCGCGCCGCTTCCGCGACCGCAGCGCTCAACTCCGCTTCCGTGTACTGATACACCGTCGAAAACTTGCCGTCCTTCACCGTGTCCTGCCCGGTTTCATAAATCTTGGTGAAGTCCGCGCCCTCCTTATATTGCTGGCGCATCACCGCGACCAACTCCGCGCTATTGTTCGCGTAGTCGGCGTTCGCCAGCACATGCTGCGCGGGGTTGAAGCCGATCGCGTCTTCATGTCCGCCGAGGATGTTGATGGCGTTCCCGCTCATCCGCATCCGCGGTCCCGGCGCCAGCCCATCGTCGATCGCATTGCGCACCGCCGTGTCGGCCGACCCCGCGCCCTCCGTCCCCATATCGCGCTCCGCCGTGAAGCCCGCCATCAGGTCATCGCGCGCCGCCAGCAGCGCCTGGATCGTGCGCTGCGGCACAGATTCCTGCACCGTCTGCAAATCCTCCGCCCCCGGATGCAAAAACAGATGCACATGCGCGTCGATCAACCCCGGCAGCAGCGTCCGGTCTCCAAGATCGATTACCTCGGCCCCAGCAGGACGCTTCACCGCCGAGCCCACTTCCACAATCTTCTCGCCCTCGACCAGCACTTCGCCCGGCTTCACGATGCGCCCATTCTTCACGTCGAGCAGACGCGCCGCGTGCAGCACGATTGGATGAGCGGGAGTACTTTGAGTTTGCGCCGTACAGAGCAGTGCGAAGCACGCAAAAGCCAACAATAACAATGACCGCAACAGTTGCGACTTAGTCATGATGTGAGGGATGCTAACACTTCGGAAAGCCGGAAACTACCGCGAAGCAGCCCTACTTGAATACACTGCGGGAGCAAAGATCCTCAATCGCTGGCGCGGCCGCCGGCGCTATCTTCGGACGCCTAATACTCCCGTGGAAGAGCGGCGCTTTCAGCGCCGCGTAAAGCGTACCCAATTTGTAGACTCCACCGGCACCAGAGCCGGCAGCGCGACCCCAGAAGCCTCTAGATCACGTCGAACCCTTATAGTCCCGTGGAAGAGCGGCGCTTTCAGCGCCGCGTAAGCACCCCGATTTTCCTGGGGCTTTAGCCCCTGTGGCCGCACTCCTATTCCCCGCACCTTTACTTCGCCTTGGAAAAATCTTCCACCGCAAACAACTGACCGCCACGCTCCACCACTCCCACTCCAACGGAATCCATATCCGCGTCCATCATATTCGCGCGATGGTTCGCCGATCGCAGAAACTCAGCCTGAATGGCTTCGACGTCGGAACCCTGAACTACGTTTTCCGAGAGCCATACAAAATGCGCTCCTGCCTGCGTAACTCGCGAAGCCAGCGCAGGCTCGCCCGGAAATCCATGTTCCGCTGCGCCATGCTGCGCCATCAGCGCCGCATGACGGTGCGCCGCCACCGCGAGGGCCTCGTTCCACTTCAGCGCCGGCACTCCCTGCGCCCGCCGTGCCCGGTTCACCGAAGCAAACAATTCCTGTTCGGCACTGCCGGTTTGCGCTTGTGCCGCCGAAAGCACCGCAACTCCAATGATCAAAACACCTGCCACCCGCAGCATGATTCGCACGTCGATCTCCCTGCTGAATCTTAACCCGTATCTTTTCTTTTTCTCTCGCTCAGGGCCTATCGAAGGTTCGCCGGCAGCATCTCACCAACGTAACCGCCAACCGCACTCACTTCGCCGGCCCTTTCTGTTCCTCCGGAGGCTGCGCTGGCTTGGCGAATTTTGCGTCATCCACCGGAACATTCTCCTTCACATCGCTTACCTGAATGGTGAACCTGCCAGTCGGTCGCGCCAGCGTCCAGCGAAACGGAATTTTCACTCCGGCCGCTTCCCGGTAATCCGCATAGTCGATCTGCGTTGGCAACTCTCCCAGCGGCGTTTCTCCCAACCGCACCAGCCGCACCAGCAGCCCCGATTGCTCGTCAAAATAAAGTCGCAGCGGCGTCTTCCCCGGCCGAGGTCTCACCACTACATAGGCGTCATGGCCGTCGATCTTCTCCCTTCCCTGCACCTTCGCCTCGCTGAACATCGCGTTCAAATGCGTCGCAAACTGCAGGTCCGCATCCATCGGAGCTCCATCGATATCCGGCCCGTGCATATCGTGCAGTGGGTGTCCCAGAATGCCCAGCCAGCCTTCATGTCCATCGAATGCGGTGATACTGTCGCCATTCGGCGTATGAGTCACGGACATCCGCTTGTCCGGCTCCTTCGAGTAAATTTCGATCGGAACATTTCTGTCGCCGAACGTAATCGTCCCCTTCATCACCCGGCTGCTAATTTTGTCGATCGCGGCGCTCCCGCCCACCACCTTGACGTATTTATCAAACAACTGTTCGGCGCTCGGTCCGCCAGTTTCCTTCGCCTGCGCTTCGTCGATCTCCTTCGCCTCCGCCATGGCCGGCTTCGAATCGGCCGTCATCACCACTGGCGTCGCCACCGGATTCGTGCTGCCCCGATGGCACGAGTAGCAAGTGACTTCGCGCTTCCCGTCGAAATTCTCCTGGTTGATGGTGATCATCATCTCCATCATCTTCCGTGCAGTCACCTTCGGCTTCTTGTCGTCCTTTTCGAACGCCCCCTGCACGTGGCAGAACTCGCACTCCACCCCCAGCGACGCGGTAATGAACTGCATCGCCGGAATCAACTGATCCCCCGGGATGTCTTTCAGCACCTGAATATTCTTGAACTCTAGCACCGCCGTTTTCGCTGCCGGAGCCGCCGCCTGCGAACCTGCGCCGGATTGCGCCTTCGCGCCGCCGATCACCACGCCGCAAATTACGAAGACTACCGCGAGCCAAACAAAAAATGAATGGACAGCCGCCCTCGGCTGTCCATTCGAGCGCACCTCGATGCGTCCTTTTTCATTCATAATTGTTTCTAGCCTCAGTTGGAATCTCGGAAGTCTACCAAAACTTGCGTCGCAAACCCTCGCGCACCTCTAGCGAAAAGTTCCGGGTTTTTCAATCGCCCAATGACCCAATCTCCCGATCGCTCAATTTCTCTTACGCTGTAAAAAGAACTGCCACTTGTCCATCCCCGCCGGAATCGCCACATCGAAAAATCCCACCATCATTTCCTGCGACGTCTGGTCGCCCCACGTCACCAGTTTGTCCGGATCTGGATTATGCGGATTGTTCTTCGAATTGTCGTACCAAGCCACCGCCCGCAGCTTCGTCCCAGCCTTCAGCTCCCGCGGCTCTGCCAGCCTGTAACTCAACTGCCAGTGAAAGTGATAATTCACCCGCAGCAACGGTTCCACGCTGCCATTGTCGTGCACAATGTCATATTCAAAGCGCTTTCCGCGCAGGTGCATGTGTGGAAACAGGCTCAGCAACGTCGCATCGTTCGGCAGGGTTCCCTGCACTTCCACGCGAAAGTCATCGGCTCCCGGCGGAATCATCAGCGCATGATTATTCAGCTGCAGCGTGACTACCCTCTGCTTCGGCGGACTCTTCGCGAACACCAGTCCCACGCTCGTCTCATCGCTCGCGGCCTCGCCATTCGTGGTGTAGTGCATCTGAAACACCAGGTCCGATCCCCCCGGAACAAATTTCGCCATGCCATCCGTCCACCGGTCCGGCGCGCTTCCCGGCGCGTACACCAGCAGAAGATCGCTGGTGGTCTCGTGCGCCTGCCGCCGCTCCTCCGGATCGCTCAACATCGATGCCCTGAAAGCCTCGCCCACCGGCGCATGCCGCAGCCACGGCGAATCCGGAGGCCGTATATACACCACCGCGTGGTGCACATGCGCCGGGCTCGAAGGCCGCACCTCCACCATCTGCACCCACTTGTCTTCGGCAAAATGCGTGGGCACAATTTCGTAGGTATATTCCACCTCGCCATGCGCTGGAATTGGCACCGGCTTCGGCATCTTCACTACCACGTCCGGCTGCGGAATATTCCAGCCTTCACTCCATTTCGGTGGCGCGGGCGCGTCGATCATATTCCCCGCAGGCGCTCCAGCATCGGCCCACGCCCCAATCGTCTTGATCTGCTCCGCGCTCAACGACGGATCATTAGAAAACCTTCCATACCGTGGATCGGCGAACCACGGCGGCATCATTTTCATATCCACCGCCGCCGCAATTTTACCCGCCCAAGGTCGAACTTGCTCATACGTCACCAGCGGCATCGGCGCAGCTTCGCCGCTGCGGTGGCAACTCTGGCATTTGTCCTGCAGGATCGGGAGAACGTCCCTATAAAAGGTAGGCGCGCCAGCTTGAGACTTGCTCCCTTGCGCGGCCGGAACGGAACCCGTCTGTGACACCGCTCCCATCACCACCAGAGAGGCTACCGCTGCGAAGAGCGTCGCGGCCTTCTTCACGACCGCAGAAACTCCAGCGTCAACGCCCAGGCCTGCCGCGCCGAGTGCGGTTCATACGTCGCCCGCTCGTCGCAGAAGAATCCATGATCCGCGCGGGAAAACTCTGCATTCACGTAAATTTTCTTGTGTGCGCTCAAGGCCTCAGTCACTGCTCGCCGATGTTCCGGCGTAATGTGCTTGTCCAATCCGCCCCATATAAATAAGGATGGGGCCTGCAGCTTCGACGCCCGGTCGAGCAATCCAGGTGCGATTCCTCCTCCATAGAACGAAACCGCCGCGCGCAGCCGGACCGAGCTGTTTGCAATAAACGAAACTTTCCCGCCCATGCAGAATCCCACGCACAAAATCTCGCCCGCCTTTACCGCCCCGCTCGACCCCAGCCAGTCGTGCGCCGCCCGCACATCCGCCTCAGCTGTCTCCGTCGTCACTGCCTGCATGTGCGGCATCACGGATGGAAAATCTGTATAACTGACCTCAAATCCCGGCGGCGCCGTGCGATGAAACAGCTCCGGAGCGATCGCCACGTATCCCTCCGCCGCAAACCTCTCCGTGACATCGCGTATGTGATGGTTCACCCCAAACGCTTCCTGGAAGACGAGTAATCCCGGATGTGTCCCGCTATCGTTAGGACGCGCTACATACGCGCCCATCAGTGTTCCATCCCCAACGGTGAGTTCAACCTTTTCTTTTGTGATCGCTGCGCCGCTCATATTGACGACTCCCTCATATCCACAGTCTCGCACAAACCCCGCGAGCGGCGCGCACGCCTCCCTGCAAAAATGCTAAAGTAGTCGGTCCATCGTATCGACCATGTCCGCTCCCAATTCCAGCTTCCTTCGCGCCTGCAAATCGCAGCCCGCCGACCACACTCCCGTCTGGTTCATGCGTCAGGCTGGACGCTACATGCCCGAATATCGCGCCGTTCGCAAGCAGCATTCCCTCCTCGAAATCTGCAAGATGCCCGCCCTCGCCGCCGAAGTCACCATCACCGCCGCCGAGTTTCTCGGCGTCGATGCAGCCATCATCTTCGCCGACCTCCTGCTCCCGCTCGAAGTCATGGGCCTGCCCTTTCATTTTTCCGCGGGAGAAGGCCCGGTCATCGAGAAGCCTGTCCGCACTACCGAAGACGTCGCACAACTCCGCACCGACCGCGCCGCCGAACTTGGCTATGTCTCCGAGGCCGTGGGTTTGGTAGCGAAACATTTTGCAGGAAAAATTCCCGTCATCGGTTTCTGCGGAGCGCCCTTCACCCTCGCCAGCTACATGATCGAAGGCGGCGGCTCCCGCCACTATCTCCACGCCAAGAAGATGATGTACAACTCGCCAGCCAACTGGGATGCGCTGATGCGCAAGCTGGTCGATGTCACCGCCGAGTACTCCGCCTCCCAGGTGCGAGCCGGTGCCGATGTTATTCAGATTTTCGATAGCTGGGTCGGCTGCCTCAGCGTGGAAGATTATCGCCGCTACGTTCTGCCGCACGTCACCGTTCTCGTGAAGCGCTTGCAGAAAACCGGCGCGCCCATCATTTATTTCGGCACCGACAGCTCCACCTTGCTTCCCGCGATGAATGAAACCGGAGCCGAAGTCATTGGCCTCGACTGGCGCATCCCGCTCGACCAAGGCTGGAGCGATCTCAACCATCGCTGCGCCGTGCAAGGCAATCTCGATCCCGTTCTTCTTTTCGCGGATTGGAAAGAATTAAAGTCTCGCGCCGAGAATATTCTTCGACTCGCCGCCGGGCGTCCTGGCCACATCTTCAATCTCGGCCACGGCATCCTGCCCGAGACTCCGGTTGAGAACGTGAAGAACCTCGCGCGGTTCGTACAGGAATACCGCGCAACCGGGGCTCGGTAGACAGCAAGAGTGAACGTGAACCCACGCGGTTACTTATTCTTGTGGCGACCACGAACGCTTGTAGTTCCGTGGAAGAGCGGCGCTTCAGCGCCGCGATAAGTCGGCTTTTTTAGGAAAGCGGCTTTAGCCGCTGAGGTCAGCACCCCACATTCATGACCCGCATCGCAATCATCGGCGGCGGCATCTCCGGACTCTCCGCCGCCTTCGCCCTCGAACCATCCCGCCGCGCTGGCGCAATCGAGTACATGCTCTATGAATCCTCCCCACAGCTTGGCGGCGTCCTCCGCACCGAGCATATCGACAACTGCATCGTCGAAGCCGGACCGGATTCCTTCATCACCGAAAAGCCCTGGGCCGCCGACCTTTGCCGCACCCTCGGCCTCAGCGATCAGCTCATCGGCTCAAACGACGCCGATCGCAAAACTTACATCCTCGTCCGCGGCCGCCTTATTCCCATGCCCGACGGCCTCATGTTCATGGTCCCAACCAAAATCCTGCCCACCGGATTCTCTCCGCTTTTTTCCTGGACCACCAAGCTCCGCATGGCGCAGGAACTCCTTCACCCGCCGCGCGCCGCGAACGGCGATGAAAGCGTAGCCTCTTTAGTCGAGCGCCATTACGGCGCGGAAATGGTCGACCGTCTCGCTGACCCTCTTCTATCGGGAGTCTATGGCGGAGAAGCCGCCAGCCTAAGCGTGCGCGCCGTGCTTCCCCGCTTCGCCGAGATGGAGCGCACTCACGGCAGTCTCGGTCGCGCCATGCTCGCCGCTCGAAAGAAAATGCCGCGACCCGCAAACAAGCCTGCCGCGCCGCTTTTCACCTCGCTGGAAAACGGCATGCAGCAGCTGGTTGAGGTGCTCGTGCCGCGCCTCAACCCATCCTCCCTCGTTACCAATGCTCCCGTGCAATCCATTCAGCACGAAACTGGAGGCTGGAACGTCTTCACAGGACCGAAGCCAGATCACTTCGACGCCGTCATTCTCGCCCTGCCCGGGCTCGCCGCAGCCACGCTTCTTTCAACTTGCAGTCCCGAGCTCTCCGCCGAACTCGCCGGCATCGGCTACAGCTCTTCCATCACCGTTGGTCTCGGCTACGATCGCGACGTCCGCCAGTCGCTCCCGCCCGGTTTCGGATTTCTCGTCCCGCGCAGTGAAGGCAAACGCCTGCTGGCCGCCACGTTCGTCCACAACAAATTCCCTCACCGCGCCCCTGCGGACCGCGCTCTTCTCCGTTGCTTTTTCGCCGGATCCAGCGCCGAAAACGTTTGGCAGCTTTCCGACGACGCCATCATCGCCATCGTTCGCACCGAATTGCAGCAGATCGTCGGCCTCCGCGCCACTCCGCTCTTCGCCCGCGTTTATAAATGGAAGTCCGCCATGGCCCAGTACGGCGTCGGCCACCTCGACCGCCTCGAACGCATCGAACGTCTGCGCCAGCAGTTGCCCAGACTCGCGCTTGCCGGCAACGGCTACCGCGGGATCGGTGTCCCCGATTGCGTCCGCTCCGGCCAGCAAGCCGCCGCGCAAGTCCTTACTCCCTAGAAACTTTCGTGGAGTCGCTGTCATCCCGAGCGGAGCACGCGGATTCGCCTCATGAATCCGGATGCGTAATCGAAGCCTGCCCTGAGCGAAGCCGAAGGGGATTCCTGCAATCTCATCCGAGTTCCGGACTCCTCGCTGTTTTTTCCGCATAGTCAGGGCAGTCGGAGGCACTACACCGCAGATACAACCGTGGAAGAGCGGCGCTTTAGCGCCGCGTTGAGCGTTCCAAAATCAAACTGGCTTTAGCCCAGTTTGTGATTTTGGGTGGCGCAGCGCTTGAGCACCGCGATCCCGCTTCTTTGTTGATGGGGCTTTAGCCCCTGAGGTCCCGCCTAACCCCTACGCCGGGATCGCCTTTCTCAACGCTTCCTCCCGCCGCATCTTTCCCACCACCAACTTGATCTCGTCGTAAGTAATTTCCGGCGGCAAGATATCTTTCAGCGCTTTGAGCCGCTCCATCCCCGCCTTCACGCACGCCGCTTCAATCACCGACTGCTTCTCCTTGCTCAC
>Ga0116133_1000726_pt1 | contig 10067 bp, 6 predicted proteins | sample June2015DPH_19_2_FD_89736 | JGI IMG/M metagenome (GOLD analysis project Ga0116133, IMG submission 89736) | Peatland microbial communities from SPRUCE experiment site at the Marcell Experimental Forest, Minnesota, USA - June2015DPH_19_10 | ecosystem: Environmental > Terrestrial > Soil > Wetlands >...
AGCAAAGAAACGATCTCGCGCTCTTGCGACATTGAAAACCAACCCCACTCCAGCTAGCAACACGAAGGCTGGAACGATGACCAAAGACCAGGTGAACGGTCGTCGAGGTCGTACCCCAAGTCCAGGCTGAGAGACCGCGACAGGAGGATCAATCGCCTCTGTGGGCGTCTTCGTTGCTTTCGCTTCGACCGTAGTCTCCACCGGAGCGATGAAGCGGTACCCAAGTCGAGGCAAAGTCTCGATGTAACTGGGCTCCGTGGCGGAATCGCAGAGCGCTTGGCGAAGTTTCTTGATAGAGGTGTTGAGCCCGTGCTCGAAGTCGACGAAGGTGTCGACCGGCCAAACCTTCTGCCGGATCTCCTCCCGGGTCACAACCTCGCCCGCCCGGCTGAGCAGTAGCTCCAGAATGGCGAAAGGTTGGCCGCGGAGTCTGACTCGTGTCCCGTTTTTGGACAACTCCTGAGCGCAGGTCTTTGCCTCAAACGGTCCGAAACGGAAGATCAACGAGGGCGTGTCCATGGCCAGACCCCGCAGTGGGTGCGGGTTTTTTGACCGAGGGATTGTACCATCGCACCGTCTAAACCCGGCACGCCAAATATATCTACATTTCTTATCAATTACTTAACCACTCACCTACAACTCACCTCCAATTCACCTCCCGTGCATTGTCAGTACTGGCGCGAATAGGAGAGAGTCGCTGCCGCAACGCAGCGGCATCACAGACCGCAATCGAATTGGAGCCCGAGTTTTGATCTTTGCTCCCCAACTGCTCTGATCCGGTGACATTTTTTCACCGGATCTCACGCTCAAACGAAAGCGCTGGCGAAAGACACCAAAACCTGATTGTGACGGCGAAGGGGAAATCGTGACGTAGGGAGGAGCCGCCGAGATGAAAACCAAGTCCTGCACCAGAATCTTCGTGCTGACGCTTTTGTTCTTCAGCTTTTCAGCGATCGCGCAAGACGCTCCCGGGGCAAAAGCTTCGGGGACGGTGCGACTAAGGCGATCTCCAGTCGCAGCGCACGGCACGCACTCGGAAATTGCAAGACTGCAAATGCGCGTGCTGTGAGAGTGCGTGAAACGAAATCCGCGCTCACGACACTATGCACACGAAAGTATGAGGGCGAGAGGTCGCTTTGCTCGGGCAAAAACAGCGTGACGGTTAAGCAACGCGTCGATTTTCTGGGGATGCCAGATCTCGGGGGAGAAATCTGGCCTCCGGACGCAATACGGCCTCAGGCGCTCCGGTCCTGGGGCCGCTATTCCGATCGCAGCAATCACTTGATCGTCAGATCGTAAATAGAAGGCAGTTCTCAATTCCCAGGCAATGTATTTAGAAAATCAAAAAGGAGGCCCTATGTACCGTATCAGCATTTGGGCGTATGTCTTCGTCTTGCTGGCCTGCAGCGTTGTGCCCATGGCCGCGCAGCAACCGGCCGCCGCTTCTGCCACAGTAGCCGTGCCGTCGATTATGAACTTCAACGGTGTGTTGACCGGTGTCAACGGGAAACCATTAACCGGCATTGTCGGCGTGACCTTCTACCTGTATCAAGAATCCCAGGGTGGGGCACCCCTCTGGATGGAAACACAAAACGTGCAGCCCGACAAGTTCGGACATTATTCAGTCGGGCTCGGTTCTACCAGTACCCAGGGGCTGCCCGCCAATGTTTTTGCTACGGGCGAAGCCCGTTGGCTGGGGGTGCAAGTTCACGGACAAGACGAACAACCGCGCGTCCTGTTGATGAGCGTTCCTTATGCCCTGAAGGCACTGGACGCCGAGACCATTGGCGGCAAGCCAGCTTCTTCCTTCATGCTGGCTCCTACTTCAAACTCGAAGGCGCCGGTACTGCCTCCGGGAACCATCACTGGCGGTGGCACGGCGGACTTTGTTCCCATCTTTACCGGAGCCTCGAGCATCGGGAATTCCAAAATCTTCCAGACTGTCGGGGGAAACGTCGGCATCGCTACGACGACGCCTGCCGCGAAATTGGATGTCAGCGGCACGGGTGACGTGCGTGACACTGTCACCCTGTTCCCCAAATCCACTCACCCCACATTGTCGGTGCACGGAACTGCATTCGAAGTCAGCAGCACCGGCAAAGTTACCTTCGTCTCGGGCCAGACCTTCCCCGGCACGGGCACGGTCACCAGCGTGGCAAGTGGAGCGGGATTGACGGGCGGACCGATTACCCATAGCGGAACCCTGAGCATCGCCAGCGGCGGCGTCACCAACGCCATGCTGGCACATTCGTCGTTAACCGTAACCGCCAACAGTCCCTTAACCGGCGGCGGATCGGTGTCGTTGGGCGGCAGCACCAGCCTCGGTCTTGAGAAGTGCTCGACGAACCAGATTTTGAAGTTCAATGGCAGCTCATGGACTTGCGTCAACGCTCCGGCCGGCACCATCACCGGAGTCACGGCGGGAACCGACCTCACCGGCGGCGGCTCCAGCGGCAATGTCACGCTGAACCTCGACACCACCAAGGTTCCGCTGTTGGCGGCGGCGAATAGCTTCACCAACACCAACTCCATCAGCGTGAGCAGCGGCGACAACTTGGACCTGTCCAACTCGGGTTTTAACAGCGGTGTCAATGTGTCGATTGGCGACGGATACGGTGTGTATGTCGCGGGCACCGGGCAAGGGTATCACGCCGATGTCGGCGGAGATGGCGGCGCCTTTACCTCCACTGGCGGTGACGGTTCGTACAACCTCGGCGGCGGTGGCGGCGTTTACGCAGAGTCCGATTTTGACAACTCGTTCAATGCGGGGGCAACCGCTTTTGAATTCGGAACGACCGAGGAAGACATTGGAGTCTGGGCATTCAGCGACAGCCCGGCCGGGATGGGCCTCTACGGCGAGACGGTGCTGGCGAGTACCACAACACCTCTTTTCAATGGCACATCAGGCGTCTGGGGCGATTCCTCGGGCAATGTTGGGGTCAACGGGACCTCCGATTCGAATTATGGGATCGTCGGCGCCACCTCGGACACCCGTGGGTTGGGTTATGCGGGGGGGATCTTTCTGAACTATACCTCCACAGCGGGCGACGCCGTGCTCTATACCTATGCCCCAAACGTCGGAGGCAGATGCGTCATGGATACCAGCGGCAACCTGGCCTGTACCGGATCGAAGTCGGCCGTGGTTCCGGTGGATGGCGGTGCACACAAGGTTGCCCTTTACGCCATCGAGGGTCCGGAAAACTGGTTCGAAGACGCGGGCTCCGCTCATCTCTCGAACGGCGAAGCGGTCGTCAACCTCGAAGGTATATTCGGCCAAACCGTCAATACCGACATCGAGTATCACGTGTTCCTCACCCCGAACGGGGACTGCAAAGGACTCTACGTCGCGCAGAAATCGCCAACTTCCTTTGTAGTTCGTGAATTGGGCGGCGGCACTTCCAGTATCGATTTTGACTATCGCATTATGGCAAAGCGTAAGGGATACGAGAACATTCGACTGGAAGACAGGACCAAGTTGTTCGCCGGACCTGCTGTCAAACCCGGATTGAAGCCGGTAGCCAAGCCGCCCAACCCGCATGACGTACGCGAGAAGCACGCTGCCATGGCCCGGCGGGTGGCGCAGGTCACGCGCGTGCCGTTGAAGAAAGTCAACTAGAGGCGCAGACTTTTCGGCTGCAGCCGTGTCGGCTAAGAGCAAGGCCAGATCTCGGGGAGAAATCTGGCCTTCCTAGAGGTGATAGGGCCTCGGGCGCTCCAGTCCCGAGGCCATCATTCCGAAATGACGAAAGCACTGGATTCTTAACGTCGTGGAGGCAGAATTTCGGGCGACCGATAATGCTTCCACATGCAGTTCACCGTTCGCCACAACACCAGGCAGTTTCCTGCTCGGTGCACATAAATGATCAGTAGTCCCGGGGCCCCAGTACTAAATCAGCAAGACAAAAAAGGAGGATCTATGTTTCGCATCAGCGTTTGGGTGTGCGTGTGTATTCTGAGTGTCTCTTCTGCGCTGCCAATGGCGGCCCAGACCTGGACCGCTCTAAATAACAAAGCCAGCTTCGGTGCCGGTACAGCTTTGCTGTTGACCGACGGCAGAGTCATGGTGCAGCAGAGCGACGCCGGTGGTTGGTGGACTCTGACCCCTGACAAAACCGGCAGCTACATCAACGGAAGCTGGACGGAAGTCGCTACACTGCCCTCCGGCTATGGGCCTCTTTATTATGCTTCCGCTGTATTGCCTGATGGACGGCTCATCATCGAAGGTGGCGAGTACAACTTTGGCAGCCAGATCGACACTAATCTAGGCGCGATTTACGACCCCGTAGCGAACACCTGGACCGCCATAACTCCTCCCTCGGGCTGGAGTAACATCGGCGACGCTCCGCGCGTGATTCTGAACAATGGGACGTTCATGCTGGCCGACCCCTTCAGCACAGCAACTGTCCTGTTCAACCCCTCAACCTTCACCTGGACGCCGGTGGGCTCTGGCAAGATCGATTCGTTTTCCGAAGAGGGAATGACCCTCTTGCCGAATGGCGATGTCTTGGTCGTCGATACCGAGAACGGTACCCACGCTGAGAGATTCAACTCCTCGACCAGCCGGTGGGGCAGTGCCGGTAACACCGGCGTTGTGCTGCCGTCCAACGGTGGCATGGGCATCGTCCCTGAGCTGGGACCGCAAATACTGCGGCCTGACGGTACCGTCCTTGCTAACGGAGCGACCGCGAACACCGCGGTCTACTATCCTGCGGTGAGTAAAGCGGGCACGGGTTACTGGATACCAGGTCCGACCTTTCCGACGGGAGTTATGGCGGATGCTCCAGCAGCCCTACTCATAACCGGTAACGTGCTGGTCGACACCAGCCCATTCTTCGGCTTTCCCTCTACGTTTTTCGAGTTCGACGGCGCCAATTTCAACGCGGTTCCGGCACCCCCGAATGCGGGCAACGATTCCTCCTACTACGGCCGTATGCTGGATCTGCCAAGCGGACAAGTCCTCTTCACCGATGGCTCCACAGGGGTAGAGATATACACTCCGTCGGGGAGCTACAACCCAAGCTGGGCTCCTATCATTACCGGCGTTCCGTCCTCGCTCACGGCCGGGGAAACCTATCAAATCTCTGGCGTCCGATTCAACGGCTGGTCGCAGGGCGCTGCGTACGGGGATGACGCGCAAATGGCCTCGAATTATCCCTTGGTGCGTATCACCAATAGCGGAACCGGCAACGTCGTTTATTGCAAGACGCACGGCCACAGCACGATGGCGGTCGCAACGGGAAACCGTATTGTGTCCACCAATTTTGACGTGCCCAGCGGGATTGGAACCGGCGCCAGCACCATTGTCGTAGTGGCCAACGGTATTCCGTCCTCTGGAGTCTCCGTGACTGTAGCTGCGGATAAGCATTCGAACTAGGTCCAGAACATGAGCCACCAAGAGTGTTGCCCATGTACTGGTTACTCGGCGTAGAAGCCGGCATGTAGTCGGAATTCAAAAGGAGGGTTTATGGTTCGCATCAGCAATTTGTTGTGGATGTTTGCGCTACTGGTTTGCTGGGCGTTGCCGGGATCGGCGCAACAGCCTGCATCCGGAGCCGCTAATCAGGTCGTGCCGTCGCTGGTGAACTTCAGCGGGGCGTTAACCAATACCAAAGGTAAGGTACCAACGGGTGTCGTGGGATTGACTTTCTCTCTGTACAAAGATGCCGAGGGAGGCTCTCCGCTGTGGCTGGAGACACAGAATGTGCAACCGGATAAGACCGGACACTACTCGGTTCAACTGGGCGCTGCCAGCAGCAACGGGCTTCCTGCCGAATTGTTCGCTGCGGGCGAAGCACGCTGGCTGGGCGTACAACAGCAGGGGGAAGCTGAACAGCCGCGTGTGCTGCTGCTGAGCGTTCCATATGCCCTTAAGGCTCTGGACGCCGAAACTATCGGCGGCAAACCTGCATCCGCCTTCGCGCTGGCGCCGTCTTCCACCAGTTCAGGGAGCGCCAACAAATTGCCTCCCGGAACTATCACTGGAACTGGGACGCTGGACTTCATCCCCCGGTTTACCGGCGCCTTGACCATCGGGAACTCCAACATCTTCGAGAATGCCGCTGGCAACGTCGGCATCGGGAACGCTGTTCCCGCCGCCAAGCTGGATCTCTCTGGCACCGAAGATGTGCGGGATACTCTGACGTTGTTTCCCAAGTTAGCTCACAACACTCTGTCAGTTCACGGAACCGCGTTCGCCATCAGCAGCACTGGGAAAGTGACCTTCATTGCGGGACAGACCTTCCCCGGCACAGGCACGGTAACCAGCGTGGGCAGCGGGGCAGGACTGACCGGCGGTCCCATCACGTCGTCCGGATCGCTTAGCATCGCTACCGGCGGCGTAACCAACTCCATGCTCGCAAATTCGTCGTTAACGGTGACGGCCAACAGTCCACTAACCGGAGGCGGAGCAGTTTCACTGGGCGGCAGCACGAGTCTTGGCTTGAAGACTTGCGCGGCCAGCCAGATCCTGGAGTTCACGGGTGGCGCCTGGACTTGCGTGAACATTCCGGCAGGCACCGTGACCAGCGTCGGAAGCGGGCTAGGCTTGACCGGTGGACCAATTACGGGGGCCGGCACTCTCGCCATCAACACTTCGGTCGTGCCTCAACTTGCGGCGGCCAACGCTTTCACAAACACCAACACAATCAGTGCGAACAGCACCACCGCCGCCCTTGGCATTTCGAATGCCGGCGGCAGTGGGATTAGCATCGTGGATTCTTTCAGCAATGCCTACGGAGTCTTCGTCTCAGGCTCCGGCTTCGAAGGCGTCACCGTCGATGGCACGATTTACCCTATCGTCGGTTACGGCGGCACCGGATATGTTGCTTCATATGGTGAAAACGTGAATGACGTCAATTTCGATACCGGTATCGAGGGCGTTGAGTACGGCACCACGCAGATCGACCTTGGCGTCGAAGGCTACAGCGCTAGCGTCGAAGGAGTGGGCACCTACGGGCAGACGATCAGCGCGAGCAACGAGGGTGGAACCATTTCGGGATCAGCCGCAATCGGTGCCTGGGGCGACACCAGCGCAGACTGGGGCGTTCTCGGCACCACCGATGAGGGTGATTCCATCGTCGGTTTTAATGCCAGCGAACCTTTCGCTACTGGGTATTTTGAAAATGACGAAATCACGTCCTCGGACGCTCCTGTCCTGGTCACTGTCGGCGGTAGCATCGGCGGCGCTTGCATGTTCGATGTAAGCGGCGACATGTATTGCAGCGGCTCGAAGTCCGCAGTCGTTCCTGTGGACAACGGCGCCCGCAAGGTCGCTTTGTACGCCGTGGAATCCCCCAAAAACTGGTTTGAGGATTTCGGTTCTGGTCGTCTCGCCAATGGATCGGCAGTGGTCGAACTGGAATCCACCTTCGCTCAAACCGTTAACACTCAGAATTATCACGTGTTCATCACGCCCAACGGCGACTGCAAAGGGTTGTATGTCAGTCAGAAGGCGGCTGGTGGGTTTGAAGTACGCGAACTCGGAGGCGGTACTTCCAGTATCGATTTCGACTATCGCATCGTGGCCGAACGCAGAGGCTTCGAGAACGTCCGTATGGCGGACAAGACGCAACTCTGCCGCCAGGGGGCGATGTTGAAAGGTGGCAAGAAGCGCGCGACGCCGCTTCGGGCACCGATTCCGCAGAGACCCCAGCGCCCGGCGCGTGGCGCGATGGTGCGTTCGGCCTTAGAGCCTGCCAGCACAGGGGCGAAGGCTAGGTAGATCCTAGGCGCTCAATTGGAGCCACGTCGGGAATGAACTGGCCCTCGTATGGTGATCGTCTTGGGCCATTCATTCCGGTGGATGCGACGGTAACGCTTCGCAGCTAAGACATGGGTTTATTTAGCTGCAAATAAAAGAAGGACAACATACAAGGAGACTTTATGAAAAAGTTAGTCACGATTGTTTTCACAGTAGCGATGGTCATCGCTCTATTCGGAGCCTATCACCACGTCCGAGCACAAGGAAATGAAAGGCCGTATGGCCCGTTCAAGAGGGCTGGAATTTCTCCACCGGTGGTTCTTAAGAGTCATACCTTGGTCACCACATACATCGACCAGGGTGCCGACGACATAACCCTCGGCTCTGGGTTCACGGGCATCGATAGCCCAGTAACCATAAACTGCCAGAGCGCCGGCGGGTGCACCATCGGCGCCGAAAGTTCGACAGAAGTTGGCGGCCAATCTGCCACCGGCGTCGAATATGGCATTTGCACTTATGTGGACGGCGTCGACGCGGGCAACTGCACCTATCAGGGCCCAGTACCCAGCAATGGCAGTTACGTAACAGGTTTTTTCAACAACGCCGTAGCGATATCCGCTGGCACACATACGGTTCAAGCCGTCGTGTTCAGCAGTGCCAGCGGAGTGTTCCTTGCGCAGTACAACAACACCTATCACCTGTACCGGCCCTAGAACATCAAGGATTGTGAGCACGAAATTCGCGTGACCTCAATCCAACCGCCACTGGCGGGGCAGTTCGATCTGCCCCGCTTGGCTTATCTTGTAACGCATCGCCGACAACCCGCCGTGCAGCGACCACCGTTTGCCTACTGGGGTGGAGCACTCCTATCGATATCTGCTACTGAGGAAGTCTCCAATCGCAGAGTAGGCGTTTGACAACGTTTTTTCATCAGGCAGGAAGACGATGCGGAAATGCTTGGTCCCGGGCTTTTGGCCGAAGCCAGAACCGTGAACCACCATCACGTGCTTCTGCAAAATGAGTTCCTTCACAAAGACATCGTCGCCTTCGGGAATGTCGATGCGAGGAAACGCGTAGAACGCACCGCGCGGAGAAACGCAACTTACCCGCGGAGTCGAATTGCACCATTGCACGGTGAGATCGCGGCGGCTGCGCAGTTTCTTGCGAACTTCGGGCAGGTGATCTTGCGGACCCTCGAGCGCCGGCTTGATGGCATACTGCTCGGGATGATTGGCGCACAAGCGTGAACGAAGCAGCCGCTGAATGCCTTCATCATATTGCTTCACAATCACGGGATCGCCGCTAACGATGCCCCACCCTATGCGCCAACCAGGAGCCAGATAGTTCTTCGACAGCCCGCCGAAAGTGACCACGGGAACGTCCGGCGCCACAGAAGCCAGTGCGATGTGCTCATCGTCTTCCAGAATCAGCTTGTCATAAATTTCGTCTGCAAAAACCACCAGATTGTGCTCCCGCGCCAGTTCCGCGATCTGCTCGAGCATAGCCCGAGAACACACCGAACCCGTCGGATTGTTGGGATTGATCAGCACAATGCCACGGGTTCGCGGCGTGATCTTTCTTTTAATGTCGTCGAGATCTGGTTGCCAGCCATCTTCCTCGTTGAGGTAATACGCGTTAAGCCCGATCCCAAGCTTGGCCAGCACCGCGGAGTAAAGCGGATAATCCGGACAAGGCGTCAGCAGATCGTCGCCCGGATTGAGCAGCGCAGTGAGGCAGAGATCAACCGTCTCGCTCACCCCGGTCGTGACGAAGACATCTTGAACGGTAGAGATTCCCTTGCGCGCGGCTTCTCCGCGAATGGCATCCAGGGCTGGCTTGATTCCCGACGACGGCGCGTAGCCGTTCTTGCCATCCCGCATGGCCTTGTACACAGCTTCGATCAGGTGAGGGGGAGTCTGAAAATCAAAGACGTTGGGATCTCCCACGTTGAGCGGCAGAACCTTGTGGCCCTGCTTGATGACTTCATCCGCGATACAAGCCAGATCACGAATGGCATAGCGAACGTTGTCAAGGCGGGAAGCGGCAGCAATTTCGCGGGTTTGCGTGATGGGCATGAATAGCTCCGACTAGCTGAATGCATTTTGACGGGAACGCGGCTCAAAAGCAAACCCTCAGTAGGTCGTAGATGTGCGGCGTTCAATCGCAGCGATGACAACGTGACGACGCTCGACGACGACCTCGAAAAGAATACGCCAGTTTCCCACACGCCTGCGGAAGCCGGGTAGCCCTTGCAGCTTGCGGATATCGCCCTGAAACGGATTTTGTTGCATTTCTCCCAGCGCAGACTCGATCCGCTTCCGGTCGCCTGCCGGGATGCGTTTAAGAGCTTTTCTTGCTGGCCCGGCGA
>Ga0116133_1000732_pt1 | contig 10053 bp, 7 predicted proteins | sample June2015DPH_19_2_FD_89736 | JGI IMG/M metagenome (GOLD analysis project Ga0116133, IMG submission 89736) | Peatland microbial communities from SPRUCE experiment site at the Marcell Experimental Forest, Minnesota, USA - June2015DPH_19_10 | ecosystem: Environmental > Terrestrial > Soil > Wetlands >...
AGGGTCTGTTTTTCTCTGTGTCTCTGTGACTCTGTGGTTAAGCCTTTATCCTTTCCCCGAAGATGGCTGTGCCCACGCGCACGCAAGTCGATTCCTCTTCGATCGCTATTTCGAAATCGTGTGACATGCCTATGGAAAGCTGGTCCATGGCGACGGATGGCAGCTTACGCGCGGCAATCGTATCGCGCAATTCGCGGAGCTTGCGAAAGTAAGATCGCGCGCCTTCGGGGTCGTCGGTGAACGGAGGCACGGTCATCAGTCCTAGGAACACTAGCCATTCCAGCCGAGGCGCTCCCGTCATTAATTCTTCGAGTGCGGGCGAATCCGGCGCTACGCCACTCTTCGCAGCTTCGCCTCCGACGTTGATTTCGATGAGCACATCCAGTTTCTTGCCGAGTGCGCGCGCCGCGGCGTCCAGCTTCTCCGCCAGCTTGAGCGAATCGACGGAATCCACGGAGTGAAACAACTCCGCGGTCTTCGCTGCTTTGTTGGTTTGAAGATGTCCGATCATATGCCACTCGGCGTCACGCAAATCCCGAAGAGCGTCGAACTTACCGGCAAATTCCTGGACGCGGTTTTCTCCGAATACTCGAAGCCCGGCGTTGTAGGCTTCGCGGATGCGCTCCGGCGGCTGCGTCTTGCTGACGGCCATCAGCGTGATGTCGTTGGGGCTTCGTCCAGCGCGGAGCGCCGCAGCGGCGACGCGCTCACGCACTGCGGCAATATTTTCGGAGATCGACATAGCAGGCAAAGAAGAATGCAGAAGTTAGAAGGCAGAATGCAGAAGTAATACCCGAATCCCACTTCTGCATTCTGACTTCTAACTTCTGCATTCAGGTTCTTGATTACATGATTGCCGTGGGTGGTGCCGGTTCCTCCGGAGTGCCGGCGTTCGCCAGCGGCACGCGCACCATCACAAAGATCAGCACGGCCAGCGCTGCCAGGGCCACCCAGAATGAAGGCGTCCAGTGGATTAGAGTCACATCCTTGCCCGACCCTACGAGCCCGGCGATGACCAGGCCGCAAAGCGCCTCGCCCGCGATCAGTCCTGAAGCGGTGAGCACGCCCGCGTTTTCTACGCGTGCCTTCTGCGCATCGTTGAGGCCGCGGCGGTCGCGAAGTTTGTCGGTGAGCCAGCGGATCACGCCCCCCACAAAGATGGCAAACGTGGTACCCAGCGGCAGATACATTCCGACCGCAAAGAGCATCACACTCTTCACTTCAATGAGGATCATGGCAATGCCCAGCAGGATTCCCACAATCACCAGCGGCCAAGCCATGTCGCCGCCAACAATGCCCTTGGACAACATGGCCATCAGTCCAGCCTGGGGAGCGGGCAGCGCCGCGCTGCCGAAGTGGTATGCCTTATCGAGTATGGCCAAGGGAAAAAACAACACCAGGGATGCCACCACAACGCCCAACAAGTCGCCGATCTGCATCTTGGACGGCGTGCCGCCAAGGATGTGGCCGACTTTCAAATCCTGTAGCATCTCGCCCGCGACGGCCGAGGACACGCAGACCACCGCCGCCACTCCCAGAACAGCCGCCACGCCGCCCGTACCCGAGACTCCGAGCGCGACCATCAACAGAGCGGCAATCACCAGCGTGCACAGGGTCAGCCCCGACACGGGATTGTTCGACGATCCGATCATGCCGACCAGGTTTCCGGAAACCGCGGCGAAGAAGAAACCCAGAACGATCATCACCAGCGCCGCTACCACGGAAGCGGTAATGACTTGCGAGTTCGAAAGATTGCCTGCGCTGCCGATGAAATAGTAGTAGAGGGCAATCATGGCCAGGAACACGACGCCGATGCCGGCAAAAATCGCCTTGGCCGGAAGATCGCGCTCCGTGCGGTTCGTGGCTTCATGCACCGCAGCCGATTTCTTCAGATCCGAAACGGCGCGGGCCATACCGACACCCAACTGCTTGCGCATTTTGAACAGCGTGTAGGAAGCTCCTACCAGCATTCCGCCGACGGCGATGGGACGGACGATCGAGTAGTAGATGGCCCCTGCCAGCAGCGGCCATGCGATGGTTTGTCCGGCGGGTTGTGTCGCCTGAATATACGGGCCAATGGTGAAGGTTAGGAGCGGAACCAGCAAACCCCAAGCCAGCACGCCTCCGGCAAAATTCAGCGCCGCCAGCCGCGGACCGATGATATAGCCCACGCCCAGATACGCCGGACTGATGTCGGGCGCCGTTAGCAGGGTTGCGCCGCCGGTGATAGTCGTCGCCACATTCGGATTCGTACTGGTGCGCAGCAACAGCTTCTTGCCGAGCGCACTGATGGTGAGAGGAAAGGTATTGTTGGCCGAGAAAACATTGATCGCGCCCAGCAGGTACATGAATCCGCCGAAGCCCATATTGGCAAACAGAATCTTGGCGGCCTTGGCGCCTTGCTGCCCGGCTTTGTGAATCTCCGAAGCGGCCACTGATTCGGGATAGGGAAGGTCGGCATCTTCCACCATCACGCGCCGGAGCAACGTAACAAACAGAATTCCCAGCGTACCGCCGATCATCATCAGGGCAACGGAGTTCCAATATTTTTCCCGGGTCAGCCCCGGCCACAATCCCGCCATGACAAAAGCCGGAATCGTGAACACTGCGCCGGCCGCCACCGACTCGCCAATCGAGCCCACGGTTCGTGCGATGTTTTCTTCGAGCAGCGTCCCTTTCATCAGCCGCAGCAGTGCCATGCCGATCACGGCCGCGGGATAGGTTGCGGCAATTGTCATTCCCGCCTTTAGCCCGAGATAGGCATTGGCGGCCCCGAGAATCGCCGTCATCACCAACCCGATGAGCACGGCACGAAAAGTGAACTCCTTCATCTCCATGGTTTCGGGGACGTAAGGAACGTGTTTCTTGGGGACCGGTGGGGCGACCGTGCTCATGGGCGAAATCCTCGCAAAGGTGGGTTGAGACCCAATTCTCTAAAACTTGTTGGCGAAACACAGGAACCGCGCACGTTAGCATGCGGGCGGCCTGCATTACAAGTGGGACGCGGCCCAGCATGGTTGGAATCCGCACCCGGGCCTTGGAACCGTCCCTACCACGAAACGCTTCCTGCATCTAAGATAGAACGATGCGCCAAATGGGCCCACCGGAGCTGGCAGAGACCGAACCACCCCTCGCGGACCTCCGCCTGCTGATCGCACCCGAACCCCGGCATCGCGTCTTCCTGCGGAATCTTCGCGATCTGCTTCGCCGACGCGAAGACGCTCCTCTGCATCTGCAATCCGCTCCCGCGGCTTTCTGGCCTGATGTCTTCGTCGACCGCCGGCTGCCCTGGCGCCGCTTCCTGCAGTCCGGCGCGTATCATGCGATGGCGCTCGCCATGATCTGGGCGGGATCGCGCTTCCTTGCCTTGCAGCCCCACGCCACGCCTCTGCCCACGTTCACCCATGCCGACGTGGTGTACTACACGCCCTCGGAATATCTGCCGCCGCTCGACACTCGCCGCCCAACCGCCGACCATCCGCGCAAGGCCGATCCGGAATTCTCGGCTCAGCCCATCATTTCCGTGCCGCCCCAGGCCGATAATCGCTCGCAGACCATCGTCACCGCGCCCAACGTCCAGTTACAGCGCGACGTTGCTTTGCCCAACACGGTAGCCTGGTCGGACACGCCGCGCCTGCCGATTGCGCCCGCTCCCACCGTGCTGGCATCTGAGATCACGCGGCTCGCGCCGCACATGGATCGCTCCGTGATTGCGCCGCCCCCGCAGGTGGACAATACATCGCGGAAAGCCATGCGAGCTCCCGAGTCATCCGTCGTCGCTCCTCCGCCCGACCTGGATGCCGCCTCTCACCGCCGCCTTGGCGAACTCAACGTCGGACACAGCACCGTCATCGCGCCCGCCCCGCAACTTTCTCTCGACGAACAGCGCACAGCTCAAGGACGCTCCGGTCCGCGCGGACATGCTGCGCAGGTCATCGCTCCGCCACCTTCGCTGGGAAGAGCCTCTGGAGGCTCGCGCTCCGGCGGAGGCATGGTCGCCCTCAGCCTGCATCCCGCGGTGGGCGCGCCGCCCGTGGCTGTGGCCGGCAATCGCCGCGGCACTTTCTCCGCCACTCCCGAAGGACATCGCGGAGCCTCCGGCGCTCCCGGCAGTTCCACCGGCGCTTCCACGGCGAGTGGAGCGGGATCCAGCGGCAAGGGAGCCGGCACCTTGCCCTCCGGACTCTACGTCGGCAAGAACTCGAGCGCCAACTCCGTCAACCCAAATCTGATCGCCGGCATGCGTGCGCCGCACGTCTCGCGGACTCAGCAGCCCGAAGGCGACAGCAAGCTTTCTGAAGCCGAGCGCGCCGTGTTCGGCGATCGCAAGATCTACTCGATGAGCCTGAACATGCCCAACCTCAACTCCGCCGGAGGCAGTTGGATCATCCGCTTCGCCGCGCTCAAATCGGAATCGAGCTCTGGCAGGCCTTCTTCTGCCGACGCGGCTCCCGACGATCTGGCCTCGCCGGTGGCGACCAGTAAGGTCGATCCCGCTTACCCGCTGGAACTGATGAAGCAGAACGTGAGCGGAACTGTCATTCTCTATGCCGTCATCCTCGCCGATGGTACGGTAGGCCGGGTGCGCGTGCTGCGCAGCGTCGACGACCGTCTTGATCGATTCGCCAGCCAAGCCGTTGCCAAATGGCAATTCCAGCCCGCCACAAAAAACGGAAATCCGGTCGCTGTCGAAGCCACTTTCTGGATTCCCTTCCGCCCCGCACGCGCGGGATCGGGCTTCTGAGGGCGGGCCAGCCGCGAAGCGGCGACAGAATGCAGCCCGCGGCGCAAGCCGTGGGTCGCTTTACCCATACCGCCAACAAGCCCCGAAAGGGGCGACGGAAACTAATCCCAAACCTACTTATTAGGCGGCCCGACAGTGCCTGGCACGGCGTACTCGCAGGGGGGCGAGGCTGCCCCATCCGTCGCGGTTTTCGGCGGATGGTCGCCACACGCGCAAGCACAGCCGCTTCGCCGCTATTTCCCGCGCGGCGACCACAACGGTCTCGACCAACGCACCCGGCCAGCAAGCTCAATCATTCGGGCTGCACTTTGATTAGAGAGTTCTACTTGCGATTTGTCTTGCACGGAGCACACTCCTCTTACTACCGTTGGATTGCGCGGCTCCCGCACAATCCGACAGTTCAAAGGCACTCCGACTGCGAATCGGGGCGTTTTAGTCTTGGAGTGATTTTCCCGCAAATTATACGCCGCATCGTCCGCCTCGTTTCCCAAAGCCGGAACAGACTACCAAGAGATGTGACCAAGACCATTGCTCCTTGCACCGGAACGTGCCAGCCTACAGAGGAAAGGAGCCAAAATGAAGAGAGGTATGTTCGTTCTTCTGCTTCTGGGACTACTCAGTTCTTCTGCGCTTGCCCGTAAGCCAAAGCGGGAAGTCACGCCAGAGCAGGCGCAGCGCGATCAGTATGCGATGCAATTTGCTGCGGAAATAGAGCATGACGGCTGGCAGACTTCAGAACCATCCGCGATGAGTCCAGACTGTGGCTACGATTGTCGTGATTACGGGAACCATGACTGCTTGCGTCTAGGCATGGTCGGCGGAACGGTGGAAAGTATTGATATTTTCCTGAGGGATGAAATTGTCCCAAGGATTCCGCTGCTGAAGAAATTGGGTTTTGTCGAAGTTGACATGCTCGGCTTGAACCTGAGCCGTAGCTATCCTTACGGCGTCGCACGCTACATCTTTCATTGAAATGAGCGTTCTGCCCAAAAAGCCGCGGACTTGCCCATAAAGTCGGTAAACTGGTGCCATTATTAGGCAAAGCCGAGGAATTTTCCGCCCCAGATCCCAAGGCGTGGCCGCTCCGGCAACCTCGCCGCAAACTTTATTTTCCTGAATCAACCGTCCAGGCGCGATCCGCACTCTTTCCACAGCTTTTCCCAATTCCAGAGCCCGGACGTCACCTGAATCGACAGCGGGAATCCGAGCTGATGCGCGAGCATACACACCTGCCCGCGATGATGGGCTTCGTGAGCCAGCATGTAGCACAGCATTTCCGGGCCAACCGGCCAAGGCCGAGCCCAGCCGTCTCTGAGAAACTTCTCGACGCGGCCCTCGCCACCGAGCGCTTCCGCGAGCATCTCCGTGCAGCGAGCGGCGCTCTCGGCCAATCCCGCACGGGCCTGTTGTGGCGTGCAGTCCGAGCGGTTGAGCTGTCGTGGAACCTTCAGATGCGGCGCTGTAAGCCTGATCCACTTGCAGCGGACATTGTGCATGTGGGTGAAGATCGCCGCAATGCTGCGGGCCTTGCCCGGCGGCTTAGCTTTCCAGACGGCAGGGTCAAGGTGTTCGATAAGAATCTGGTTCATGCGATCATTGGCGGCAAAGATCTGCACGGCGGCTCGGCCGAGTTGATTTTGAGCTTTGGGTTGACGGGTGGTCACGGGTGCTCCTCGACCTAAATAATACTTCCGAGCCGTCGGTTCCGCGCGATGCGTGAAGGATGAAGTGAATTACTTCCGGATGACCGCCAGTCGGCCGCGTGAGAAAGCCCGCATGAGAAAGCCCGCCTGACAAAGAAAGACGCTGAGCCTCGGGTCGGTCCGAGACAGTCTCTAAGCTTTCGCAGCTTTCTTCTTTTCCAACGCAGCGTAGATTGCGGGGTCGGTGCAGATTTCGTAGTAGGTGTGGTCGGTCCAGCCCTGCACAGAAAAATCCGCTGGATTGATACGCGGAATCCGGCTTTCACGGACCACGATTTTGCGGAAGATGTCGCGGTCGACCGGAACTGTGGCGCTCGAGAGACGGTATTCTCCCTTGTCAGACGCCATCGAAGGCGGCAGCTTTACCGCGAGCGGCACCAGGGAAATCTCCTGCTCCAACTTCCGGAACGCGGCTTCGTTCATGCGAATGCCGCCGAGGTTGTAGCTGAGGATCGAGTCCTCGGGATTTAACGCTTGATCCGCAACTTGCTCCGCACTCGGGGCTGCAGCCGCGGCCTGGAACACATAGACGTGGAACGGGCCAGCTTGCGATTCCATTACCTTGCGGGCGCGCTTGTTGCAGGAAGAAAGACGGTCGCTTTCGTTGAGAGCCTCGGAGATCATGATCTGGCGCTCGCCATCCATCAGATAGAGCGGCGCCGATTCCTGCAGGGTGATGCCCACGCCCAACTCGAGTTCTGGCATTCCCGAGCGCTGCATCAGTTCGTTGTAGCCGCGTACGATTTCGATGATCTCGCGGGCCAGCACGCAGGCCCGGCTCACCGCCAGTCCAGGCTCGCCTTCGCGTTCGAGGATGGCGAGAATAATTGCATCGCCCTCGAGAAAGACCTTCTGTGCCCCGTACTTGCCGAGCAGCTTGTTCACCGGATCGTAAAAGTTCAGGCTGAAGTAGGACGCGGGATTGAGCCCCTTCTCCATCAAAGTGCGCGTGAGGCGTGTGGAGTCGCGCACGTCGGCCTTGAGCACGACGTGACGCAGGACGCGCTCCTCTTCTGGCTGCTGCTGTTCATCGGGCAAAAGGAATTCGTAAAGCGTCCCGTTCATGCGGGAAAGCTCGCGCAGCTTCTCGGTGGCAACCAGGTTGACCGAGTCGAGCGCAGCATTCAGCGTTTCCAGCCGCCGGAGATCGCGATGATAGTGTGAGAAATCCTGCAAGAACCGGGCCGCGACCTTGGCCCGCTCCGCACCGCGGCAACCGGCGACCTTGGCCACAGCCGCGTACAGGCTGTTTGGAGAGAGCTTGCCATGCTCCTGAATCATGCGCTCGACGCGATCGCATTCGGGGCGCGAGATCAGGGCATTCTTCAATTGCTGCGGATTGATTCGAGGGGCATACTCGCCGAGCAAGGGCACGGTGTTGTATGAGGCAATCACGCATTCCATCACCTGCTCGTCCTCGAGCAGTCGCACCCACTTGGCCAGCCGCTCCTGCTGCGCCACACCTTCCGCGGTGGAATCGTCGGGCGTTCCCGTACCCACCAGCGCGCGCGCATTTTCCGTAGCGCACAGCCAGGAATCGATGGTCTCGGTCGTCGTCTCGTCGCCGTAGAGCGAGCGGATGAAACCCCATACCACGTCCTGCAGGCGCGGATAGCGGTCGGGATCGCGATCCCAGTTGCCCAGCATGACGTAGTGTTCGGCACAGAGGTAATCGTCGCGGCCATCCTCGGACAACGCCAGGCGGTTCACGAACAGGCCGTAGCTGCCCAAGCCGGCGCTGCCCGAGCCTGTAGTCTTCGATTCGTTGACTCTGGACTCGACGGCTTTCGACTCGCCAGCTTTTGATTCGGCGGCTTTTGATTCGGCAACCCCGGGCTCTCCAAAAAACGATCGCCGGGTACGAGCGAGGGTTTCTTTCTCGATAGCACGCAAGGTCTCGAAGAGTTCCTGCCCGGTCTTGCGCAGAATGATTTTCTTGCGCACCTGAAAGCTGGCGACGCGTTCGCGATACTCCACGGCCTTGCCCTGCCGTATGCCTTCGTAGCTCTTGAGCAGGACGCGGCAACGCTCCAGCACCTGCGCGAACTGCTGGTGCATCTCGGTGCGTAGGAACTTGGTGACAGCCAGCCGCGCCAACAGGTCGACAGAAATCTTTTCTTCTTTCTTGGCGCGATTCAGCGCCGCGAGATGCAGTTCGGTCAGCAGCGGCTTCCAGTCGGACGGATCTGCCGATCCGCGAACCGGACCGCGAGTTGTCCCGGCGGCCGCGTTTCTCATCCAGGACGGCCCCTGCGTTTTCTGCGGAGCTTCTGCCGCCAACAGTCCTTCCAATTCGCCGTGGTGCACAATCAAACGCATGATCTGGGCCCGCGCCGCGTCCACGAAGCGTGGGCTCAGCGCCACGTCGTGCCGCAGGTTATCGACACCGACGGCCAAGCCTTCGAGCGCGATCGATGGCACAGCCGCAACCAGTTCCGGCAAAGCCGGCTTCTCTGGCTCCTTGCCCAAACGGAAAATAGGAAATCGAGGCATAGATGAAATGGCTTAGGATTCTTGGAAGTTACTGATTACACATGTACATATCGAGGCTAGCACAGGCGGCATGGCGGCTTAAAGTTACGTAGGTTATCTCGCTAACCTCCGACATCCTGACGGTGAGACGTGGTCTAAGGAAGTCCGGCCGCGACGTTGTTCTTTCTGGCCCCGTAATGCTAGACCCTGTAAAATCCACTGGCGTCGCTGGAAGCTCATCCGGCGTCTAACGTCCTAACCCAAGAAAAACCAGGAGAGTTAAAATGCTCGGCTTCTCGGTAAACGGTAAACGCGTCGAAGTTGACGTCGATCCTTCCACTCCGCTGCTCTGGGTCATCCGCGAGCATCTCGGTCTGACCGGAACGAAGTACGGTTGCGGGATGGCGCAATGCGGCGCATGCACGGTGCATATCAATGGTGAGGCGGTGCGTTCGTGTGTCGCGCCACTATCGCGAGCTGCTGGAAAATCCGTGACGACAATCGAGGGGCTCTCGCCGGATCTAAGTAGCCCGTTGCAACGCGCATGGCTGGAAGAGGATGTTCCTCAGTGTGGCTATTGCCAATCGGGACAACTGATGAGTGCGGCGGTGCTGTTGCGCGCGAAACCAAGTCCTACCGATGAAGACATTGACGAGGCCATGACCGGCAACATTTGCCGTTGTGGAACATATCCGCGCATTCGGAGAGCAATCCACCGCGCGGCCGAGATGGTGGCAAAGGGAGGCGCGCGATGATCGGACGAAGAATGATCGCTGGAAAGGTGGGTCGTGGGGGCGCCAGCACGCGGGTGGAGCGGCGTGATTTCTTGAAGTTTTCGGTAGCGGCCAGCGGCGGACTGCTGATCGGCTTTCGCTTTCCGGGAATCAGCCTGCTGGCATCCGCGCAGCAGGCATCCGTGGATGCGTTTATGCCGAACGCTTTTGTTCGAATTGGAACCGATGAACGGGTTACGGTGATTGTGAATCACTCGGAGATGGGCCAGGGCGTCTACACGTCGCTGCCCATGCTGCTGGCCGAGGAGCTTGATGCCGATTGGATCAAGGTCGGCTTCGAACCGGCTCCGGTCGATCCCAAGTACAACCATCCGGCTTTCGGCATGCAAATGACGGGAGG
>Ga0116133_1000738_pt1 | contig 10002 bp, 11 predicted proteins | sample June2015DPH_19_2_FD_89736 | JGI IMG/M metagenome (GOLD analysis project Ga0116133, IMG submission 89736) | Peatland microbial communities from SPRUCE experiment site at the Marcell Experimental Forest, Minnesota, USA - June2015DPH_19_10 | ecosystem: Environmental > Terrestrial > Soil > Wetlands...
CGGGCGGGATCGGTCTCGATGAGATCGACAAAACTCCAAGGGATGGTGCGTTGGGGAATTCTCTGGAGCAGCAGGTGCAGAGCGGCGCGGGGCGTGAGGCCGCGCAGGAGGCGGCGTACGGCGCCACGGGCGCCGATGTCGACGGACGTGACCCGCAGGGTGGCATGCGGGCGCCCGGCTTCGGTGACGGAGTCGATCTGGAGTTCAACGTCGTTGACCCGAACGACTTTGCGCCCGTTGATGTCGATGACTTGCTGATCGAGCAGATCGCGTTCGAGGAGGAACAATCCCTCGGCACCGTTGGCGGCGGGCCAGTCCGTGGGACTAGTGGAGGTGTGAATATTGGCGTCGATGGTAGAGATAGCGGAGAAGGGAAGGACGCGGTTGCCCGATTTGGTTTTAACAATAAGTGAGGCGATGCGAGTGCGGTCTTCCTGGGGGGCAAGCGTGACTTCGCGTACGCGGCCAGTTGGCGCACCAGACGGGTCATAAACCGTGGCGCCGAGAAGCTCGGAAAGAGGCAGCGTTTTCATCCCGGCTAGAGAATAGCGGAGTTTTGCGGGAGAGAGAAATGATTTGTGAAGGGGAACAAAATATCTGGGTGGTCGGAGCATAGGTCCCGTCGAGGCCACAGGTTCGAGTCTTGGCCCGGAATAATCTCCGGGGTAAGCGGTTATTCGACCGGGAGGGCGGTTGGAGGCTCAGTCGAGCGCTTTGTGGAAGCGGAGGACAGCGATGGTGAGCAGACTGATTCCCAAGGCGGTCATGGCGAGCATCTGGGGCCAGAGGATCTCCATGCCCACACCTTTCAGATAGGTGCCGCGGAGCACGATCAGAAAATAGCGGAGCGGGCTGAGGTAGGTGAGATATTGCAGCCACTGCGGCATGGTGCTGATGGGAAATCCGAAGCCGGAGAAAGTTATGGCGGGCATAATGAAGAAGAAAGCGGTCACCATCGCTTGTTGCTGGGTAGACGAGACGGTCGAAATCAACAGGCCCACGCCCAACATGCATAGCAGAAAGAGAATGGCGCCCGCGAACAACACCAGAATCTGACCGCGAAACGGAATCCGGAACCACAGCGTTCCTACGGTCGCAATCAGTGAAACGTCAAAGAGACCAATCAGAAAGAAGGGAAGCGTCTTGCCGAGGATAAACTCGGCCGGGCGGATGGGCGTCACCATGATCTGCTCGAGCGTACCGATCTCACGCTCGCGAACCACGGCAAAGGCCGTCAGAGTCACCACGAGCACGAGCGTAAGACTACCGATAACTCCGGGCACGAAAAACCAGCGGCTCCTGAGGTCAGGGTTATACCACGGGCGCTGTTCGAGTTGCACAGAAGGCATTCTCTCAATCATTTGCGGTGAGAGGCGGTATATGCGGTCTTGCTGATACTCCTGGGCGAAGCCGAGTGCGATCTGCGTGATGTAGCCGGAGGCGATCAGGGCGGTATTCGAATTGGTCGCGTCCACGATCACTTGCAGGGGTGCGGTCTGGCCCTTGCGCAGGTTCTGGGCGAAGCCGGCGTTGATCTCGAGACCGACCGTAGCCTTCCCTTGGTCGATGAGATCGCCGATCTGGCGGTAGTCCGTCAGTTGGCGTTGCACATCGAAATAGGGGCTGGAAGAAAAACGGGAGATCAGTTCGCGGCTTTCCTGGCTATGGTCGAGATCGAGCACAACCGTTGGGACGTGATGAATCTCGAAAGTGGCTGCGTATCCAAAGATCAGCATCTGAATAATCGGCGGACCGAACAGCACAAAACGCGTGCGTTTGTCGCGGAAGACCTGGATGAACTCTTTAATCAACATCTGCTTAAGGCGTGCCAGCATAGCTTCTCCTTACACCAACCTCTTGTGGAATGCACGGGTGGCGAGCAGTGCCAGCACGACTGTGAACACAGCCAGAGGAATGAGATCGGGATAGAGCAAAGGCGTGGGCGTTCCCTTGAGGAAGATCTTCTTCAACACAGAGACGTAGTAGCGCGCCGGCAGAATGCGAGTGACCCACTGGAGCACGATGGGCATTTGTTCAATCGCATAGAGAAACCCAGACAGCAGGAAAGCTGGAAGAAATGTGACGAGCAAAGCGATTTGACTTGCAGCCAGCTGATTCTTTGCGATCACGGAAATAAAGAATCCGAGCGACAGCACGACCACCATGAACATGGCGGAACTAACCAGCAGAGTTAGAAAAGAACCTCGGAAAGGAACTTGAAACCAATAAATGGCGATGAGGGCGCAGACGATGACGTCGAACATTCCGATAACGAAATACGGCACCAGCTTGCCCAGCATGATCTCAGCCGGCGTGACAGGAGTTGAAATCAACTGCTCCATGGTGCCGCGTTCCCATTCGCGCGAGATGGTGAGCGAGGTGAGAAACGCCCCGATCACGGACATGACCAGGGCCAGCACGCCGGGGACAATGAATGCACTGCTCTCGAGATTTTCGTTATACCAAGTGCGGGTTTCAACACTGACCGAAGCAGGCTGGGCGATTTGGCCATGGCTGCGCAGCCAGTCCAGTTGAACATCCGATGAATAACCTTGAACAACCGCTTGGGCATAGCCGATGAGGACGTTTGCGGTGTTGTCGTCCGTGCCGTCGACGAGCGCCTGCACCTCAGCAGGGCGACCGTCGCGCAAACGCTGAGAGAAATCCCACGGGACAACAATCCCCATTTTGGCGTGGCCGTCGTCCAGCGACCGAGCTAACGCAGAATAATCGTTTACGACGCGCACAACGTCGAAGTACTCGCTGGCCTGGAAGCGCTTTAGGAGATCTTGACTCTGTTGGCTGCCGTCGCGGTCGTATACGTAAACAGGCAGACCCTTGAGATCGAGATTGACACCGTAACCGAACAGCAGCACCAGAATCACGGGCATGATCACGACAATGATCAGGCTGCGTGAATCACGGAGGATCTGGATGACCTCCTTGCGAGCCACGGCCAGGAAGCGAGTCAAGCTCATGCCATCACTTCCTTTCCCGAATCGCTCGTGGTTGTGAGAGAGACGAAGACGTCTTCCAGGCTGGGACGTATCTTCTCTATATGGCCAACGGTGATGCTGTGATCCGACAAATACTTCTTAACTTGTGCGACTGCCGCGGTGGCATCCCGTACCACCAGGTGCAGAGCGTTCCCGAAGACAGCGGCATCGATCACATCCGGAGCTGACTGCAGAAGCTCCACTGCATTGCCCAGAGGTTCACACTCGACCAGGAGCAGCTCGCCTTTCATCGACTTCTGCTTTAGTTCTGAAGGTGTGCCTAAGGCGACCATCTGGCCGCGAAAGATCAGCGCGAGACGGTTGCAGTATTCCGCCTCTTCCATGTAATGCGTAGTCACGAAGACGGTCACGCCGTCCTCGGCCATGTGGTGAATGAGGTCCCAGAACTGGCGGCGTGAAATGGGATCGACACCGGAAGTGGGCTCATCCAGAAAGATGACAGGGGGTTTGTGCAACACCGCGCAGCCCAATGCAAGGCGTTGCTTCCACCCTCCCGGAAGCGTGCCGGTGATCAGATTCTCCTGGCCTTTGAGGTTCGCCATTTCCAGCGCCCATTCAATTCGTTCTTCGAGTTTGTTCGAAGGCACGCTGTAGAGGCCGGCGAACAGGCGAATGTTTTCGATCACCTTGAGATCGTTGTAGAGAGAAAACTTCTGCGACATGTAACCAATATTCTGGCGCACGGATTCGGGTTCACGGCCCACGTCATATCCAGCAACCTGCGCGCGGCCGGATGTGGGCGTGAGTAGACCGCAGAGCATGCGGATGGTAGTGGACTTGCCCGCGCCGTTCGGTCCGAGAAAGCCAAACACTTCGCTTTTTCGGATCTCGAGATTGATGTGGTCGACGGCCACAAAGTCACCGAACCGCTTGACCAAATTCTCGATTACGACAGAATTGTTGTCCTCAGGCATGGGATGACGTCCCACTGTCCCTGCCGCTGCTGACGGCATCGACGAAGAGGTCCTCGATCGTGGGCGTGACTTGTTGAATCGTGTCGAATGGAACGTGTGCGCGGTTCAGCTGGGCCTCGAATTCGGGGATGCGTCGGGCTGCATCGTCAACCACGACGTGCAGGCCGTCGCCGGTCAGCACGAGACTTGAGATCCCACCTGCTCCCGAGAGTTGATCACGCAATCCGCGTGGTTCGGATGAGGTGATAGACAAGACTCCCTTGCGCAGCTTGCCCTTGAGACTCGCAGGCGTATCGCAGAAGAGCAGCTTACCCTGATGGAGCAATGCGACGCGATGACAGCGTTCGGCCTCGTCAAGATAAGCTGTGGAGGTGAGGATCGCCACACCCTCAGAGCTCAGTTCATAAAGGATGCGCCAGAAGTCGCGGCGTGAAACGGGATCGACGCCCGTGGTCGGTTCATCCAGCAGAATCACCTTGGGGCGGTGTATGAGGGCGCAGACCAGGCCCAGCTTTTGCTTCATGCCGCCGGAAAGTTTCCCGGCAAGTCGGTTGCGGAATTCTTTCATGCCGGCTGCCTGTAACAGTTGAGTGGAACGCTCTTCGCGGTCAGTATTTCTTACTCCGAACAGGTCAGCGTAGAAGCGAATGTTCTCATCGACAGTGAGGTCTTCATAAAGCCCAAAACGCTGCGGCATGTAGCTGAGGTGGTGCTTAGCGCCTTCGGGATCGTGAACGACATTAAAGCCAGCTACACTGGCTGTCCCATCGTTGGGCGGCATGATACCCGCGAGCATGCGGAGCGTGGTTGTTTTCCCGGCACCATCGGGACCGACCAAGCCAAAGATCTCTCCGGCATGCACATCAAAGCTCAGGTGATCGACTGCGAGTATGCCTGGAAAGCTCTTGGTGAGTCCCTCGGCGACGATGGCGGGTTGGGATGGCTCGGTCATTACTTATTACTTCTGCGGCTCAGCTTCCTGTGGATGCGGATGTGAGTTGGCGGCGGCGAGGTCCACGCGGGCGTCCGCCGGCATACCAGGCTTGAGTTCGTGATTTGGGTTATCGATATCAATCTTGATGCGATAGACCAGCGTTACGCGTTCTTTGTAGGTTTGAACGCTTTTGGGAGTGAACTCGGCGCTCGAGGAGATGAATGAGACGCGTCCACGGTACCGCTTGCTGGGGTAGGTATCCGTGGTGATAGTTGCTTCCTGGCCCCAGCGGATCCGGCCCAGATCGGTTTCGGCAATATAGGCGCGCAACCAAATGTGATCGAGATCGGCGAGAGTGACCACCGGAGTACCGGGAACGACCACTTCTCCGAGTTCAGCCTGGCGTACGGTGATCACACCGGAGGAGGGGGCGTTGAGGGTTGTGTAGTCGAGGTTGACTCGCGATAGACCCCAGTTGGCGTGGGCTTCCCTGAGATTGGCGCGAGCGATAACGATATCTTCTTTGCGGCTGCCTTCAACGGCTTCGTTATAACGCTGCTCAGCGGCGCGGAACGTTGCTTGCGCGCGTTTCAGGGCGGTATCCGCGAGATCGCGGTCTTGCGCGGAGACTTCATCTTTGCTGAAAAGGCGCTGTGCGCGGTCATAGTCGAGTTTCTTTTCCTGCAGATCGGCTTGTGCGTCGAGCATGGTTTGCTGCGATGCCTTCACTTCCTGCTCGCGGGTTCCAGCGAGCGTAAGGGCGAGATTGGATTCGCGCACGTGAACCGTGGCCTCGTCGATCCGGACCTTCTGCCGGTAATCGGCATCATCCAGGCGCGCGAGCAAGGCGCCTCGTTCCACCGACTGGCCTTCCTCGACAGGCAGTTCGACGATGCGCCCCTGAACCTTGAAGCTCACCAGACTCTCGTGCGCTTCGATATTGCCAGAGAGGGTGATCTGATTCTCGGGTTCCGTTTTCCTGGTGAGACGCGGATAAAAGTAAACTCCTGCGGCGATCACCACCGCCAGAAGAATCACAACAGGTAAAAGTCGTTTCATAGCTTTAAACCTCGCGGGCGAAAAAAAAATCGCAGCGCCGCTCGACAAATCGCTTACGGATTCCCCAGATACTGGCCAATGTTCTTCTCCGTGTCGCCCACAGCTCGCGCGAGCGCAAACTTTGCGTCCGTGTGGCTGGAAACGGCAAGGATGTAGTTCTCCTGTGCGCGGGCAAGTTCGTCCTGGGCAGTGACCACCTCAACGTTATTGGTCGTACCCGACTGGAAACGATCCTGCGCGAGTTCGAGTTCACGCTGGGCCAGCTCCTGCCCTTCCTGGGCCACAGCGACCTGCTCGGCCGCGGATTCGAGATTCAACAATGCCTCTTGAATGTCCTCATCAATGCCGCGGCTCAGATCGGCGATTTGATCGTCGATGCGTTTCACGCGGCTGGCAAGTTCCTGCGCTTCGCCGCTGCGATCGCGATCAAAAACTGTGAAGTCGATCTGGCCTTGAATGATGCCGATACCCTGCACTCCGCCAATGCTGCGGCCAATCCCGCCATAGTTGCCGTTGATGTTGACTTTTGGAAAGTAGCGGGCATGGCTGGCGCGTTGCTGCTGGACCAATTCCTGGCGCTGGCTGGCCAGGGAGAGATAGTCAGGGCGCGCGAGAAGCGCCGAGGGTTCGAGGTTCTCTGCCTGAGGCTGGGTTAAAGGGCGATAGCGGAGCGGTTCGGCGAGTTCTAAAGGCGTGCTCGGTCGCATGCCCAAATTGCGCGCGAGGGCGAGCAGCGAATCTTTGTACTGGTTCTGCGCGACCAGCAAAGCCTGCTTATCATTCGCGAGTTGCACCTGCGAGCGCAACACGTCTACTCCCGTCGCGGTTCCAGCGTCGTGCTTGTCTTTCGCGAGCTTGTACAGAACATCCGAGTCGGCCACCCGCGATTGGGCGGCATCGACACGTGCTGCGGCGGACTGGGCGTTGAGATAGAGGCTGGCAACGGCACGGATGATGAGATCGCGTGCATCCTGGTAATCCATTTTGCCGGCATCCAGGGCGCGCTCGCTGGCCTTCAATTCGCGATAACTCTGAAGATCGACGATGTTCTGGTCCGAATAGAAGCGAAAATCATAATTGGAAAACGGTCCAACCACTTGGGGGAGGCCAGGAAACGAAATTCCGAAAGCGCTCAGGGAGCGGTTCTGCAGGTTGGCATAACTTTGCACGCGCACCCGAGGAAGCAGCGCGGCGGATAAGCGCCGCATGCGAGTGCCCTCGGCTTCCTCGACGCGGGTATCGGCGACGAGCACGTTGAGGTTGGCCTGCAGCGCTTTTTGGATGGCGTCCCGTAACGTGAGACGGTAGGGCGTAAGATCCTGGGCTGAGCTGATGGCGCTGCAGATCAGGCTTGCCAGCGACAGCATAACGACAGCACGGAGACGGCATTTCATCGCTTTTACTCTTAACTGGAGACGGCGATTGCCCTCCAAAAGTGTTGAAAGCTTTCTTCGATCCAAGTTTGGAGCGCAGGCCGGCCCTGCAGCGACCAAAGCAGGAGTGTTCCCATGAACGCCTGCTGGAGTTGAATTGCCACCTTCTCTTTTCTCAAATGAGACTCGATTTCTCCGCGTGTTTGGCCTGCGGCCACAATCTGGGCGACCATCTTGCGGCCTTCAGACATGTTGCGGTCGATCAGGCAGCGAACCCCTTCGCTTGCGAGAAAGGAAGAAATCAGGGCTCGGGCGAGGTCGGGACTACGCCCAGGTTCTTCTGCGACGCGAAGGAATAGACGATGCAACACGGAGTAAATGGTCTGCTTGCCAGATTCGGACAGGGTTAAGGCTTCTCTTACCTTGCCCAGCTGAATCTCAGCCATCACGCCGAGCACGTGGTCCTTGCTCTCGAAATAGTTGAAGAAAGTGCCCTTGCCGACATCCGCGGCTTCGGTGATGTCTTCCACCGTGACATTGGGAAAGCCGTGCTCGGCAAAGAGCTGAAGCGCACAACGGAACAGTCGTAGGCGAGTTTCAGCGGCGCGACGTTGCCGGCGTCCCAGGCCCTGCAGGTGAGGAAGACTTTCGGAAGCCAAAGCTTCGACGAGAGCGGCGGAGTGAGAAGAATGACTTGTAATCATATACGACCACTAACCATATACGACTAATAGTCATAATTATGACCTGCATGCCAACGATTTGTCAACGCCAGAATGGATCAGTGGTCCGCCGGATGCGTCATGGCCTGAATGCCGTGTCACAACGCACGGTCAAGACGGGGCAGCAAGCCTGGCACGCAATCTTGTAAGCGTGCGGCCAGCCGTGGGGATGTCGGAAGGAACCTTGAGGGCGCAAACCTAGGATAATCAGGCCGACGCGTCCTCCTTCCGCAAGTTCGAGAATGGGTTTATCGATCGGCCCGAGTTGCGTACGAAAAGTCCAGTCGTGAGGAAGCCGACCGGGCGCATGCTTGCGAAAGTTCGCTTCAAATACGTGCTACCTCTCGCTGAAAAATTCCACTCCACGCTTCATCTTGCGCAGGTGATCCAACCCGGTTTACTTGATCAAGGTTTCGCGGGTACGAGCACCGAACTCGAGCTGATGCGCACCGATGCGAGGGAAAAATTGGAGTTCCTTGCAACCGTTGCGGGCAACGTTCCCCATCGAACCTGGTTGGCAGAAGGGGAAGTATCGAAAGCCATTCGCACATTGGCTAGCGAGAACTGGATCGACTTAATCGTTGTAGGCGCGAGCGGGAAAGCAAATCTACAAGTTCTTTCTTGGCTCCATGGCGGAAGAGATTTTCCGTAAAGCCATCTGCACGGTTTTGACCGTGGGACCGCGCGTTGCGGTCAAGGCACCGGGCCCGGTGCTGAAGCAGATCCTCTACCTCACCAACTTAAGGGAAGAATCGCACTGCGCGCTGGACTATGCGATTTCCCTGGCAAGCCACTGCGGGGCACAGTTGATGCTGCTTCACGTTGTCGAACAAGATGAACCCAATCCGCCAGACCAGGAAAGCTTAAGATCCTATCGCAGTATTCTTCATAATCTTCTGCCGCAGGGGTGCGGACCTTTCCGTGGAGCCGGTGCTGTGCGTCGAAATCGGAAAGAATCCGGCGGCCCGCATTCTCTGGGTCGCAGATGAAATTGAGGCGAGCCTGATCGTCATGGATGTGCGAGCGGAAGAGCCGTGGGCCGCCCATCTGCGAGATCGGGCCTATGTCATCATTTCTTTCGCAACTTGCCCAGTGCTCACAGTCCGCACGAGGGCCATTCAAGGTGAAACCCTGCAGGAGGTGTGATGTCCTATGCAAGCATCTATATCGGCGCACTGACCGTAAAGGTGGTCGCGGTCCACGCGTGTAGCGATTATGAGGGCGCACACTACATAACCACGAAGTATGGTTTGCCCTATTTCACTAATCCCACAATCAGGTCGCTAGGCCCGGGTAGGTCGATCCGGCGTACGTCGGTGAAACCTGCAGCGTTCATCCAGTTGGTGTATTCCAGCTCGCTGTAACTGGCACCGGCTTCGGTGGCGACGAGCATGTTCAGTGAGAATAGTGCCGCGTGTTGGGGCCCCGTTTTATCAGGGTTGAGGATGAAGTCTTGCACGACGAGGCGGCCGTTCCGTGCGAGTGCCTGGTGTGCGCGGCGGAAGATATCCTGGTTCTGCTCCTCGGAAAACATGTGGCATATCGCGTTCAGCATGATCAGGTCGTAGCCGGAGCTAAAGTCATCCTGGAGCATGTCTCCTGCCCGAAGACTGACTTGTGCTGAGACGCCGGCCTGGCTGACATATTCGGAGGTGAGCGGCACGACCTCGGGGATGTCTAGAATTTCACACTGCACGTAGGGACAAGCTTTTGCAAAGGCTATGGAGTATGCACCGGAGCCGCCCCCGAGATCGAGGATGCGGCGAACCCCGGCCGTGCCCAGGGCCTTCACCACAAGCGGGGCGCGCGCTTTGGCGTTGCGTTGCATGCCGGCAATGAAGTTGCGGGTCCATTCGGGCGTGTCGTCGTAATCGACGGGGATGCGGGTACCCGTGCGCACTGCGTCGGTCAGTGTGCTCCAGCGATGCCAGATGTTGGCGGTGTGCAGCAGACCATTGCGGTGGTTGTCTTTGGAACCCTGGA
>Ga0116133_1000742_pt1 | contig 9963 bp, 9 predicted proteins | sample June2015DPH_19_2_FD_89736 | JGI IMG/M metagenome (GOLD analysis project Ga0116133, IMG submission 89736) | Peatland microbial communities from SPRUCE experiment site at the Marcell Experimental Forest, Minnesota, USA - June2015DPH_19_10 | ecosystem: Environmental > Terrestrial > Soil > Wetlands >...
GACTGGGCAGCCAAGCCTGCGACCGTACCGTATGCCGAGTTTGGCGATCCGCAGACGTTGAACCTATATACCTACGTGGAGAACAGCCCGTTGAACCGGGTTGACGCCAATGGGCACGGGCAACAGCAATCCGGAGATTCAGAAGCCGCTTGTTTCAATGGAGCGGCCAGTTGCACCCTGTCTCAGAATCAACAGCCTCCGGGTCAAAACCAACAGGCGCAAAATACGGTCCTGGATGGACTTAACCGGATCACGCAAGGAATCAACGATTTCGTAAAAACGTACGTCAACGAGATCGACTCCAACATACCGTTTTCGGGTGTGTCCTCGCCGTCTGCCAGCAATGGAACAGAAAAAGCCGCTGTCGGTCTTGGGTTCCTCGCCGGCTTTGCCGCCGGCGATGGCGAAGGAGCAGCAGGTTCGCGGGCTGGTGAACTTGCGAATGCGATGGGTAAGACTAAGGACTTTGTCACGATTGCTGTTACCGAGACAAAGGAGGGTCTCAACATAATTAGTTCGAGTGAAAATGCGTTGAGGCCTGCTGTGCGCGCCTTGCTTGGGAGCGGTGAGGTTGCAGCGACAGGAGCCGGACACGCCGAGGTAACGGGTGTAAACACCGCAAAACAGATGGGTCTTACTCCCACGGGCGTAGCAGCCAGCCGGGGTATCTGCCCCTCGTGCGCGCAATTCTTAAGGGATGCCGGGGTGGCAGCCCTGAGTGCCCTCAAGGCAGTGCCATTTTAAGCAGAGAGGAGACATGATGATCGGAGAAGAAAAGTCCGTGGTTTCTATAGCGAGTCTCTCTCCAAAGAGGCAGCTCGCTTTTGCACTCCTCGCTTTTGAGAGGATGCTGCCGAGCCTGATTGCTTTCTCGAAGGACACCGGCTTTGACGACTCCTGCTACTTGCGCTCGAAGGATGCAGCTTGGACGGCGTTACAGGACGGTGCAGTTGATCAGGCGTTGAACGAAGCATGCATGCGAAGTGCGCCAGATACAGAGGAGTTTTCTCACCCGCTGACTTCATATGCTTTGAACGCAGCTCTTGTGATGAGCGACATCGTGGAATTTACGCTTGACGAGAAAGTGGATCACATTGCCTATATCCTGACGCTCGTTGGCGATTCACTGCACTTGTATCTGAGCAGTTTGGAGCCGTCAGTCGTATCGTCACCTGAGAAAGACCGTAGGATTGCTAGGCATCCCTTAATGGAACAGGAGCAGCGCCGAGAAGAGGAAGACATCAAGTTCCTCTCTGGACTGCCGGATCAGTTTGACAAGAATGCGATCTCGGCCCTGAAAGCACGCGCGACAACCCAGGCCCCTTTGCTCCCTCTCACGCACTAACCCTACGATTAAAGGAGGTGCAACTACGACGGGGCGCTCGGTGAGTTGGCGCAAAATACTGTGGACAAGGTCGAATCCGCACTGAACAACTTCGCCCACGCTGAAGCAGACTTCATCAACACATACATCCAGAAGATCGATTCGCTGATTCCTTTCTCAGGCACGTCCGACCCACAGGTCAACAATGGCGTGGAGAAGGCAGCAGCCGTTGCGGGCACAGTGGCCAGCTTTGTTGTACCTGAAGGTGAAGGCGGAAAGCTCGCTGCCACCGGTCTCAAAGTTTCGGAACATGCAGCTGCGGCGATGGCAGAACATGACGTGAGCGAAGCTATGGCTAAGAAAGCAATACAGGTTGGTGAGAAATTCTTCGACCCCAAGAACGGGTCGGTTGTTTCGGTGGTGAGAAAAGGAATGGCTAGCGGTAAGGATCTTGCGGTTGCTAGAGGAGCAGTTTCGGGGGAAGTGACGACGGTTATGGTCAACAAGAATGCCGTGCGGCCGCGGTTCATTCCAATCGATTGAGGTACGCCATGATGATAGAAATTGACGAGCTTGTCCGCAATTTAGAGAAGAAGGACGGCCACAGCGATACTCCGCCTTCCCATGCCCTATGGATACGATTCAGCCATGAAAAAACGTCTAAGACCATCGAATACAGGACTGCGGACGGGAACCAGATTGTACATGTTTACTTAGATCACGCAGACTCATTGGTGGGGGTGGAAATTTTTCCCTAGAGTTGGCGCAAAATACGAGCCAGCCCGCTCCTACCAACCCGGACGGCTCGCCCAAAGCGCCGCCGACGACGGATAACAAAGGCAACCCGATAGTTCCGGGCGTGGAAGGCTGGAAGCCAGGCCCCGGTTCCGCCGGTGGTGACCGTGACACGAGATGGGGTCCCACACAACCTGTTCCAGCCGACCCATCCAAGGGTCAAGGGCAGCCGAATGCAAGCTGGGATCCAAACGGGCACTGGGACGTAAAGACGGGTAACAAGGGAGAGACAGTGCGTGTCCTTCCAGATGGAACGAGGGTGGATCATGACAACAATCCAATACCAATGTCTTCGTCCTCCGGTTCTGGCGTTGTCAACTTCGTGAGGGAGCACCCTGTAGCCGTGGGCGTGGGTCTTGTTGTGGTTGGGGGAGCTGCGATTCTATTTACCGGTGGAGGGGCAGGGCCTGCAGTGGGCGCCCTGGCGTTTGCGTTTTGAGGTGACGACATGAAAACACTTACGGACAAAGAAGCGATGGAGTGGTGCAAGCAATGGCCCCTGCAGCTTGAGTTCGACGAGAGGGGCTTGTTGTGTGCGCCGGAGAAGGGCCACACCTACCGAGTTGACATATCGAAAATGCCCTGGCGCGATCTTCTCTCCACCGCGCGCGCACTGGCGCACTTAGGGTGTCATAGCGTCGGAGCATTTTCCGGCGGGCTTGTGTGGATCAGGAGAACTCGTATCGCAGTGCCTGAAATGGAGGACGTTGTGGTCCGGGCTTTGGAACGGTTCCGACTGGGCTACGGCGAGAATCGATCTTTAGAGAGCGCCAGAGCCCACCTGTTCAGGAGCGATGAGTCATCCGAGTGTTCAGCCACACTGTTGCTCGTTTTGCTCGCTGAGTGGGACGCCTATCTCGTGCACCCGTCGGGTGACTGGGTTGCGTTCATCGACAATGACAATCACATCACTGTGACTGCTAAATCTGCAGAGATTGCGAAAGACCTGAAGGGTAGCTTAGAGATGTGGGGGCAAACCACCGCAGAGCTCGCGCCGCCAAGGTTGTTTTAGGCCCAACCTTCCCTGCCCGATTCCGGGGTGAGGAGCCGCCGATCCGGGTCGTGATCCGGGTCTGATTAGCGGCGCTTTCCGGTCCCGATTCCGAGGTCGATTCCTGACCGTGCAGTGTGGCGAATCGGGTACGGTGAGGGGTGAGTTTTTCGTGTTCCCGGAGAGCCGTGGTAGGTTGAGGGATTTTTGCCGTGCTTTGCACGGGGTTTACGCATGACACTCCACCCCTGAAAGGGTGCTGCACGGTAACTTTCGGTTACCGTGCGCGAACTTGTTGAAACGAGAGCAGCTAAAGAAAAATCCCTTCGATCCGGTTGCCGTCCGGCAACCGCAAGTTAGCGCAGGCGAACTTGTTGATTCTTAAGCGCGGCTGCTAGTCTCGGCTGGTATGACGAGAGAGGAAGCCGGGACATGGTGAAGCCGCCGCTGCGCACGAAATCCATCGGTTTCAAAGTCAGCCAGGAAGAATACGCGCAGCTGGAAACGGCGGCGCAGGCCGACGGTCGGACGCTCGGGGAATGGTGCCGCGAGGCGATCCTGCGAGGAGGGTCGGCCAGCGATGCAGCGGCCCACGATCCGGCCCTGGCCGAGATCATCGGGGTGCGCTTGCTGCTAGTGAACGTGTTGGGGCCGGTGGCGGCGGGGGAGAAGGTAACGCCGGAGAAGTTCAACCAACTGCTGGATCAAATCAGCGAAGCCAAACACCAGCTCGCGGCCAAGTTGCAGCACGAGAAACCGCAGCGAGAAAAACCCAGCGGCGGGAAGCGGTGATCCCTTTTTTTCCGCGGGGAGTGTACGGAGCGCGGGAGCCGCGTCAAGCCTCTCCGCTTCGCTCCGACCGCCGCGCGGCGCACCAAGAACGTGCGGGCTTGACCCGGCTCCCTCTCCGCTCCTGTGTTGCTTCCAGCTAGGAAAAAATGTGATGGAAAAATGGGAGTCAGGACGGGCGAGCGAGCACAGCGGGCTATCGCCGTTTTCGTGTTCGCTTTACCGGTGCGCTGGGTTTCGGTTCGGGAATCTGCTTCCCATCCTTAAGGAGCTTCTGTAGGGCGTCGTTGAGTTGCTGTTCGAGCTTCGTTTCGTCCAGAGAGTCTGTGTGTCCAATGCGCAGGACTGTTTCTTCGCGAAACTCGTTGCCGCTATGAACACGACGCACGATCAGTTCCAGCGGATGAGCGGGATGATCCCCTTTCCTGATCCCTTCGCTTCTGGCCTTGATAATCGTGGCGATCAGGTTAATGACGCTCGTTGCCAAACTGACGCCTGCCGCGATGTACACCAACAACTCGGGGCCGCTTTCATGTTCTTCAAAAGCAAAACCGGAGTCGCGAGGGGACAGCTTGTGCAGGCTCTGGTCGATCAGTTCATAAGCGCGTGGCGAATGCTCGCGGTGAAAACATCCTGAGGTGATCCGCACTTTAATGGAAACGGCCGCTTCGCCCGGCAACGGTGCTCGCCCGGACTCGAAATGACGCATGCGTCCGCGAAACGTTTCCTGCCAGCCAGTGTCCACAGTTCTACCTCCGGGAACGAAACGTACTCAGGACCAGCAAAAGAGAAAACCACGGCAGCCTCTCTGTGCTCACAACCCGAAGAAAACTCTTCTATGGGTGTGCAGAGTTAAAGTGACCGTTGCCGTTGGAAGCCACGAGAGAGTTAATCAGGCGGATGACCGCGCGCTGATCGCGTTCTGGCAAAGACGCCATCCGCTGAAATCTTTTCCAAAGCCGCCGCTTCTGTGGGTTCTCCTGATCGAGCTTCGCCGGTTTCGCGCCGAGCAGTTCATCGGTGGAGACGCGAAGAGCACGAGCCAGGGGGATCAGTGCCGCCGCAGTTGGAAACTCCGCCTCTGTTTCGTAATAAGAAATCGCGCGCTGGGTAGTCGCCGCCGCCTTCGCTAGCTGAATCTGAGTGAGGCCGCGCGCTTGCCGGAGCGCAACCAGGCGTTTGCCGAAAGCGGTCTGTGCTGGTTTCTTGGCTGGCATCTCAGCGGGGATTGTAAAGTCCACTTTCGGAACCTCCAGAATTACGTTGCTAGTATAAACGCAACACGTATATACTCGCGCACAGTTTTAAGAAATCAAAAAATCGCACAAATCTCTTGACAGGGTTTTTTCAAAGACCCCGAAAACGAGCAGAAGGAGGTCCAGGGCATGGCGCGGATCGCGAAGAGCGAGATCGAGCGGTTGAAGCGGGAAATCTCGGTGCAACGGCTGGCGGAGGCGCGCGGGGTGAAACTGAAACGCCACGGCGCGGACCTGATCGGGCTGTGCCCCTTCCATGACGATCACGAGCCGTCGCTAGTCATCACGCCAGGAAAAAATCTGTGGAACTGTCTGGGAGCGTGCCGCCGAGGAGGAACCGTCATCGACTGGGTGATGCTGGCCGAGGGAGTCAGCTTCCGCCATGCCGTCGAGTTGCTGCGCGAGGATCATCTTCCCTTAGCGACCAATCCAAACGCCAAAGCGCCGCGCCTTTCCACCGTGCCGAAACTGCCCGCACCAGTCGAACGCACTGCCGACGACCGCGTGTTGCTGTTGCAGGTGGTGAGCTACTACCAAGAAACGTTGAAGCAGAGTCTCGATGCGCTGAAATATCTGGAGAATCGCGGCCTGAAATCGGCGGAGATGATCGACACGTTTCGGCTGGGCTTCGCCAATCGCACGCTGGGCTACCGGCTGCCGGAGAAAAACCGTGTGGCAGGAGCGGAGCTGCGTGGACGCCTGCAAAAACTCGGCATCTACCGCGAGAGCGGGCACGAGCACTTCAACGGTTCCGTGGTGATTCCAATCCTCGATCTAAACGGCCAGGTGGCGCAAATGTACGGGCGCAAGATCACGCCGAACCTGCGCGCCGGAACACCCGATCACTTGTACCTGCCGGGACCGCATCGCGGAGTGTGGAACGAAACGGCGCTCGCCGTGTCGAAAGACGTGATCCTCTGCGAAGCGCTGATCGACGCGCTGACCTTCTGGTGCGCGGGCTATCGCAACGTGACCGCGATCTACGGCGTGAACGGCTTTACCGAGGAACATCGCGCGGCGTTCCGCAAGCACGGCACAAAGAGAATTTTTATCGCCTACGACCGCGACGAAGCCGGAGAAGGCGCGGCGCAGGAGCACGCCGCGCAGCTCATGGAGATGGGCATTGAGTGTTTCCGGGTGCAGTTTCCGAAAGCCATGGACGCCAACGAATACGCGCTCAAGGTGCAGCCCGCGTCAAAGAGTTTAGGCATCATGCTGAATCGCGCCGTGTGGCTGGGCAAAGGCGAGCGGCCCACTGTGGCGGTGATCGATCCAGTAAAGATCGAGCCGGTGAATATCGAACCGCCGCCACCAGAGCCAGCGCCGCAGATCGAAGCGCAGACTCCCCAACAACAAACTGCCGAGCCGCCCGCCGCACCAATCATCGAAGAAAAATCCGAAGAAAAAAACGAACCCGCAGCTAAAGAAGAAAATGCAATCCTGCTGCCAGCTTCTCTTCCTGCTGTGCCGATCATCGAGGAATCAGAAAAGGTTTTTCCTTTAGCCGCCGATCCGCAGACTCAGAGCACGGAAGAACCCGCGCTGATCCCACCGGCGCCGGCAGCGCCCGCGCGCAGCGAGTGGCCGGTGATCGATGCGCCGGTTGAGATCCACGGCGACGAGATCGTCATCCACCAGGGCGACCGCCGCTACCGTGTGCGCGGGCTTGCGAAAAACATGAGCTACGAGTTGCTGAGAATCAATCTGCTCGTATCGGGCAAGAACACGCACGGCGAGAGTGCTTTCCACGTGGACACTTTCGATCTGTACTCGGCGCGACAGCGCACGGTGTTCCTGAAGCAGGCGAGCGAAGAACTAGGCGTGCAGGAAGATGTGATCCGCCGCGATCTCGGCCACGTGCTCTTGCAACTGGAGGCGATGCAGGATCAGCAGATCAAGCAGACGTTAGAGCCGAAAGAAAAAGAAATCCCGATCGGCGAAGAAGAACGCGCGGCAGCGATGAAACTGTTGCGCGATCCGCGCTTGCTCGACCGCATCCTCGCAGACCTTGAACGTTGCGGCATGGTGGGCGAGGAGACGAACAAGCTGGTGAGCTATCTGGCGGTGACTTCGCGCCTGCTCGACGCGCCGCTCGCCATCCTGGTGCAGGCCAGTTCCGCAGCGGGCAAATCGGCGTTGATGGAAGCCGTGCTCGCTCTGGTGCCCGAAGAGCAGCAAGTGCAGTACTCGGCAATGACCGGGCAGTCGCTCTTCTACATGGGCGAGAACGATCTGAAACACAAGGTGCTCGCCATCGTGGAAGAGGAAGGCGCGTTGCGTGCCGCCTACGCGCTGAAGCTGCTGCAATCGGAAGGCGTGCTCACCATCGCCTCAACCGGAAAAGACGCAACCACGGGACGGCTGATCACGCACCAGTACCGCGTCGAAGGCCCGGTGATGATCTTCCTCACCACGACCGCCATCGACCTCGACGAGGAGCTGCTGAATCGCTGTCTGGTGCTGACCGTCGATGAAGACCGCGCGCAGACGCAGGCGATCCACCAGAAGCAGCGCGAGGCGCAAACGCTCGAAGGACTGCTCGCCAAACACGACCGCAACGAACTGCTGGCCACGCATCGCAACGCGCAGCGTCTCTTGAAACCGATGCTGGTGGTGAATCCTTACGCGCGCGAGCTGACGTTCCTCGACTCGCAAACCAGAACGCGGCGCGATCACATGAAGTACCTGACGCTGATTCGCTCGATTGCGCTTCTCTATCAGCACCAGCGGCCACGTAAGACCACGGTGCATCGCGGCCAGACGCTCGAATACATCGAGGTCACGAAAGACGATATCGCAATGGCGAACCGTCTCGCGCACGAAGTGCTGGGCCGCTCGCTCGATGAGTTGCCCCCGCAGACGCGGCGACTGTTGCTGCTGGTGGACGAGATGGTGCGCCACACGTGCGAGCAAAAACTGATCGAGCGCCAGGACTTCCGCTTCAGCCGCAAGGACGTGCGCGCGTTCGCCCGGTGGAGCGATTCGCAACTGAAACGGCATCTGCACCGACTGGAGGAACTGGAGTATCTGGTGGTGCACCAGGGCGGACGCGGCCAGAGCATGGTTTACGAACTGGTGTTCGAGCGCCAGGAGGACAGCGCGCGGCCCGCACTGCCGGGTCTGATCGAGATCGCAAAGCTCTCTGGATGCGAGTACGACGGAAAGAAGTCTGGGCTAGAAGGCCAGAAGTCCGGGTCAAGTCCGGCCCAAGTTCGGGGGGTGTCCGGGGGTGGCGCGGGTCGGAGATCGCCAGCAACGACGTGGGCGGGGACCGATTTTTACGCAGATCGTGAGAAAAACACTTCCTGGGAGCAGGAGCAAAATCCGGTCGTAATCGTACCGCCCATCGTTGCCGCTAAGACGAACGGCGCAGCTCACGCCGGGGTGAAGTGATGGCGCGCGCAAAACGACAATCGACACTGGATACGCGACTCGCACCAACGCCGCTCGCCACGCGCTTGGCCGAGTACGTGACCGCCTTACGTGTACGCGACTTCTCCGAGAACACCATCCGCAACCGCTACTCGCACATCCGGTTCTTTTTAGAGTGGTGCGCGGAACGCGCGCTGCTGGAGCCAACGGAGATCACGCGGCCCGTGCTGGAACGCTATCAGCGCCACCTGTTTCACTACCGCAAGCGCGACGGCGAGCCGATGACCTTTCGCAGCCAGCACGTGCGCCTGGTGGCGCTGCGCTGCTGGTTCCGCTGGCTCACGCGGCAAAACCTGATCCTGCACAACCCAGCGTCAGAACTGGAACTGCCGCGCATGGGTCGCCGCCTGCCCAAGCACGTGCTCACCATCTCAGAAGCAGAGCAGGTGTTGCAGCAACCCGATATCCACGGTCCTCTCGGACTGCGAGACCGCGCGATCTTGGAAGTGCTGTACTCGTGCGGCATCCGGCGCTCGGAAGTGATCCACCTGAAACTCTACGATCTGGACCCGGAACGCGGCACGCTGGTGATCCGCCAGGGCAAGGGAAAGAAAGACCGCTTCGTGCCCATCGGCGATCGCGCGATCGCGTGGATGCAGAAATACATCCGCGAGGCGCGCCCGCAGCTCGTGGTGGAACCAGACCACGGCACGCTGTTTCTGTCGAGTACAGGAGAAGAAATCAGCCCCGACCATCTCACGCTCACGGTGCATGACTATGTGTTCAACGCGAAGATCGGCAAGACCGGAGCGTGTCATCTCTTTCGGCACACGATGGCCACGTTGATGCTTGAAGGTGGAGCCGATATCCGTTTCATCCAGCAGATGCTCGGCCACGCGGAACTCTCGACCACGGAAATCTACACGCACGTTTCCATCCGCATGTTGAAGCAGGTCCACACGGCCACGCATCCGGCAGCGGCGCTCGATCACGAACACGCGCAGCCAACGACAGCGGCAGATGCCGAGGCCCAGGAGGAGCTGTTCGCCGCGCTCGACGCCGAGGCCGAAGAAGAGAACGAAAAAACCGACGAACAAACTGAACAAAAAGAGTAGCTGCAAGCTGTCTCGCGCTGACTTAGAATCATGCCGGGTGCTCTGAGTGGGTGCCTGCGGTGTGGCTCTTTGAAAACAGGGATGCCGCTGGTGAAACGCGCGGCTAAGCGAAAACTCGCGTCAGGGGTTTCGACTTCTTGGGAGCGCATTGCATCAGGGCTGAGAGCGGGCTAAGTGGAAACTCGCGTTGGAGATAGCAGGAGTGTTGCTCTGGAATCGTGGTGGATGCAGTAGTTGGCGCAAAATACGGTCCTGGATGGACTTAACCGGATCACGCAAGGAATCAACGATTTCGTAAAAACGTACGTCAACGAGATCGAC
>Ga0116133_1000754_pt1 | contig 9865 bp, 7 predicted proteins | sample June2015DPH_19_2_FD_89736 | JGI IMG/M metagenome (GOLD analysis project Ga0116133, IMG submission 89736) | Peatland microbial communities from SPRUCE experiment site at the Marcell Experimental Forest, Minnesota, USA - June2015DPH_19_10 | ecosystem: Environmental > Terrestrial > Soil > Wetlands >...
CTTTTCGTAAACCCGCAAGGCACCGAGATCGCCGGCAGCCCCCAAACATCAAACGGCCGCGTGTTGCGCAGCAAAACAAGTTCCGCCGGACGCAGCGCATCGGGATCTTTCCGCAGATCGGCGATAGCAGGCGCCGGAATGGGCGTCGTCGGCGTGACCAGCAAATCCACTTCGGCGAAGAAATCGTGAGCTCGACGGCGCTCTCGGTCCAGTTCCTGGCGTGACTGAATATATTCCGTAGCCGAAATGTTTTCACCGAAGCGGATGCGCCGCAGAGTTTCCGCCTGATAAAGTTCCGGTGCCCGCGCAATGTTTTCCGCGTGAACCGCATACGACTCGGCATTCTGCACCACGCGATCGGTCGGAATATCGAGCTGCACTTCGCGAGTTTCCGCCACCAGCGTCTTGATCACGCCAAGAGCCTCATCCACCGCCGCGCGGACTTCATCATCGAGATCATCATAAAAATAAGCTCGCGGAATTCCAACGCGAAGCGTCGTAGTCTCTTCCCGGAGAACCGAAACATAATCAGCCGCAGGAATATCGGCGCTGTTTATATCGCGCGCATCGTATCCCGCGATCGCCTGCAGCACGACCGCCGCATCGCCAACGGTCGCAGTAAATGGTCCCACATGATCCAGCGACCACGAAAGTCGAATCACGCCGCGCGTAGACACGCGACCATAAGTCGGCTTGATGCCAACGCACCCGCACAGCGCCGCTGGTTCGCGAATGGAGCCAGCCGTATCGGTCCCAATTGCCGCATAGCAGAGCCCGGCAGCAACCGCCGCCGCCGATCCCCCCGACGATCCTCCCGCGATATGTGCCGCGTTGCGCGGATTGTGCACGTCGCCGAAGAAACTCACCAGCGAGCTTCCTCCATAGGCAAACTCATGCAAATTGTTCTTACCCAGAATCATGGCCCCTGCTTCGCGCAAGCGCCGCACCACTTCCGCATCTTCGCTTGGCACGCGATTCTGATAAAGCTCGCTGGCAGCTGTCGTGCGCGTTCCCGCCGTATCGATTAGATCTTTCAACGCAATCGGAATCCCATGCAGCGGCCCGCGCCACTCGCCACGTGAGATTTCGATCTCCGCCGCCTTAGCCTCTGCCAGCGCAGACTCGGCCGTCACTGTGATAAAGGCATTCAGGGCAGGATTCAGTCTCTCGATGCGATCCAGGCAAGCGCGCGTGAGTTCCAGCGGAGAAATTTCCTTCCGCCGCAGACGCGGGGCAAGCTCAACAATGGTTTCAAGGTTGGACATTGGCCGGGGTTATTGTAGTGGACCCGCCCTAAATGACGGACAAGTGTGCTCCGGAATTCAACATCACAAAATTATTTTTCCCTTCCCTCTTTCCTGATCATCTCTTTAGAAGGCAACCCCAAGGGAAGGCCTATAATCGAAAATTGTCCGTTCGGACCTCGGAGGCCAACCATGGCAGAAATGACCGTCGCCCCAGTCGCGATCCACGGTTTCTTTGTCGACGGCCGCTGGATGGAAGACGGGGACATAGTCGAGGTCCGGTCACCATTCGATGGCACTGTGGTCGGGCGAGTGACGCAAGCGCGGCGGGATCATGCCGAGGCGGCAATCGCCGCCTCCGTGAAGGCTTTCGGTACTACGCGTCGTCTGCCCGCCTTCGAGCGGCAACGCGTGTTGCGGCGCGTGGCCGCGGCCATTGCCGAACGCCGCGAAGAATTTGCCCGGACCATTGTGCAGGAGGCGGGCAAGCCCATCAAACTGGCGCGCACTGAGGTGGACCGCGCCGTGTTCATCTTCAACGTTGCCGCGGAAGAGGCTACGCGCATCTACGGCGAATATCTTCCCCTCGATTGGCAGGAGTTTACCGCCGGACGCTGGGGCATCGTGAAACGCTATCCTCTTGGTCCGATCGCGGGCATCACACCGTTCAATTTTCCCCTGCACCTGGTCGCGCATAAAGTCGCGCCCGCAATTGCCTCCGGTTGTTCCATGGTGTTGAAGCCGGCGCCGCAGACTCCGCTCTGCTCGCTGCTGTTGGCGGAGTGTATTCAGCAAGCCGGTTGGCCGGATGGCGGACTCAACGTGCTGCCGCTTTCCAATGACGACGCCAGCCTGCTGGTCACCGACGAACGCATCAAACTGATCAGCTTTACCGGCAGCGTGCCCGTTGGTTGGGACATCAAGCGCCGCGCCGGCAAGAAGAAGGTCGCTTTAGAACTCGGCGGCAACGCTGGCGCCATCGTGCACAGCGATGCCGACCTCGTCTATGCGGCGGATCGCTGCGTTTCCGGAGGTTTCGGTTACGCCGGGCAAACCTGCATTTCGGTGCAGCGCATTCTGGTGGAGCAGTCGGTGTACGGCAAGTTCACCGATCTGCTGGTCGACGGCGTCAAGAAACTAAAGACCGGCGACCCCATGGAAGAATCCACCGACGTGGGTCCGGTGATCCGCGAGAGCGACGCCGTCCGTGTCACCAATTGGATTGAGGAGGCGGTTCGCTCGGGCGCGCGCTTGTTGTGCGGCGGTGGCCGCGACGGATCAATCGTCAATCCGACGGTGCTTACCGGCACCAAGCCCGACATGAAAGTGAACTGTCAGGAAATTTTCGGTCCCGTCGTGACCGTGGAACCGTACCAGAATTTTGACGAAGCACTGCGGCGGATCAACAACTCCAACTACGGCCTGCAGGCAGGATTGTTCACCCGCGACGTGAAACTGCTCTTCCAGGCCTACGACGAACTCGAAGTGGGCGCGCTGATCGCGGGCGATATTCCTTCCTTCCGCATCGACCAGATGCCGTACGGCGGCGTAAAAGATTCTGGCCTCGGCCGCGAGGGCCTGCGCTACGCGATTGAGGAAATGACCGAACCGAAGCTGTTGGTGATGAACCTGCGCTAGGGATTCAAAGGAGGCGTTAGATGCTTACAAACACAACATTATTTTCGCCTAGGTTCAATTTGAGATATCGCTGCAAATTTCCTGGTGAAGTGCGCGACAAGTTCGTGCGAAATATTTATAATTCCCAGTTCTCCTAGCTGACGCGAAAAAAATCTGTGGGAAGTTTCTTTTGCGTCGTAACCATATAGGCTTCCATAAAAATTGGGGATCTGCTGGGTCTCAATCGTATTTTTTAGAACTCGTACGTAAGCATGTCGCAGATTTTTCATCGCAGTGCGAACACCCTTTCCCGGGCCACGATTTTTGGCGCGGTCTTCGTCATTGCCGCGCTTGGTTTAGTGGCATACGAGGTTCAGGGTTCGCCGTACGTCACTTACGCTGGAGTGCGCAAGCCGCAACCCGTGCCCTTCAGCCACCAGCACCACGTTGCCGGCCTGGGCATTGATTGCCGCTATTGCCACACAACGGTAGAAACTTCCAGCTTCGCCGGCATTCCTCCCACCAAGACCTGCATGAATTGCCACTCGCAGATCTGGACGAATGCCCAGCTTCTGGAGCCTGTTCGAGCCAGCTATCGCTCGGGCCAGTCCCTGCAGTGGACACGAGTGAACCAGCTTCCCGATTTCGTTTTTTTCAATCACAGCATTCACGTGAATAAGGGCGTGGGATGCAATACCTGCCACGGTCCGGTCGACCAGATGCCGCTCATGTACCAGCAGGAATCGTTGCAGATGGAGTGGTGTTTAGGCTGCCATCGCGCTCCAGAAGATAATCTTCGCCCGCGCGATCAGGTTTTCAATATGCGTTACCAACCGCCCACGAGTGCGCATCCGGTTGTGGTGGATGGACAGAGCTATGCGGATCAGGCCGACCTGGGCGCAGCGTTGGTAAAAAAATATAACGTCCGCAACGTGCGCGACATCACCAGTTGCAACACGTGTCACCGATGAAACGCTTGACTATGAGAACCTGTCATCCTGAGCGGAGAATTTGCTTCGCGAAGCGAAGCAAATTTGGAGTCGAAGGATCCCTAGCGGCGTGCTTCGTCGCTGCGGATGTTAGGCGTTCTTACGGTGCCGTCGAGAACGCAGGGGGAGCGCGTTGATGCAGATGCTTCAGATTTACGGTCATAGGGATCCTTCGACTGCGCGAGACTTCGCTTCGCGAACTCTCGCTTCGCTCAGGATGACAGTCCCTGATTTTGTGATGTGTGATCAGTCATGAAGATGGAAGAGAAAGACGGCGGCGCAAAGCGTGAAGACGTTTGCCCCAGCAAGAAGGGCAAGCTGGATCTGGATTCTCTCCGTGCGCAAATCGAAGCGGCGGCAGATCAGAAGGCCGGCCCGGAATACTGGCGAAGCCTGGAAGAGTTGGCCGGCAGTGCCGATTTTCAGGAAGCGTTGCACCGCGAATTTCCCAAGGGCGCTTCCGAGTGGGTCGATTCCGTCTCGCGTCGCGGCTTTCTGCAGGTGATGGGCGCATCGATGGCGCTGGCCGGCATGACCGGATGTGTGCGCCTGCCCCTGGAACCCATTGTTCCGTATGTGCGCCAGCCGGAAGAAGTGATTCCCGGCCGTCCCATGTTCTATGCCACCGCCATGACGCTCGGCGGATACGCCAGCCCGCTGCTGGTGGAGAGCCATCTCGGACGCCCGACAAAAATTGAAGGCAACGAGCAGCATCCGGCCAGCCTCGGCGGCACCGATATTTTTGCCCAGGCTTCGATTCTTGGCATGTACGATCCGGACCGCTCGCAGAGCGTGGTCTCGATGGGCGACCAGCGGTCGTGGCAAAGCTTTGTGACCGCGATCCGCGGGCCGCTGAGCGCGCAGAAAGCTTTGCAGGGCGCGGGTATTCGCATTCTTACGCCGACGATTTCTTCGCCCACGCTCGCCGACCAACTGCGTAATTTTCTGAAGATTTATCCGCAGGCGAAGTGGCACGTGTACGAGCCGGTGAATCGCGACAACGTGCTTGAAGGCGCGAAGCTGGCCTTCGGACAGCCGGTGGAAACGCGCTACGATTTCGAAAAGGCCGACGTCATCGTCTCGCTTGACGCCGATTTTCTGTATGCGGGATTTCCGGGAAATGTCCGCTACATCCGCGATTTCGCCAAGCGCCGCAATCCCGACGGCTACATGAACCGACTGTATATGATCGAGAGCACTCCGACGACGACGGGAGCAAAGGCGGATCATCGGTTTCCGGTGAAGGCGAGTGAGATCGGAAAAACAGCCGCCGCGCTGCTCGCTGGTCCGGCCAGCGTCCACGAAGTTGGAGATGGAAGCGCGGAGCTAAACAAGTTGCGTGCTGCGTTGCGGCAGGATCTGCAACGTGAAGGCTCGTCACTTGTTCTTGTAGGCGATCATCAGCCGCCATGGATTCACGCCCTCGCCCACCAAATTAATCAGGCTCAAGGCAACGTCGGCAAGACCGTTTTCTATACCGACACAATTGACGCGAATCCCGTCAATCAGACCGACTCAATCAAAGATCTCGTCTCGGATATCAACTCCGGAAAAGTTGATCTCCTCGTTATTCTCGGCGGAAATCCGGCTTATGATGCGCCCGCTGACCTCGATTTCGCGAATGTCCTCAAGAGCAACAAGGCCCCGTTGCGCGTGCACCTCGGCCTTTATCAGGACGAAACCGCCGAACTCTGTCAGTGGCACGTCAATCAGGCGCATGAACTTGAAACTTGGGGCGATGCTCGTGCATACGACGGCACCGTCAGCATCATTCAGCCATTGATTGCTCCGCTTTATAACGGCAAGAGTCCGGTTGAGTTCGTCGCGCTTCTCTCTGGTCAATCCGATGCCACAGGCTACGATCTGGTCCGCGCTCACTGGCAGAAGCAGCACACGGGAGCGGATTTCGAGGCCTTCTGGCGCAAGTCGCTGCACGACGGCTGGATCGAAGGGACGACTTACGAATCGAAGTCGGTCGCGCTGAAGGCCACGAACTTCCCTTCGTCCAGTTCTGCTGATGCAAGCCCCAACCCCATCGAGCTCAACATCCGCCGCGACCCTAGCATCTACGACGGGCAATTCGCCAACAACGGCTGGCTGCAGGAACTGCCCAAGCCGATGACCAAGCTCACTTGGGACAACGCCGTGCTCATCGGTCCCAAAATGGCGGAGCGATTACAGGTCAAGACTTGCGATGTCGTCGAACTTGAATTGAACGGGCAAAAGGTCACCGGCCCGGTTTGGGTTCAGGTCGGGCATCCTGACAATTCGGTCACCGCGTTCCTCGGGTATGGACGCAAGCGCGCCGGGCGCGTCGGAACGGCGCAGGGCTTCGATGCTTATCCTCTGCGAACCACAGCCGCTCCTTGGTTTGCCACGGGATTGCAGATTCGCAAAACTGGCGACACCTACAACCTCTCCTCCACGCAGGGTTATCAGTGGATGGATACGCCCGATGGCGGCCATCGTCCGCTGGTTCGGGAAACCGCGCTGGAGGAATATCGGAAGGATCCTGACTTTGCGAAGAAAATGGACGAAGATCCAGCGCCGGGCCTGACGCTTTACAAACCCTATCCTTACAAAGAAGAGGCTTACGCCTGGGGCATGGCCATCGATCTCAACTCGTGCGTGGGCTGCAACAACTGCATGATCGCCTGCCAGTCGGAAAACAATATCGCCGTCGTTGGCAAGGAGCAATGCGCCATCGGCCGGCACATGCACTGGATCCGCATCGATACCTATTACCAGTATCAAGATCAGGAAGCCCACGACCGGGATAATCCGAAAGCTTTCTTCCAGCCCGTTCCTTGCCAGCAGTGCGAGAACGCGCCGTGCGAAGTGGTTTGCCCCGTCGGCGCCACTAATCACAGTAGCGAAGGCCTGAACGACATGGTCTACAACCGCTGCGTGGGCACGCGCTATTGCTCCAACAACTGTCCGTATAAGGTGCGGCGATTTAACTTCTTTCTCTTTCAGGACTGGGAGACTCCGCAGTACAAGATGATGCGGAATCCCGACGTTAGCGTGCGCAGTCGCGGAGTCATGGAAAAGTGTACCTACTGCGTGCAGCGCATCACCGAGCACAAAATCGACACCGAAACCGCATCGGTGCGCGAAGGCAAGGAAATCAAAATCAAAGATGGCGAACTGCAAACTGCGTGCCAGCAGTCCTGTCCCGCGGGCGCGATCATATTCGGCAACATCAACGACCCAGACAGCAAGGTTTCAAAGTTGAAGGCGCAGTCCCGCAATTACAGTCTTTTGGGCGAACTCAACACGCGGCCTCGAACGACTTATCTGGCGGAAGTCAGCAACCCGAATCCGGATCTCAAAGCATAGAAGACAAGAAGCGCGGAGCACGCCCAAGCACGGACGAAGAATCAATGAACGAGCCATATAAAACGACGGTGGAAGACGATCGAGCTCCGGTGATCGAGCCGGGTCACACCTTCGGCACGGTCACCGAGAAGATCAGCGCGATTGTGCTGACCCGTCCTGCATCGAATGGCTGGTTCGCCGGCTTCGGCATCGCTTTCATGCTGACGATGATGATGCTGTACGCGATCGGATACCTGTTCCTGAAAGGCATCGGGATTTGGGGATCCACCATTCCGATCGGCTGGGGCTTCGCCATCGTCAACTTTGTGTGGTGGATCGGAATCGGCCACGCCGGGACCCTCATTTCCGCCATCCTTCTTTTGCTGCGCCAGTCGTGGCGTAATTCGATCAACCGCTTCGCCGAAGCCATGACGCTTTTCGCCGTGGCTTGCGCTGGAATTTATCCCGCCATCCACGTGGGGCGTCCGTGGCTCGCTTACTGGTTATTTCCTTATCCGAATACGATGCGGTTGTGGCCGCAATTCCGCAGCCCGCTCATGTGGGACGTGTTCGCGGTCTCGACTTACGCCACCACTTCGGCGCTGTTCTGGTTCATCGGCTTGGTCCCGGACATGGCTACTCTTCGCGATCGAGCCACGCATCCCGCGGCTCGACTGATTTACGGCGCACTCTCGATGGGCTGGCGCGGATCGGCGCGGCACTGGCATCGCTACGAAACCGCCTATCTGCTCTTGGCCGGATTGGCTACGCCTCTCGTGCTCTCGGTTCACACTGTTGTGAGCTTTGATTTTGCGATCGGCATCGTTCCGGGATGGCATACGACGATCTTTCCGCCGTACTTCGTTGCTGGCGCTATTTATTCCGGCTTCGCGATGGTGTTGATGCTGGCCATCCCTATTCGCAAGATTTATGGCCTTGAAGATTTCATCACGGAACGCCATTTACAGAATTCCGCGAAAGTCATGCTGGCGACCGGATTGATTGTCGCCTACGGGTACGGCATTGAGGCTTTCATGGGCTGGTACAGCGGCGATCGCTATGATGCTTTCACGATCTGGAATCGCCTCCACGGGCCTTACGCGGTTCCGTACTGGTCGCTGCTTGCCTGCAACATTTTCATCCCGCAATTGCTGTGGATCAGAAAATTGCGGACCAGTCCGCTGGCTTTGTTCCTGCTTTCCGGCGTGATCCTGATCGGCATGTGGCTGGAGCGCTTCATCATCGTCGTGGTCAGCCTGCACCGCGATTTCCTGACCTCATCCTGGGGCATGTATTACCCCACGCGCTGGGACTGGATGACTTATATCGGTACCATCGGCATGTTCCTGGCGGCGATGTTCCTGTTCCTCAGGCTGCTGCCGGCGATTTCCATCTTTGAGATGCGCACCCTCCTGCCGGAAGCGGAGGTGAAGGAATGAAGCGCGATCCCGTTTACGGCATGATGGCGGAGTTCGATTCCGCTCAGGCGTTGATCGACGCCGCCAAACATACGCACGAAGCTGGCTATCAAAAGATCGATGCCTATAGCCCGTTTCCGATCGAAGGTCTAGCCGAAGAAATCGGCTTTCACCACAATGCGGTTCCGCTGGTCGTGTTGATTGGCGGGATCATCGGCGGCCTTACGGGCTACCTGATGCAGTATTGGATTTCCGTGATCGACTATCCCCTCAACGTTGGCGGAAAACCCACGCACTCCTGGCCGGCATTCATCGTCATCACTTTCGAAATGACGATTCTTTTTGCCGTAATCTCCGCTGTGTTCGGCATGCTGGCACTGAACGGCCTGCCTATGCCGTATCATCCCGTGTTCAACGTGCCCAGATTTGCGCTGGCGTCGAAGGACCGTTTTTTCCTGATCGTGTTTTCTTCCGATCCCAAATACAATCCGGCCGGCACGCGCAGTTTTCTGGAGGGGTTAGCTCCTCGCTCCATCTCGGAGGTGCCGAGCTAGAATGCCGCGCCTCCGCCAAATTTCCGTCGTCGGTCTGGTCGGTGCCATTGCGTTGCTCTCGGCCTGTCGTCTCGATATGCATGTTCAGCCGCGAATCAATCCTCTCGCGAAGAGTGATTTCTTTCCTGATCAGCGCGGCGCTCGTCCGCTGGTGGAGGGTACGGTCGCGCGCGGCGACTTGCGCGCCGATACGTATTTCTATACGGGGAAAGTCGGCAGCAATCCTGGCGACTACATGCCGTTTCCCGTGACCAAGGAAGTTTTGGAGCGCGGCCGCGAACGCTTCAATATTTATTGCGCGCCTTGCCATTCGCCTCTTGGGGATGGCAACGGATTTATTCCTTCCCGTGGCTTCTCGCGGAAGCCCCCGTCGTATCACACCGCGCGCCTGCAAAAAGCACCGCTAGGATATTTCTACGACGTGATCACCAACGGCTTCGGCATCATGTCGGACTACTCTTCTCAGATTTCTCCGCGCGACCGCTGGAACATCGTGGCTTATATCCGAGCGCTGCAGCTGAGTCAAAACGCAACCAAAACGGACGTTCCCGCAGGACAGAATGTGCCCTCGGAGCCGCCGGCGTTTGCCGGAGAGCCGGGATCCGGGGCAACTCTACCCGTGATAGTTCCCGAATCCAGTACCCGATCAGAGGAACAGAAATGAGCGCCGCGACTCATCCGCAACTCGATCTAACGGCGCCCGAAGTCGTAAGAAAAATCTCGCA
>Ga0116133_1000758_pt1 | contig 9834 bp, 9 predicted proteins | sample June2015DPH_19_2_FD_89736 | JGI IMG/M metagenome (GOLD analysis project Ga0116133, IMG submission 89736) | Peatland microbial communities from SPRUCE experiment site at the Marcell Experimental Forest, Minnesota, USA - June2015DPH_19_10 | ecosystem: Environmental > Terrestrial > Soil > Wetlands >...
AAAAGTCGCGCCCACCAGCAGCGCCACCAGCATCGCCGGAAAAGAACTCAGCCAACGCAACAGCTCGGCAATCTTGCCTGCGTACGCGATGCCTAAATTAGCCGCAGCGCTCGCATCCGAACCTGCGGCACGCGCCACGTCAGCGACCGCTCGGCTGTGCGCCGACCCGCCCGGAACCTCTCCGCGTGTCGCGATGTTCGCTTCGCTCATATTTGCGCTCAAGACTGGCAGCTACGGTGGATGCGACAACCGCCCGGGATGACATCCTTCCACGCGGACACTACCGCCGACCCAGGCGTCATCTTTTGGATACAGCTGGGGCGTATAGTGCGGCCTGTCAATCGGTATATGGCACTTCTAATTCCAAACTCTCGCTTCGGGGTCTCGCAGCTCTTTAAAAGCGTCGAGCACCGCAAATGGTGTCCGAACCGACGCCACCGTCTCGCCAAGTTGCTGAATCTTCGCGGCATCCAAGTGCCCCAGCAAAGTCCCCGCAGAATTCAGGTATTTCACTTTCTCGGGCCGCAGTGACATTACCCTGCAACACGTCGCATCCACCGCGACCGGGTCGTCACCAAGCACTAACACGCCGCACGGTTTAGGCGTTCCCTGGATCGGGCCGTTGCCCTCCATGCCGACAATGCCGTCCACGATCGCAAAGTCAGGCCGCGACGCGGCGTTTATATCCAATATCGAATTGTCAATTCCAGCCCAGTGCAGCACGTTCTTGGGCCAGCCGTAGCAACTACCCGGAACAATGCCAAACATGTTTTTCAGCGACAAAGTAACGCCTGCCCAATGATGAGTTTTTAATTTGGGCATGGAGACCAGGAAATCCACTCCCAGCACGGTCTTGGGAAGGAAGAGTTCTTTCAAACGCGATGCGCGCGTGCTCAGCACCACTCGCTTTACATCGTCCAGATTCAAATCCACAAATGTTCGACCGAGCGGTCCGGTAAATTCGCGCAGGCGCACGGATTCAATGATTGCCTCCGTGTCACGATCCATCGCCGGGCCGTCACCTATCAGAACCTGTGCAGCGCCCAGACGCAAAAAGCTCTCGCGCGCCGCAGCGATCACATAGGGGTGCGTGTTCATTTCGCACAAAGGATCGAAACCCACAAGGTTGGGCTTCAAGAGCACCGTTTTGTCTTTAACCGGAAGCTGGAACACACGGAGCGTTTCGTAGATCACCGCAGCCAAGTCCTGCTCGTAGTTAGCGGTGCGACGAATTGCTACGCGCGACGGCGCGCGTTGGAACGACGGCACGAGTGCAATATCAGGTCTTCGCATGGTTCAGCAGAATTCCTGATCGCCCTGAGTGAGCCACTCATGCCCCTTGCATGACGCCAGGCAGGCCCATGCAGCCACAGGAATATTTTGCAGAAATTCGTTGCGCCCGTAGAAATCCGCAAGCGAGGCGACGTTCTCAGGCCATTTTCGTCCGCCGACTTCCATGGCAATCCGGGCCAGCGCCAAGGAACCGGCGCCGCGCGCGTTCGCGATATTCTTCTCCAGCCACTCCAGGCTCATCACAAATTCGGCCCTGTCGGGAGCATCACGCAACGCAAGTAGTGCCCATACCGTGGGAACGACCAGCGGCTCGCCCGCAACACCATAGACCATCGGGTTTCCGCAATTCCAGCCGCCCCCGGGACACATGCGGTCATACAGCATCCGGCGCGCCAGCTCGCGCCGCCGCGCCGCAATCTCCGGCAAAGATTTTATCGGGCAGTTTGCGAGCAGGATCAGCGCGAACGAAGTGGGCTCCACCCAGCTGCTTGTCTGCGGAGTCCATCCCCAGCCGCGGTACGAATCATTTTGTTCGGTGATCTTGTGGTGCGACAATCGACCGCGCCAGCGTCGCCACAGTGAACCGTCGCGCGGCCAGTCGTTACAGATCCATTTCACCCCGGCCACCACCGCCTCACGCGCCTGCGGGTCCGGGTTGAGCACCCAGCAGGCCAGCGCAGTCAGCCAACATCCGTTGCTCATTTCCGCTGACGCCGGCCACGAACCATTCGCGAGTTGCGCCTTCCGAAGCAGTTGCAATCCTCGCGCAGAATTTTCGGCGGAACCTACACTATTCTCGAGTGCCCGCAACGCCAGGATCGCCCAACAAGTTGGTTCCACCCGGCTCTCCAACCCCGGCTGGAATCCCCAACCGCCATCCGCATTTTGTGCGTTGCGAATGAATGGCAAACAGATTTTCGTCGCAAACTCGGACTCACTAGAAAGATTCGCAGCGGGAAGCTTTTCTCCGGCGGGAGTCATTTTGCTCGGGTTCGTCCGGCTACCGTCACATGATCTGACGCGACGACGGGGCCTCTTCGCTCTTGTCGATCGGCAGATCGTCCCCCACCTGCTGAATTCCCAGTTGGCTGATGAGCCTGTGCAAATACCCGCGTGCCACGCGCAATGTGCGTGCGCTCTCCGCCTTGCGCCAACCGCACTCACGGAGCGTGCGCAGCACCAGCCTGCGCTTGAATTGGCGTACTTCTTCCTCGTAGGACTGGTTGAGTTGGGGGACTTCGCACTCGCCGCCGCGAATCGTAGCCGGCAGTTGCCAAATATCCACCGTCGGCCCCTCGCAGAGCACCACGGCGCGCTGCACCGCGTTCTCCAACTCGCGCACGTTTCCGGGCCAGCTGTATTCTTCCAGCGCGCGCAGCGCCGGCTGTGAAAACCGCTTGGCTTTCTTCTTGAATCGCTCCGCAAAACTCTGCAGAAAATGCTGCGCAAGCAGAGGAATATCGTCGTGGCGCTCTCGCAACGGCGGCAGATGCATCTGCACCACATTCAGTCGATAATACAAATCATCCCGGAACTTCCCCTGTTGCACCATGGTCGCAAGATTCCGATTCGTCGCACAAACCAGCCGGATATTTACGTCAATCTTGACGTTGCTTCCGAGGCGCTCAAAACTTCTTTCCTGCAGCACGCGCAACAGCTTCGGTTGCAAACCCAAACCCAGGTCGCCGATCTCATCCAGGAACATCGTTCCGGAATCCGCCGCCTCCACTCTGCCGCGACGCGTGGCGAACGCCCCTGTGAACGAACCTTTTTCGTGACCGAAGAGCTCGTCCTCGATCAGGGATTCCGGCAGGTTAGCGCAGGAAAATGCCACCAGCGGGCGGGAACTGCGCGAACTCATTTTGTGTATCGCTCGCGCCAGTAATTCCTTGCCAGTTCCGGTCTCTCCGGTAATCAGAACGTTCACATCGCACGGAGCGATTTTCTTCGCCAGCGCGAAAAGATCCTGCATCACGTTCGCAGTGCCCAGCAGCTCGTGCAGTCTTCCATCATTTCGCTCGCTGACGCGTAACTGCGCCAACTCTTTCTCAGCGGAGTGAAATCGGTATGCGCGTTGCAGAATCAGCCGCAACTCAACGATATTCGGTGGATTTGTTACGCTGTCGTAAGCGCCGTGCTCCGTCACGCGCAGCGCTAGCTGACGGTTTTCTGCGTCGTACAGCACAACTACGGGAGGATGGGAGGGAATGCTGCACCAGCTGTCAATCAGACGCAAACCGGGTTCGCAATCTCCCTGCGTGCTGGAGGCTCGCAGATCTAACAGCACCACGTCGCACCATTCGCGCGATTCGTTCAGGTTGCTGAACTCGAATTCGCTGCCGACGTTGTATTCGAACGCACTTCCTAGTGCTCGCGCAATCGCGCCCGTCAGCCCCGAATCCTGGCTTACAAAACACACGTGTACAGGTTCACTAATCAATGTTGTGCCCTCGGTGCCGGTTTGCGCGCCCCAAGTCAGCAGGCGAACTCCAGCGCCATTGCCGCGGCTTCCGGGAAGAGCCGACAGAGATTCAATTGGTTGGGCTGCAAGATCGTTCTCTCCCCCTACTATCTTGAGAGAACAATTTTGCAAGGGCTTTGCGAACCGCAAGCGGTGTGCCAACGGAGCGATTATTGGGCGAAAATCAATGCGCCCAGCTAAGCTAGGCGTAGTCAATCAGATTGCGGGGGCGAAGTCAAGCGCGCGAGCGCTGTGAACTTAGAGAGCGCCGCGCAGACGCAAAACGTCTGCATACTTTTGCCAAGTTACTTCCCGATTGCTCGGTACAAGTACGGATGTAATCGTTTGCTTACGCCTTTCGCTGTTGCCTCAATTGCAGGCCATTCCCCATCGAGACTCTGAAATGGCCGGCAGAACCGGCCCCAAGCAGCACCCTGTAATCAAACGCTCACATCGTCCCGTGAGGTTGCGCCGTGTTCTACTGACTTAAAGCTTTGCTCGAATTCTCGATCGGAATTCCTACCAGGATTTCCACAGGCACGGGCTTGCCGTCTCGCATCGCCGGCTTGAACTTCCATTTCCCAAACGCCGCCCGCGCTGCGGCATCCATCTCCGGCAAAACACCTTGGAATACCTCCAGATTCTCCACCACCCCGTCATCTCTCAGAGTGCCCTTCAGCACAATCTTCTTGTATGCCTTCTCCGGCGGAACCGGCAGCCGGTGGAAATCAAATCGGGTTTCGGCATCGGGTGGTACCAGGCCTTGCTCCAGATGAATAACGGTCCCGCCGGAGCCAGCCGCGGACCTTGTTGCGCTACTGCTTTTCACGCAGTACTGCATCGCCCAACTCTGCCCCGGCATGGATAGAAAAATCGAGTAAATCTTTCCGCAATGCAGTGCTCCGTAAGCGTTCAACCCACCTCCGCCCATCGGTCCCACGGCAACCACCAGCGAATTCTTTCGCACAGTGAAAGTAGGCGGAACGGGATACACCAGACTTAATGCGAACTCATTTTCCAGCTGCCCGCCCGATCCGCTTCCGCTTTCAGCCCCTTTGACACTGACCACGCCAGAGGGCCCCGAACTCCCGCCTCCGCCGCCCTCTCCACCCGGCCCTTCTCCGGAGCTGCCATCACCTCCGGCGCCTATGCCTGCCTTTCCGCCACCTTCCGCTCCGTAGTTGACGCCTCCGGCAGAGCCCGGCTCCTTTCCCGCGGGCGAAATTGAGAAATTACCCCAGCGGTTTCCCGCAGGAATACTCACCGCCGTCGCTGGCCCGGCGGGATCCACGCCGAGCACCAGCAGGTCAGTGCCGTCGGGAGTGTTAGCTCCTTCGCCGTTACCTGAGTCTCTATGCCCGCCAGCAGCGCCATTCAAGGTCGGCTTCGCTGCGCCGGAGTTCGGAATTGCCAATCGAGGTTGTGTCACAGCTGGCTTGAGAAACGTCGCGAGCGGTGAATCGGAGCCTTGTGCTGTAAGCGCTGGCGCTTCATCGGAAGTCGCCTTGTGCGTGGCGCGGGTGGGACTTGCGTTGTCTGCGCTCAGCGATGGCTTTGGAACTTCCGAAGGAGCGCTCAATACCACGTTCGGCAATTTGATCTCTGTCTCAATGCGCAGGTCAGGCGGCGATGAACGCTGATAAATCGTTTGCCGGAAATTGTCGGGATGCGCTGGGTTCGAAACCGCTCTCAACTCGTTTTGCCGTGCGCTGCTTCCCAACGCCGGGGGCAATGCCTGGATTGCGCCGTCGCCCGGACGCGCTCCGGGGCCAGCCGGCGCGATGCGCGGTAGCGGCTTGGCGGAATTCGCAGGTGGCAGCGGATAGTAGATTTTCTCGTAGACCGGTGGGTCGTCCACCAAACTCGCGGCATCGGAAGGAATCGCGTGACTGGCGTAAATCACCAGCGCCAGCGCGCAGCAGTGCAACGCCAAGGAAGCGCCCACGGTCTTTCGCGGCATTCGCACGCGCCCTACGTTGCCGTGCCGGAACAGGTAAACCGTTCGGCGCGAAGACGCTCCGTCCTCGCGTGTAAAAATCAGCGAAAGCGACTCCCACATTCCCGCAAACGAGCTCGCCGTAGGCAACAGCAATCGCAGCGGCTTGCCGCCCGCGTTGGGGATGATCAGGCCCGCAGTTCCCGCGCCCGGACGCGGCGCGACCGCAGAAGGAGGAATCCTCAGGATAGAGTTCTGTGCCCAGGTGAATGTTGAGTGGTCCACCGTACGTTTACTCGAATTGACACGCTGCCGCTAGGTCTCGGACTCCGGCTCGGTCGAAAGAATCTGTAGTGCTACGACGCCACCCTCGCTCAAAGCAACTCTGGCACCATTGGCCGAACCCCCAAGCGAACACGCATTGCCCGGATATTGCAGGCTAATCCTCGGCTGACCGTCACCATTCGTGTACGGTCCCCGCTCCCTCGCGCCAGCTTTTGGTAACCAAACCCTTGTGGCTGCGGTACATATGGGCCGCGCTGGCTGCAACAATGCGCCGATCTCTGAACCCATGAGACTTGCAATCTCGCCGAAGTAAATTCGAAACCGGTTTGGTATTACTTCTGCATGCACCCGGTTGGAATCAGGCCCGGTCTCTCGTCACGCTGCCCATGAAAGAAATCAATTCCAATTCCCGCGGAATTGAAGGAGTCGAGCATGTCAGGTATTGATTTTGATCGGCAGGTATTTGTCGCCCCCGCGGAACAACCGGCGCCGCAGCAGCCCCGCGCCGTGGGCTTGATAATTCTCGCGATCGCCGTCATCGGCATAGCCTTCATCGGCTACAAGCTTCTCTCCTATGCCGAGGAGAGCGGCGCGTCAGTCGAATCGAACAGCATGCAGCAGATTCAACAACAACTCGCGGATATGAAAGAACGCATGGATCAAATGGAGAAGCGGCACAAGTCCGGCGCGCCCGAACCCGCGCTCCCGCCCTCTCGATCGGAAGCGTCGGTCCCGTCGGTAGACCGTCGCGTTAAACCCGCTTATCAAATTTCCGCCGCGAGCGCGTTGAATCCGCAGCGCAATCCCAGCCCTGCCGTTCAGCCCCCGGCCACTCGCCCCGCTTCCGCTTCCGTTGCAGTTTCGGCAGACACTGATAACGCCAACCGCGAAGCCTGGAAAGCTACATCGGATCGCCTGGCTGACGTAGCCGGTGCCGTCGGTTCGCAGCAGGGCGAAATCGCCCAGACGCGCGACCAGTTAAATCAACTACTGGCGCAGACTCGCCGCACTGCGTTGCAATTTGAGCTAAGTCGCGGGCCAGACCGTCAATCCGTCGGGCCCGTCGAACTGCAATTGAAAAACACCGACCCGAAAGCAGAGCGCTACACCGTCTGCGTGTACGTGGATAGCAAATGCATCGAGCTGAAGAATCGCGTTCTGGACGAAGTTGTGGTCTTCGTTCTAGCGCGCGGCACCGCGCCGCTGGAGCTAGTGGCCACCAGAATCAGTCGCGACGAAATCGTGGGCTATCTGGAAGTTCCCAGCGAAAAAGTGGGACGTTAGGTCTTTCCCGCAGGCAGAAAATAATTGCGGCACGCTTGCTCGAGCGTGTTGCGCGTGAGCCGTGGTTCCACTCCAAGATACGCCGCCGCCCAGTAGATCTGGTTGATCAGATCCCGCGCGTAGCAATGCGATAGCGGTTGCTTCATTTCCTGCGTGATCAGCTTTACCAGCTGCTCCGGCACTCCCGCGTCGCTTTCCAGCAGCCGCGTGGCGCACTCCAGTTTGAAAATTTCCACGAACTGCTCGGGAGTTGCGTACTCCGTCTTGATCTTGTTGGGAATGCGCCGCAGGAACGCTTCGTCCGCCAGCTCGCTGGGATCAAGATTCGTCGCAAACACAACAAACAAATCAAACGGGATCTCGAACTTCTTCCCGCCCGGAAGCGTCAGAAAATCCACGCGACGATCCAGCGGCGTCATCCAGCGATTAAAAAGTTCCACGGGCCGCATCCGTTGTCGCCCGAAGTCATCCATGATCAGCACGCCGTTGTTCGCTTTCATCTGCAGCGGGCCGGTGTAATACCGCCCGACGTGGTTGTACTGCAGGTCCAGCATTTCCGCGGAAAGCTCACCGCCGGCGATCACCCGCGGACGGCGGCAGGAGACCCATCTCCGGTCAGAATCTTCCGGCACAGCCTCCTCGCTTTGCCGATGCACGCCAGGGTCGTAAACCGTGATGATCTGGCCGTCAACTTCCACCGCATACGGAATCCATACCTGATCTTTGTAGATAGCCGGCAGGCTATTCGCGATGCTCGTCTTCCCGGTGCCCGCAGGTCCATGCAAAAAGATCGAAGTGCCGGACACCACAGCGGTTCCCAAGCGATAGATCAGATCCTCGTCCAAAATCAGCGGATGAAATGCCTGAACCAGATCCGCCCTTTGCACCTGCGTTTGCTGCACGCTCTGCATGCGCACCCGCGTCCCATAATCCATCAGCGATACTGGCGCCGGCCCTGCGTACTGGTTCCGCGAGAGCAGCTCCCCAGCGCGAAGTTTTCCTTGCGCCGTGGCCACAATCCGGTGGCTTCCTCCCACCATGCCCTTCACTTCACACAGCTGTTCCTTCCGAAAGAAACCGAAGATCTCTTCGATCACACCAAGTCCCAGGCACATTCGGTCGCTCAGACCGACCAGCGATACCTCGCCATTCAAATACAGGATCTTCAGCGCCAGGTCTTCCAGCAGTCCGCTGTCAATTCCGGTTTGGTCGATTTCTTGCGGCGTTCCAAGTTCCATCTCGTGCATTTTCAGTGCTCTCCACTTCAACTGAGAAACTCTACCCGACACTTCGCGCAAGCCCCGGCGTGGCTACTTTCGTGCAACTCTTCTGCCATCTCGGATTCTTCGGCGCTGGCAAGCGATTCGCCGCGTGCTTCGCCAGCTCCTCGTGCGATTTCCGACCGTTGCACGTGCCTGCGGCCCGTTCTTAACTCACCGACACAGCCTGTAGCCGGATTTTGTTCATTTGTGGATAGTACCGCGCGCGCCCAGCGTCCTCATTCGGAGACGCTGCGGCTCGCTGCCCGGCCAAAAGACGCTCGTGCCTTTCCCTATCTCATTTATTCATAAGCACTCACACGAAAATCACCACCCAGGACTACTGGGCATGTTCTTGCTATGAAGGAAGCGGGGAATACCGCCGAATGTTTAGGCCGTATCCTGCTGAGCATGCGCGCTGAGAATAGCGCCATTTCGGTGGCCGAGTCTTCGCACAAGCGCGTTGTAGTTTTTGGGCGGCTTGAGAACAGAAAACGTTCGTATTTAAGTCCGCGGAGCCATTCAAGATATTCTCCGCGGTAAATTGTTGTGCTGCGGTTGTCCCGCCGCGGCGTCTCGAACACCATGTCATCAACATCCTTCGATTCTGAAGAATTTCGGCGCGCGCACGAGCGGCGGCGCATTCCACGCCTGCGTCTGCCTTCGCTCGCCTACGTGGATGTTGATTCCGACAACGGCGGCATTCTCCTTAACCTGAGCGAAACAGGCCTCGCACTTCAGGCGGTCGCTCCATTCGCGGACCTTACCCGCGTTGCTCTCCGCATCCAGCCGCCCAAACCCAGGCAGCGGCTCGAACTGAACGCCAAGATCGTCTGGCTCAGTGAATCGAAGAAAGAGGCGGGCCTTCAGTTCCTCGAACTCGAGGAGCGCACCCGGACAGAAATCAAGAATTGGATTTCCGCCGAAGGAGGCGCTCCGGAATCCCGCGCCACCGGCGAATCCGCCGCTCCGCCAACCGCGCAATTTTCGCCGGCACATTTCCCCCCGGAAGCGCCCTCTGCTAGCAGAAAATGGCAGCGCTCGCTCGACAATTCACCTTCGCTCGACGCGCCGTCGCATCAGAACCTACCACGCGAATCGCCCAGCCCGTCAATCGCCGCCGGAAATTTTGAGCAGCGCGCCGCGGCCATTCTTCGTGAACAACCCGTGATCGTTCCCGCGCAGAATCTGGCTTCGAGCGGCGAGAAGATTCACGCGCCCACCGGAAGGCCAATCGAGCGGCCCGTCGAGCCCGTCGCATTCTCGCAACAAGCCTCGCCCGTGGCGCCATTTTCATCACAGGAATTACCGCGTCC
>Ga0116133_1000762_pt1 | contig 9800 bp, 7 predicted proteins | sample June2015DPH_19_2_FD_89736 | JGI IMG/M metagenome (GOLD analysis project Ga0116133, IMG submission 89736) | Peatland microbial communities from SPRUCE experiment site at the Marcell Experimental Forest, Minnesota, USA - June2015DPH_19_10 | ecosystem: Environmental > Terrestrial > Soil > Wetlands >...
ACCAGGCGGGCAGCCAGCGCAAAGACGCCGGCCGCACTGGCTCCGAAGAATTTCAGGATGGCCACCGGCAGGACCGCTGCATACAGCAGCTCGAGCATGCTCACCAGTTGGTAGCTTGCAGCGAACCGAACAAGCTCTTTCACCACCGATCCCGAGACGAGTCTTGGCGTGATATGGACGTCGGGAAGGACGCGGCGGGAGTAAAAATACCACAAAGTGCCGCCGGCCATCTGATACGCGCAAAACACAACGCACATCGCCAGCAATCCGAATCCAAGATAAAGAAGAGCGATGGTGGCTGCTGCGTTGAGGAGATCGATAACGACGTTTAGCTTCTCGCGCAAGTCAATGCGGTGCGCACCCATCAGGATGCTTTGATAGGTCTGACTCACATTGGCCACGATCGCGGTGATCGCCAGGTACTGAATCGCCCGGGAGGCGGGGGCGAGAAAGGCTTGCGGCACTCCAACCGCAGCTGCCAGGAAATGGGAGAAGACTGCGAGGGGCACGAGAACAACAACGGAGAGCACCAGGACCGCAGCGGTGCCCGTGCTCAGCAACCGACTTGCCCGATCGAAATCGCCGGTGCCGGTCGCTTCCGCCACGTACTTCTGGAATGCAGACTTGACACCTGCTCCGCCCAGGGTGATGTAGGCGGCGATCGACATGAGAACCGCCCAGATGCCGTAACCATCCAGCCCCAAGTGTCGGATCATCACCGGGACCACAACGATCCGGGCCAGTACATGCACAATATTTCCAACCACGCCGAAGAGCGTGTTCTTCCCGATGGAAGCGGTGAGCGCACGGCTGGTAGAAGGTGCAGAGAACTTAGAGGTCATGGAATAGCGACGAAGAGCAACTGGTTACTAGCGGAGAACTGCATTTTCGTTTATAACGATCGCATCAGTCAGGCCGGTCGATGCCTGAGGCGGGACCCGGAATTCTAATAAGCGCCGACGGTCCAAGCCCCGGTCGCTGGACGTGGAGTGCCCGCAAGATCGGTGTTTAACGCGGGGATGCGAAGGGATGTCAGGTTCGCCCCGGCGGCGATGACGGCTGAACGGGACTGAGGCACACCGTCGGGAGAGAGTTGCGTTTTCGAGACAAATGCCGAGGGACTCGCGTCCTGCCCGGTCTCATTCTGCCAGGAAGAGAAGGATCTGGAATAGTTCCCGTGGTAGGCGAAGCAATTGCCTCCCGGACAGTTGGTGTAGATGTTGTTGTGCAAAGCTCCTGAAGAGAAGTTTCCGTTCTTGTCAACCCAGATCAGGATCCCGCAACCGCTGGCGATGTTGTTGACGAAAGTCACGTTGGTCGCGTTCGATACGCCCATGCACGTGTCCGTAGAGGCGCCAATGAAGGTGTTGTTATAGATCACGACACCGGGATCGGCGATATTAAGCAGGCCGTTATTGTCGTTGCCCATGCAGGTATCGATGAGCGTGTTGTTATAGATCCCGACGTTCGAGGTACCTCCTTTGTTTCCTTCGACGAAAATGTGCGCAGTCACATTCTTGCCGATGCAGCCGCCAAACTTGTTGTTGTAAATATTCACGCCGTCGATGGTGTCGGAGCCGTCATCGTTGTAGCCCCAGATGTGAACGCCGTCGTGATGCCATGTGTCGGCCGCGTTGTCCCAGTTCGAGTAATCGTGGATGGCATTGCCATAAATATTGACGTCGGTCAGCGTGTTCCCCGGATGCGGGCCGCCCAGCGCGATTCCGTGGTCAATGTTATAAATCCGGTTATTCGAGATGGTGATGCCGGAAGATGTTCCACTGTCATACTGGAGGCTGATACACCAGCCCATGTCATGCATGAGATTATTGTTGATCGTCCAGTTGGTGATGGCGCCATGATCGTAAATGCAGGTGCCGCCGCCCGGGCTCGGATTGGTAGCGACATACATATCAATGATGGCAAGCCCATCGATGGTTATGTTCGATGCTCCGTCGCCGGCCTCAATCCCATTGCTGGGCCCATGATTTTGGCAGGTCCCGCTGAGACATCGAGCGCCGGCGTCTCCGTTTGAAGTCGCTTCGATTACACCCTGAACCGCACCGCCGGAGCCGCCATTTCCATTAATGGTGATATAGCTGTTGCCGCCGATATCGATGGCGCCGCCCGTGCCTTCAGCAGGCCACTCCGGAGATGCGAGTACCGCACCGCTGTCAAAATTGATGGTGATAGGTTTGTCGCTCGTTCCGCTGCCGCGGACGGTTAAACCTGGAGTATTAATGGGGAGTGTTATGGTTCCACAAATATAATTTACATCCCCCGGAGAGTTAGTCAGGCGGTTGAACATGGCCGGGGTGATCGTTGTATGCCCGTCGCAGGCTTTTCCGCCGCTGAAGGTTCCCGCAGACTGCGCAATGTAACGAGTGCCTCCGAATGCCGGACGTGTGGCTACGAAAACAAGAACGATAACCAATGCCCCTGCGAACGCAAGAAGCGGGATCAGCTTCTTCATGGAGTACTCAGCTATTTCTTTTCCGTGGGATACCGGAGCCGCCGTCCCTAACGAAATTGCGGAAGGCGCAGAAAACTCTCTCGGTCATTGAATACCATTGAAGAGCTACCGGTTGCTGAGGAAAAGTCGAGGTTCTAATTCACGACGGCTGTACCCGTCAGGGCTGTCGGCGGCTGCGGGCCGGTGCCGGAAGTCGAATACGCGCCCACGGTCCACGCGCCAGTGGCGGGGCGCGGATTGCCGTTGATGTCGGTATCAAGCGTACCGAGGATACCGTTAAGAAGCGAACCGAGAGTGAGGGATGTCAAGTTCGCCCCGACACCGATGACGGGAGAACCGGACTGAGGTACACCGGCTGAATTGAGGTCCGCGCTTGCGACATATGCCGAAGGACTCGCGTCCTGCTTGGTATAGCTCTGCCACGAGGCCAACGATGCAGTGTAGCCCCCAGGGAAGGCGAAACAGTTGCTGGTTGTGCAGTTGGCGTAGATGTTGTTGTGCAGGCCGCCGGACGCGAAGCCGCCGCCGGACGCGATGTACTGCAACATGCCACATCCGCTCACGACATTATTGACGAATGTGACGTTGGGTGAACTGGAAGTGCCGACGCAGGTGTCTGCGGAAGTGCCCATAAACGTATTGTTGTAAATCTGGTAGCCGCCGTCTTCGCCAGTGGTAAGCAGCCCGTCGGTGTCGGCCCCGTTGCAGGTGTCGATGAGCGTGTTGTTGTAAATGGCGACATTCTTCGTACTGCCGGCGTTGGCTTCGATGAAGATATGCGCCGTCACGTTTTGCCCGACGCAGCCGCCAAACTTGTTGTTGTAGATGTTCACGTTCAGAATCGGGTCGGAGCCGTTGTCGGCTTCACCCCAGATATGAATGCCGTCGTGGTGCCAGACGTCGCCGGAGGTGTCCCAGTTCGAGTAGTCGTGAATATTGTTGCCGAAGACATTCAGGTTCTCGAAGGTCGCCCCTCCAGCCGCTCCGCCAATAGCGATGCCGTGATCGATGTTATAGATGGTGTTGTTTGAGATCACGTTATTTGTGGACGTTCCGCTGGTGAATTGAAAGTTGATACACCAGCTCACATCGTGAAATAGGTTATTTGTAATGATCCAATTGCTGTTCGACCCCTCATTGGCATAGATACACTGACTTCCACCGCCTGAAGGCACCCCAGGGGCAGTAACGTACATATCGATGATGGCCAGCCCCTCGATCGTGACGTTATTACTGCTATCGGCCTCGATGCCGTTGCTGTCGGTGTGAATTGTGCATGGCCCACCAGGACAGGTTGCTCCTGAATCTCCGGTCAGGGTCGATTCGATGATCCCCTGTGTGTAGCCGCCCGTACCGCCGTTGCCGTTGATGGTGATATAGTTCGCGCCGCTGATGTTGATGGCTCCGCCCGAACCGCCGGCCGGCCACTGCGTAGCCGCCAGCACCGCACCGCTGTCGAAGAAAATGGTGATGGGATTTCCGCTGGTTCCACTTTGGCTGACATTGAGAAGCGTCTGGTTCTGTGCGCCGGTGATCGTGCCGCAGATGTAGATCGTGTCACCCGGAGACAGTGTGGTCGAGTTGAACGAGGCAGGCGTGATCGCGGCCTGGCCTTTGCACGCGATGCCTCCAGTGAAAGTGCCCGCCGTCTGGGCGATGTACCTGGTCGTCGCGAATGCCGGGTGCGCCACCAAGAAAAGTGAGAAAACACTAAGGAAGAATACGTTGAAGGACGCGACACCGATAAAACGGGACTGGCTGAACATCGACAGGCCTCCTCAGAGGATTGCACCGAACTATAAGCCACCTATGCGGCGCTAGTGTGTGCTTAATTCTCTGCAATCCGAAGACCAGTCGGCAAGGGGAAAGCAACCTAGGATGTGCACTATAGTCACGTACACCCTATCCAATTGATTCTAAGGCCTCCCACTATCGTTCAGGGACGATCTGCTCGTCGTCTTTGCATCGGTAATAAGAGTCTTACAATGTTCTATACCAGCCGAATTTACCGGGGCTTCCCTCTGAACCATGTAAAAAGGTGCGTCCGCTGTGTACTTTTGGGTTCAAGCTCTCGTGCGAGGTTTTCTGATCCTCTTGGCCAGCGACTGCAGGCCACCTACCCAGTCGTAAGCCCCAGCCAATTTGGCTTGTAACAGCGCCGGATCGTCCGCACTGTTGACCGGAAGTCGTTCCAGAAACAAAGGATCGCTCGCCGCCCCAGCCCGCCCGATCTGCGTGCAAACCCCATAGCGGTAGCCGCTCTCTTCCAGAGTCGCCCGCAGCATCGTTTTGAACGGTCGATCAATCTGCGGAAAGGCATAAGGATAGGCGAAGGAATTGACCGCGCAGCCCGTTTTGTCCTCAATCGTCTGCCGGGACCGCACGATCTCCTCGCGGATGCGATCCGGCTCCAATCCATAGAGCTGGGGATGGTTCACCGTGTGCGATCCGAAAGAGATGCCCCGCTGCTGCAGTTCCCGCACCTCGCCCCAGGTCATACACTCCCGCCGGTTGAAGACCTGCGACTGATCGCCGATTGACGCCGTGGGCAGAAACATGGTGGCGGTAAACCCGAACTGCTCAAGCGCCGGAAAGGCGTGCTGGCAGAAGTTCCGATAGCCGTCGTCGAAGGTGATGACCACGGTCTTTTCGGCCGTGCCCACGCCCGCCTGCAGCAGGCCCACTGCCGAAGCCAGGCTCGCTGTTCGGTAGCCGTGCTCGTGCAGCCACCTCATCTGCCGCATAAACTGAGCCGGCCTCGTTGCGATCCAATAGTAAGGTTGCAGGGCCGACTCATCCTCGTCGGCCACGCTGTGGTACATGAGGATTGGAATTCTGTCGTCGCGCCGCCCGGCGAGCACCCCGAGCAGCGGCGCGGCGAAGTACAGCGTGCCGGCACGATCGAACCGCAGACTCACGGCTGTGTCCCCCGGCGCGGGCCGTCTGTCCGAGCGCTGCTGTGCATGCCTCAGTTCCGCACGGCCAGAACCTCCGGCCCAGCCGCGGCACGTCCCCGTCTCGTAAAGTTCTCGATCTCCTCGGCCACGCGCGCCTGTTGCGCTGCGGTGAGTTGCGGGAACATGGGCAGTGAGAGAATCCTGGCCGCCACCCGTGTGCTTATTGGCAGTTCGTCTGCCTCGTAGCCCAGTGAGGCGTAGGCCCTCTGCTGGTGGAGCGGAATCGGGTAATGAATTCCTGTGGCAATGCCGGCCTCCTTCAGTTGTTTCATCAATCCATCGCGATCCTGCGTGCGGATGACATAAAGGTGATACACGGCTCGCGACCACGACGGCTCGTGCGGACAGACCACCGTCTCGTTCTCGGCGAGTAGACTGTTGTAGTGCACGGCGCGATCTCGCCGCAGTTGGTTCCAGCCGGCCAGATGCGCCATCTTCACCTGCAGCAAGCCAGCCTGAATGGAATCCAGCCGCCCGTTATAACCTTCGATGTCGTGATAGTACTTATGCGCCTGACCGTGATCGCGAAGCATCCTGACCTTTTCAGCCACTTCCCTGTCATCTGTAGTGACCGCTCCGCCCTCGCCACATGCCCCGAGGTTCTTGCCCGGGTAAAAGCTGAATGCAGCTGCGCGGCCCATGGTGCCGGCTTTCATCCAGCGGTTGTGCCGCTTGGAAAAATATTCCGCACCGTGCGCCTGACAGGCATCTTCAACTACGACAAGCCCGAAGCGGTCGGCCAATGCAAGGATCGGATCCATGTCGGCCATCTGGCCATAGAGATGCACGGGGACGATTGCCTTGACCGGCATTCCAGTGCGCAGGCTGATGAGCTTGCCGGCATTGTTTCTGACGCACCGCTTTTCCAGGAAGCGCTCGAGCATTTCGACGGAGAGGTTGTAGGTTTGTTCATCGACATCCACAAACTCCGGTATCGCGCGGGCCTGCGATATTGCCTCTGTGGTAGCGATGAATGTATTGGGCACGGTCACGACGACATCGCCCGATCCGACGCCGCAGGCCATCAAAGCGAAACGAAGCGCGTCGGTTCCGCTGCTGACGGCCACGGCATGCTCTGCGGCACAGAATTCCGCGAAAGAGGCCTCGAATTCCTCCACCATCGGGCCGCCGATGAATCCGGCGGTGCGCAAGGCACGGCGAAAGACTTCCGTGAGTTCCGCTTCGAGTTCCGCATGCGGAGTAATGAGATCAAGGAATGGTATTTTGTTAGTTTCTGACATTGGACTCCTCAGTTTGTGCTTCAATCGACCGCAGCACCCGGGCCGGATTTCCAGCCACGATGGTGTTGGGTGGGACATCTTTGGTTACGACGCTCCCGGCGCCTACAATCGCGTTTTCACCGACGCTTAGATTACAGAGAAGAGTGGCACCGGAGCCGATCGACGCGCCCTTGCGCACGATTGTGGGCCTGACTTCCCAGTCCGCGCCGTTTTGCAGCGTTCCATCGCTGTTCGTGGAGCGCGGGTAGGTGTCATTGGTAAACGTCACTCCATGCCCGATAAAGACGTTGTCCTCGATGGCCACGCCTTCACAGATGAACGAGTGGCTCGAGACCTTGCAACGCTTTCCAATCCGGGCATTCTTCTGGACCTCGACAAATGCCCCGATCTTGGTCTCATCTCCGATCTCGCATCCGTAGAGATTGACAAACTTCGACAGCTTCACGTTGACCCCGAGCTTCACGTCTGCCGCGACAGAGTTGAATTCGCTCATAAGCGGACGAACGCTCCCTTCTTGTTCAAGGACTGACTGCCAGCTTCAAGCATCCTGACGACGCGCAGGCCCGCGTGCCCGTTATTGAATGGCTCCTTCCCGGTGGTAATGCACTCGACGAAGTAGCCGAGCTCCTGGCGCAGGGCTTCGACTTGCTCCAGTTGCGGAGACCACATATCTCCCGATCGGTAACTGACCAGGAGATCGTAAACGCCCTCCCGGCTGGTAATCTTGACTCCCTTGTCATAGACCTTCACTTTTTCGTCGGCCTCAAGATCGTTCCAGACGATCATTCGCTTTTCGCCGCCAATCAGCGTGGTCCTGACCTTGACCGGGGACAACCAGTTCACATTGATGTGGGCGATGACGTTGTCGGGAAAGTAGAGCGTCATGAAGGCTACGTCCTCATGTCCGTTCAAATGGCCTTGACCGGTGGCCACGACCGCTTCAGGGCTGGCCTTGATGAGATGATCCATGATCGAAAGATCATGCGGCGCCAGGTCCCAGAGCACGTTGACGTCGTGCTGAAAGAGACCAAGATTAACGCGAGTCGAGTCGTAGTAATAGAGATTCCCCAATGCGCCTTCGCTGATTAGCTGTCCAATCCTCTTGACCGCGCCCGTGAAAAGAAAGGTATGGTCAACCATCAATTTCAGATTCTTCTGCTCCGCGAGGTTGACGAGTTCCTCTCCTTGAGCGACCGTGCTGGTAAACGGCTTCTCGACAAAGACGTGTTTTCCATTGTTCAGCGCAGCTTTGGTCAATTCGTAATGAGTCCAGACAGGCGAAACGATGGCCACAGCATCGATGTGAGGCGAGGTGATTACTTCCATCGCGTTGGCTGTCACGGTCACACCGGGATAAGCCTTGCGGGCGCGCGCCTGCGCCGCGGGGCTCAGGTCCGAGATGGCGCGCACCACGGCGCCTTCAAGGCCGGCAAGATTTCTGACAATGTTCGGACCCCAGTAGCCGTATCCGATTACGCCGAAGTCCATAAGTTCTTCTCTCCTACCCAGCGATCCGCGCTGCCAGACTCATCCGACGGGCGCAGGAATTGTTCCCGCTCCGAGTGCAACCAGAGTCACGTCGTGAAAGTGTTGTTTGTGAGTGAACGAGTGCTCGAAAGCATCTCGTCGATGGGGTCCCGCCGATGCGACAGCTACAAGAGAGCGGCGCATTGACTCCCCAAGCGCGCGGCCGGGGAAGATTGCGGGATTCTGAGTTCAATACGCTCCGGTACCTTTAATAACCGCCCCCGGAGTGCGCAGCAGGATCTTAAGGTCCAGCCATGGTGTCCAGGTTGATGCGTAGCGCAGATCAAGGCGCACCATCTCGTCAAACCGGATGCTGCTTCTGCCCATCACTTGCCACAGGCCAGTGATCCCCGGCTTCACCGCCAGGAGTCGCTGCCGGTGCCATGTCTGATAGGCAGCCAACTCGTAGGGAATCGGGGGGCGCGGGCCGACAAGCGACATTTCTCCCTTGAGCACATTGAGAAACTGAGGAAGCTCGTCGAGACTCGTTCTGCGCAGAACCCCGCCCACGCGCGTGATTCTCTTGTCGTTGGTAAGTTTGTAGACGCTGCCGCCACATTCGCTTTGCTTTGCTTCACGAGGATTGCTGGCGATGAGCCGCGTGACATACTCCTTATGCACGTTGCTGTCGTTGTTTGCAAACATGGAGCGGAATTTCAGGAACGTGAAGGTCTGACCGTAACGCCCGACTCTTTGCTGGCGATAGAAAACCGGGCCCCTGGAAGTAAGTTTGATAGCCAGAGCGATGAAAAGAAATAGGGGCGCCAACAGGATAAGCATCGTTGCGCTTCCAGCAATGTCAAATCCGCGCTTGACGATGAGCACCGTGCGGCGCCCTTTGTCATCGCTCACCAGGTCGGGATACAGAGCTGCGTTGGTCGGCCGGCCCGGCTTTTCATGATCCCAATCATCCGGGAACAGGTGAAAGGATATGCGCACCTGATTGAACTCGTCGGCGGTCAGCTCCTCCTGGAGCGTGGCGCTGACTTTGGCGAGAAATGTGTCGAGGAGGGCCCGTTTGTCATTCACGATGAGACCCGTGAACATTGTGCCGACGATGGCGTTGTCCTTGTACCAGCCGACCAAGTCTGTGTCTCTGCTGGAGGCAAGCAAAGCGGTGGCAATGCGCCGGAGTGTAACACTGCTGCTCTTCTGGCCGCGATCGCTGACCGCTTCGAGCAACATGAGGATAAATGGAGCCTTGGAGCGCTCCGTGCGCTTACGCTCGATCGCAATCATGCGCTGGAAGGTCGTCTCGTCGAGAGGCGTGCGATTCATTGCAGGCGCACCCTCCAGCAGTGGATCAGGGGAATTCGAAGGTTTAGGTTGATGCAATCGTGTCACGATAGACTCCTCTGGTGTCATTAACGTATATGTTCGTTGTAGCCAATGGGCAGGACGAAAAACCACTGCGCGTCTTGCCGATCCCGGATCCCGGTTAAGGAAGGTTTGCGAACGAGGCGGGAGCCAACCGGCTGCAAACGCGTTCTGCGCTTGCCGCAGGGGTTCTATCACAGAAACGTGGACAAATGGAACCCGCCAGATTGGATAATCACTTCGCGCTCAAAGAGTATTTGCTAATCGGAAATCGACGGGGTGCCA
>Ga0116133_1000769_pt1 | contig 9774 bp, 9 predicted proteins | sample June2015DPH_19_2_FD_89736 | JGI IMG/M metagenome (GOLD analysis project Ga0116133, IMG submission 89736) | Peatland microbial communities from SPRUCE experiment site at the Marcell Experimental Forest, Minnesota, USA - June2015DPH_19_10 | ecosystem: Environmental > Terrestrial > Soil > Wetlands >...
AATCACTTTTTGATCGTGGGCGAGCCGCCCCTTTCGCCACCCGCCGCGGCAACCGACGTCACCAGCGTCTACGCAGAATTGCTTCTCGCAGGACCTTGGAGCAAGGCCGTGTTGAGCAAGCTTACCTCGCTGAATCTTTCCGACGCCGCGGTTCCGAATCTGTCTTGCGCTCAGGCTAGTCTCGCCCATGCGCACACCATATTTCTGCGCGAAGACATCGGAGCTATCCCAGGATTCCATCTGCTAGTCAGCAGGGAATATGCGGAGTCAGCATGGGAGGCCCTCGTCCATGCCGGAGGCGAATTTCATTTGCAGCCTTTCGGTTTGGGGGCGTTCGAACTGCTGCGGAACTGAGCCATGCAACTGTTCAGCAAAAATCGGATGTGGCGACAGCACGAACTGCGCTCCAGCTACGATGTGGTGATCGTTGGCGCCGGCGTGCATGGGCTGGCCGCCGCATACTATCTCGGCAAGGAACACGGCGTACGAAAGGTCGCTCTGCTCGACAAGAGTTACTTGGGCGCGGGCGCCAGCGGCCGTAACACGGCGATCTTGCGCTCGAACTATCGCACGCCAGAGGGCATTCCTTTTTACGATGCTTCGTTGAAGCTGTATGAGGGACTGTCGCGGGAGCTTCATTGGAACCTGCTCTTTAGCCAATGCGGACATTTAACCCTCGCTCACAGCGACTCCTCCGTGACCGGCCTGCGTGTGCGTGCCGAGAACAACCAACTGCTGGGCGTAAACAGCCGGATCATCGGTAGGCTAGAAATCGGCAAGCTTGTCCCTTCGCTAAATCTGAGCGAATCGACGCGCTATCCGATTCTGGCGGCTCTTTACCATCCGCCGGGCGGAATAATCCGACACGACGCGGTCGTGTGGGGATTGGCGCGGGCTTGCGATCGGATGGGCATCGAAATCCATCCCTTTACGGAAGTCACAAGCATCATCGTTGAGAATCAGCGCGCTGTTCAGGTGATCACAAATCGTGGCCCGGTTGCGGCCGGGGCGGTTCTCAACGCGACGGCAGGCTGGGCAACTACCATTTCGCGAATGGCCGGTGTTCCATTGCCTATCGTCACTCATCCGCTGCAGGCCTGCGTCACCGAGCCGCTGAAGCCATTCCTCGACACCGTCATCGTGTCGGCTACGCTTCATGTTTATCTCAGTCAGACGGATAAAGGGGAGTTGGTTATCGGCGCAGAAATTGATCCGTATCAGTCTTACAGCATGAAGAGCACGCTTCCTACACTGGAGCAGATGGCGACTTACACGCTGGAATTATTCCCACAGCTGCACGGCGTGCGCATCCTGCGGCAGTGGGCGGGAATTTGCGATATGACTCCGGACTTTGCTCCTATCATCGGCGCTTCCCAGGAAGTCGGCAATTTTTATATGGACGTCGGCTGGGGGACCTATGGCTTCAAAGCCGCTCCCATCTCCGGAAAATGCATTGCGGAGCTGATTGCCACGGGCAAGCCGCCCGGTTTGATCCAGCCGTTTTCTCCGGCGCGGTTCGAGACGGGCAATCTCGTAGGCGAAAAGGCGGCAGCCGCCGTGTCGCACTGAAATCGGAGGCAGAAGATGACTGATGCCCTGAGGTCGCAACTGACGGAAAAAGGCGTGGAGTATGTGTTCTGTTCGTTCGTGGAGTTGTCGGGTGCGCCGAAAGCCAAGCTGGTTCCGGTTTCACACATTGAGGAATTCGCGCGCGATGGCGCGGGCTTTGCCGGATTCGCTTGCGGTGACGTCGGCCAGGGACCGCACGATCCAGATATCTGCAGCGTCCCCGATTTTCGCTCGCTAACCATTCTTCCCTGGCGGCCTAACACGGCCTGGGTGCCCGGAAACTTGCACGTGGGCGGCAAGCCCTGGCCGCTTTGTCCGCGCACGGCGCTCATCCGTCAGGTAGAGCTGTCGCGCAAGCAGGGCTATGTCGTCAACGTCGGAATCGAACCGGAATTCATGCTGCTAAAGAAAAATTCTGCGGGGGAGTATGCTCCGTGGGACGCATTCGACACTCTCGCCAAACCCTGTTACGACCTGCGCGCTCTTTACCGCAATCTCGATTTGATGACGACTTTGCTCGGGTTCATGCAGGGGCTTGGCTGGTCTCCTTATGCCGGCGATCACGAAGATGCAAATTGCCAGTTCGAGATTAATTGGACCTATGCCGACGCGTTAACCACCGCCGACCGGCACACTTTTTTCAAATGGATGGTTCGCACGATTGCGGAGCAGCATGACCTGCTGGCCACATTCATGCCGAAGCCTTTTGGAAATCTCACCGGCAACGGCGCGCACGTGCATATAAGCCTGGCCGACGCCGCGACAGGTAAGAACTTGTTCCTTGAGCCGTCTGCGGATCTTGGGCTTTCGCAGCTCGGGCGATGGTTCATGGGCGGCGTACTAAATCACGCTCGCGCTCTTTCCGCTCTGGTGGCCCCGCTTGTGAACAGCTATAAGCGTTTGGTTCGCGGTGCTCCGCGCTCCGGAGCAACCTGGGCTCCGGTCTATATCACTCATGGGGCATCCAATCGCACGCAGATGATTCGCGTTCCAGATTCGGGCCGTTTCGAAATCCGTGTGGTGGATGGAGCTGCCAATCCCTATCTTGCATTTGCCGGCATCATCGCTGCAGGCCTTCACGGGATCGTGGAGAAAACCGATCCCGGGCCGATGAACCACGATAACCTTTATGAAGTATCCGAGGAGGGCCTGCGGGCCCGTCACATTGAGGTCCTGCCGGGCACGCTCGCCGAAGCGCTGGATGCTCTGGCTAAGGACGCGGTCGTGCGAGGCGCGCTCGGAACCAGCTATGCGGACGAATATTTGAGGGTCAAACGTGATGAGTGGTTGTTGCATAGCCGCAGCGTTTCCGCGTGGGAGCGCGATTACTATCTCGCGACTTACTGAAGGAAGGTGCCACTGGCGCCGGAGCACCGTCCTTTGAAGTGCCTCCAGGGGTTTTCTGCCCCGGAATCTCAGCCGCAGCTCTTTCGCTCTCCGCTACAGAGGCGTTCCTGGTTATTCTCGATGCTACTCATCCCCCGCCCCGCTCTGGAAATCGATCTGGTCTAACACGGCCAATCCGAGACTTGACGACCAGACCGATGATGAGTGTGGGGATGAAAGCTGCGGCGAACGCTATCTCAGCCGCTTTGACTTCGGTGTGGATTATGACCGCAATCACCAATCCAGCAAGACTCAGGATCGACGCACCACCGAGGCTCTGTACCCAACCGTTGGACGTCGTGGGAAGGGCGTAATTTGTAGAAGATGGCGATAGTGCCTTTCTTCACTACTCGCGGGAATCTCTCAATGGAGATGGATACGCAAGCGCGTCAGCGGCGGCGCGTTTAGACAAAGTTGGCTGCTTTCCTATTGAGACATGAACGACTGTTGACACTGGAGAGTTGTCTGACATTGTCTCCTACAGACTCGTGCCCTCGCGCCACATGCAAATCGCAGCGCGACCAGCTCTTAGCCGGCAACGACGAGAGGAAGCCGAGACACGAAAAGTCAAGGTTTGCTGAAAGCGATTGTAATGGGATCGCGCTTCGCAAAAGGACGAAAGCGCGGCCTTGCCCACTATGAGCAATTTGCGTCAAAACCTGCCAGCCGCGACTCAACATTTTCCCAACGTGAGTGTCCATCTTTTCCAAGCTGAAGAACTGCTGCCGATGGTAGATTCCGTACCAACTTCGTTCGTAGGTGAATGACTTGACCTGCATTTGAATCCGGGCCCGAGTGCCTGCCTCGAAACCTGACCTCCCGCTCAGTCTACGCAACAACCTCGTCGGTTGTACCACGTGCTCGGCCGATTTTCGATGATTGGCCGTTCGAGAAATCGAGGCCTAGCTCACTTAGTGGCCACTCCTTCCGACCCTTCCCCCCCAAGAGATGGCTATATTCCGCGGGATGCCAGGAAAGCCGCCGGCCTAGGGAGGCGTAATGCCAGAAAGGATGTCGGTGCTCACCTGCTGGATATGCTGAAGCGACTGAGCGGGCGTGTCCCTGTCGCCGTTGTACAACTTCACGTAATCGCAAGACGCAGATTTGGTTTCGAGACCGATGGCCTCGCCGACCACAAACGCAACGGCTTCAGCCTCCGTCTCTCGGATGCACTTGGTCGTCTCGGCTCGACGTGCGGAGAAGTGCAGCCGCTCATGCGCCAGCTCATGCGTGAGCACGCGGATCTCCCTCGGTGTCGGCAACATCGAAGACCACGGCCGCGCGATAGCCAACGAGGCTTTCCCGCTCGCTCTCAATCCCACATTCATTCGCATCCACGGACCTGCACACGAGCGGCGGAAAATCACGATGCCCTTCGTCCCTCGCGTGACCTGGCGGTGAAGTTTTCGCCAGGTCTGGTAGCCCGCGACGTGCGTTGCATCGGGACGCTTGGTCATGATGAGCAGAATGTTGCTCGCGCTATAGCGATGAAACTTGCCCATCGCCGCGAGATAGTTCCGCAGCGCTTCGCTTTCACCTTGCGCAAGACTGTCCGATAGGCTCTGAAGAGCCTTGCTTGCAACTTCCCTGGCTTGCTCGATGTTCATTTTCGTTCTCCTGTTTCGGGGACTTCCTGCCCCCTTCACAGCGAGCGGAGGGGGCAAGGACCCGAAACAGAAAACGAGAAAGCAAAGGCGGAACCGGGCCGGCCGGAGCGGGCCGCACGCGCGAGTGCCACGGCCCGTCGGTGGTGCGAGGCGTGCTAGCGCAGACCGAAGAATTCAGACCGGGAAGACGTGCGTCGCTACTTGGCTTCTGGTCCTATCGGCCTCAGCAGTTTTCTCGGTCGGAAGGACATCTCCTGTCCTGGTGTGTGGCAAGCTATAGCTTGTCGTGTAATAAAAAGACGTCAATTTATAGCTTGTCATAAAGATAACTATGATCAACCTATAAGTTGACTTTTCTCCATTTTCCTCTCAAGTTATAGCTTGACAGGGAGCCATCATGAAACGTGAATTCCGACAGTTACGACTCTCGCAACTAGACCGAAACCTTGAGCTTGGGCGCAGCCTGCCACCTCGTCCTTCGGGCGGTTGGATCGCCTCAGTGCGCGAGGCGCTCGGCTTTAGCCAGCGCGAAGTCGGTGAGAAAATGCGGGCATCGGGACAGGCCATCCAACAGTTTGAACGGGCCGAAGCCGAAGACCGCATCACGCTCCGCGCCCTTCGGCGAGTTGCCGGAACCCTGGGGTGTGAGCTGGTTTACGTACTCGTACCGAGGTCGGGCTCGTTCGCGGAACTCGCCGAAGAACCCACTCGCAAGCGAGTCGCTCGTGATGTCAAAAGCGTCGTGCATACGATGGCGCTCGAAGACCAGAAGCCTGGGAACACCACCCAAATGACCGAGGATGAGGCGCAGCGCCGCTTGAACCGGCGCAAGACCCGATGAACTCCATCCTCGGTCACAAGTTCGCGGACGGGAATACTCCGATTCGGCCGGAAGAGGCCGAGGGATTAATTCCCCGCATCAGCACCATCGGCGAGCTCAATGAATATGAAGCGCTCAACATATTGTCGGCCCGCGACTGGGCGTTTGATGGTCGGACGATGACATCCCGTGACCCTTTGGATGAACTGTATGTCCGAGACCTGCATCACCGGATGTTCGACAACGTCTGGAAGTGGGCTGGCACGTATCGTCAAACGGAGCGAAACATTGGATGCGATCCGCGAGAGATCGTCCAGCGAATTCCCCAGCTCCTTGCCAACACGCGATACTGGCTGGAAAACAAAACGTTCCCTTTTGACGAAGCTCTGCTTCGTTTTCATCACCAGCTGACGAGAATTCATCCCTTTGCGAATGGAAACGGCCGCCACGCGCGAATGATCGCCGACGTCGTCGCCGTAAAGTACGGCCACGCCGAATTCACCTGGGGCGCAGGTAAAGACCTGGTCGCGGAACGTGATGCGCGCAGCAGGTATCTAGGGGCGCTTTGCGCGCTCGACGAAAACGAAAACGATGTAAATCCGCTTCTCACCTTTGCCCGCTCCTAACGACGGTCGCTTTGCCCATCGATGGAAGCCGTGGCGTTAATCAGGCGCTGGTCGCTCAAGGTCATGAGGAGAGGCGACGATAGAAATCATAGAGAGCCAGCAACAGCAAAAAAGCTGCGACGCAGATTAGCATCGGCGTCATGATCCAAAAGTAAATGGGATGCTCTCGCCGTGTAAGTTGTCCCATGGGCCGCGTGGAAACTCTACCCGTCACAGCATCGAAGACAATCGCGCCAGCGAAGAAGAGGAAGACAATGTCCTTGAACATTGAGGCCGATGATACCTCCTTCGGTTGGTACTTGTAATTGGCTCATAGCTCCGGGCGGAGCAAGTACGGGAACCCACTTCTCCTGTAAATGCTGCCGGAGAACTGAACTAACGCTTCAAATGCCAGGTAACGGGACTCACCCTTCGCGCGGCGGGTGCGCGAAGCGCCGCATCGGCATGAATCACTACGGTCGATTAGGGTAAATGTCGTTGCCCTCCGCGTCACGTATTACGTATTCTCCTGGCCAGTCGGTATTGAATGCTTGCTTGAGTTGCAAGGCATCTTCGATTTCTTCGCGGGATGCTACGAGTAGGAACTCGTCTTTTTCGAGCTGTCGGAACATCGTGAACACGGCTGGCCCCACACCTGTCAAGAGAAGTGCCAGGCGGTGGGCGTCGTTAGGAGATAATGGTTTCCATGCGTATCGGAGTCTTCACACCTTTGCTCTCTCAGTTTTCACTCGCTGACGTTCTAAAGCGACTCGCTGCGGTGCGCATAAATACAATCGAAGTTGGGACAGGGAATTATCCGGGTGATGCGCACTGTAAGCTGGCGATGCTTGACGATAGCCGCGCCCTTGCGGCGTTTCAGAAGGTGCTGGCCGACCATGGGGCGCAGATTAGCGCTCTGAGCTCTCACGGCAATCCCTTGCATCCCGATAAGGCGCGCGCAGAGCAAGACCGAGCGGTGAGTCGCAAGACGATCCTGCTCGCGGAAAAACTCGGGATACCGGTGGTCATCGATTTTTCGGGATGTCCCGGCGATTCGCCGCGCGCTACCGCGCCCAACTGGGTGACCTGTCCGTGGCCTCCGGAATATCTGAAGGTGCTTGACTGGCAGTGGAACGAAGTGGTCGCTCCCTATTGGATTGAGCACGCAAAATTCGCCCAGGATCACGGTGTGAAGCTCGCCGTCGAAATGCACCCTGGATTTGTGGTTTACAGTCCGGAGACGATGCTAAAGCTGCGCGCGATCGCCGGGCCGATTGTGGGTTGCAATTTCGATCCAAGCCACTTGTTCTGGCAGGGCATCGATCCCATAGCGGCCGTGCGCGTGTTGGAAGGGGCGATCTTCCACGTCCACGCTAAAGATACGCAACTGTACCCAAGCAATCTGCAACGCGCCGGGGTGCTGGACACCAAGCCCTATAGCGACGAGCGCGCGCGCAGTTGGATTTTTCGCACTTGCGGCTACGGTCACGGCGCGGAATGGTGGGGCGAATTCATTTCCACGCTGCGAATGTTCGGCTACGATTACGTGCTTTCCATCGAACACGAAGATACCCTGCTCTCCGCGGAAGAGGGGCTTACCAAGGCTGCGCACTTCCTCAATGAGCTCGTGATCCGCGAGCACCCGTCAGCGGCATGGTGGCTGTAGCGCGCTGCGCCAAGGCAGCGCTATGCTCGGATGGAAAATGACTCCCGCAGCCCTTGCGCATTAAACCTTCAATGCTTTCATGTAGTCCGCGTCAATCTTCAGCGCTTCCATCGGCGGCATGTCGTACTGTTCCTGCTCGATGAAGACATGTTTGATGCTGGCCTTCTTTGCCGCCGCGAAAATTGGACGGTAGTCAATGCTTCCGCGGCCCAATTCGGCGGACGGCGGCGGATTCGTATCGGAACCCGGCGCGGCGCTCAAGTTGAAGTCCTTCACATGCAGCAAGGAAATACGTGTAGGGTAGCGGCGCAGATACTCCACGGGATTTTTTCCGCCAACGATCACCCACCCGCAGTCCATTTCCATTGTTACCTTTGCGGGATCTGTCAGACGTAGCAGCTCGTCGTAAATTACCACGCCGTTCACCGCGCGAAACTCCGCCGTATGGTTGTGGTATCCAAATCTGATTCCGGACGCATTCACGCGCGCTCCCAGTCGATTGAATTGCTCCGCGTTCCAACGCCAGTCCTCGAGCGTCATAGCTTCTCTGGCGGCCTTCGCATCCGCCGGTTTCGCGGGCGTTCCATGAGGAAATCCAGGGGACGAACAGATGATGTACTCAAGTCCGAGCGTTTTTCCGAATTGGATGACCTCGTCCAGACGCGGCGCCACGTCCGCATACGAATAATGGGCGCTCACGCAATGCAGGCCCGTTTGCTGCATAGCCTGCTTCACCTCGCTCGCGCTGCGTCCAAAAAATCCCGCAGCCTCGACCTCACGGTAACCCATCGCACTCAGCTCACAAAGCGTCTCTTCATAGCCCTTCGGCAACAAATCCCTCACGGAATAGAGCTGCAATCCGAGAGGCAAGCCGAGCGGATTCGCCACGAGCCAGGGTGCCTCAGCGCCAGCGACGGCCAGCGCAACTGACGCCGCTGCACTGTTTAGGAAATTCCTTCTGGAGATTCCTCGCATGGTCACCGCCCCTCTTCCGTAGTAATGATCATCTCCACATTCGCCGAACCGCGCTCACCCGCGAATCGCCTTCGCCTTCCCATCCCAGGTTGCAATCGTTTTATGGAAGTACGCGTAGTTTGCCAGATGACAGCCAATCGCGGTGTGATTGCCAAACACTTCATTCTCGACGGGAGCTTTGCGCGTCCGGACCGAATTGAAAAAATTCGCCTGGTGCGCCGAAACGTCGCTGTATCCGGTCGGCGCCGTAAAGATCTCGGACTGCACCGTCGTCTGGTATTCGAGGGGCGCGGGCTGGGGATTTTCCGTTGTCCACTTCGCGAGATATGCATTACGAAGCCGCGCGGGCCAACCCTTGGTCGAATATGTTTCGGGCTTGGGAGTAATATCTTGCGGCGTGAACGTCAGCGTTTGATTCAGAATCTCCATCGTTCCCTTCGTCCCTTGGAATTTGATCGGTTCGCCGCCTTGATTACTATTGTTCAGATTGCAGTACAGCGACACGCGAAAGTTCGGATAATCGTAAACCGTCTCGATCACGTCGGGGAAGTCGCGCCCGTCCTTCCAACGAAATAATCCGCCGGTTGATTGCGCGCGTTGCGGAACTTCATCGATTCCCGCGATAAAGTGGATCCCCGACAGCAGATGCACGAATAGATCTCCCGCCAAGCCCTCGCCGTAATCGGCGAAACAGCGCCAACGGAAGAAGCGTGCCGCGTCAAACGGGCGCTGTGGCGCTCCCACCAGGAAAGCATTCCAATCAATAGTCTGCTCGCTCGCATCCGGCGGGATCGGATACACCCAAGCGCCGCTCGGCGAATTTCGGTTTGACGACCCCTCGATCAGGAAAACCTCTCCGAGCGCCCCCGACGAGTAGAGCTGGCGCGCCTTTTCATACACGATGGAGCTGACACGCTGACTGCCGACTTGCATGATGCGATTTCCCTTTTGCACAGCATCCACCATCGCGAAGCCATCCTCTACGCTGTGCGACATCGGCTTTTCGCAGTAGACGTCTTTCCCCGCCGCGCAAGCGTCCATCACCACTCGGCGATGCTGATGGTCGGGCACCGCGACGATCACCGCATCCACATCCTTGCGGTCGAGGATCTGTTTGTAATCACGTGTTGCCTGCACTTGCTTCCG
>Ga0116133_1000774_pt1 | contig 9750 bp, 9 predicted proteins | sample June2015DPH_19_2_FD_89736 | JGI IMG/M metagenome (GOLD analysis project Ga0116133, IMG submission 89736) | Peatland microbial communities from SPRUCE experiment site at the Marcell Experimental Forest, Minnesota, USA - June2015DPH_19_10 | ecosystem: Environmental > Terrestrial > Soil > Wetlands >...
GCAGGCGGACGGGCGACGATCGCGCCTCGCAGATCGTGGAATTCGCGGTTTCTCTGCCCTTACTGGTTTTATTCGTGGTGGGAATATTCGACTTCAGCAGCGCCATCACCCTCAAGCAAAAGTTAACCAATGCCGCGCGGGAGGGTGCCCGCGTGGCCGCTGCCGATCCCGCTAACGACCTCGGCAACCCTTCGTCGCCTATCCCCGCATCGGTCGGCGATGCCATCCAAGTCGTGGACAACTATCTGTTAGCGGAAAAAATCAACGATTGCGGCCTGAAAACGAGCTTGCCACCACCACCGACTGGTCTTACCTGGGTCGCAACTGCCACCGGCTGTCCGGGTGGACCCACCGCCGTGCTCAAGCTGACCATCAACCGGGGATGCGTGACGCCGCAGACCTCCGGCCAAACTACCACTTACATGGTGAACACCTGTGTCGGGATTGTGTACCCGTATAGCTGGCAATTCGGTGGCGTGTCCAGCCTGTTCGGCGGACGATTTGTTGGTCCCAGCAGTATCACCACGACTGCGGTGGCGTTCAATGAGAATTGAGAGTCGACAATTGAGTAACCTATGCTGCCGCCACTAATTCAACGTCCGCGACGAAGCGCCCCGTACCGCACGCGAGAGCGGGGCGTGACCATGGCGCTGGTGGCGCTAGCCATGGTCGCCATCGTAGCCATGGCTGCGCTTTCGATCGACATTGGCACGCTTTACCAGGCCAGCGCAGAAGCCCAGCGCGCAGCAGATGCGGGGGCCTTGGCAGCGGCGAGGGTGATTTCGCTCTCGGGGATTACCGGCGATCCGGCAAATGGCTCCACTGACGGCAGTTGGAATTCGGTCTGCGGCGCCGGCGGCACCGCCGCACTGGTCGCGAACACGGTCGCGCAACAGAACCTGATCGGCGGCGCCGCGGCTTCCAAGGTTACAGTGAACTACAGCGTAGGAAGCGCCGGAGGGTCCAATGCGAGCTGCGTCGGCCTGACAGGCTTCGCGGTGAACCCAGTGGTCACGGTGTATGTGCAGCAGGCGAAACTGCCCACCTTCTTCGCCCTCGTTTTTTCCTTGATACCCGGCGGCACTCCCTCAAGTTCCGGCGTAAGCGCAACCGCCACTGCCGAAGTATTTAATCCTTCCGACTCAAGCACCGTGGCCGCCGAGATGATTCCCGTGCGCCCACGCTGCGTAAAGCCCTGGATCGTCCCGAACAGCGATCCGATAGGAGGGAATTTCGTAGTACCGGCCAATGGGTCTATCAACAATGGAGGAATCAGTCAGCTTGGAGGAGGAGCAATCGGCGAAAGTTTCAATTTGACTGCCGACTGTGAGCCGGGTGCCGCGAACTGTAATCCCCCGGTGTACCCCGCGGGGAGCATGATCAACAACCCTCCCCAGTACGTTGCTGCGGGCACCCTACTGCAATACGTCCCGGCATTGGTTGCGGGCAATCCGGTCGCGGTCCCTTCCTGCGCGGCCGCTGGGTACCAGGCCGCGATCGCAGGATGCGATCAGACCACGGTTTATGCGTGCGGAACCCCGGCTGCCACGCAAATCGATCTGAGCGAGAATCCCGTAAATCCCAATGCTCTTGGCGGCGACACGTCGACGGCAGTGCAGTGTCTGATCAATAATTCAAATGGAACCGGTCTCGCTGGACAAGACACACTAAATACAACTCAAACTCCGCCGTTCCCATTTCAGATCCAAGCTGGTAGCCAGAATCCGCTGGTAAAAGCGGGTTTGGTAGGTAGTACCGACGTCATTACTTCAAGCAATTCCATCGTGACGATACCAATCTACGACAGCAGTCCGACGGCCCCTCTGGCGGTGGGTCAGTTTGTGACGATTGTTGGGTTTCTGCAAGTCTTCATCAACTATGTCGACTCAACAACCGGAAACCTGAACGTAACGGTATTGAACGTCGCCGGATGCAGCAATAACGCTACAGCCACTCCCATCTCTGGAACCTCTCCCGTACCCATCCGCCTGATCACGCCTCCATAATCCGTCCCGCCGTGATCTGCGCGCAGCTCGACGCGCAAGCGCATCCGAACAATTGACTCAGCGGAAGTGAATCCAGAAACTCGGCTTAATCAGGAACGTCGTTGCTCGCCGGAGGTTTCGTCTCGGGATTTGTAGGTGGCGGTCCGGGTTGCGTCGTCACGGGCGGAGGATTGCCCTTGCTTGGAGTTTCGGTGTCACTGTCGTCCTCAGGCTGCACTTGCGGCAGAGGACGATAAACCGGCGCCGGCCCGTCCGGACGAGCACTCAGAATGACGCGGTCGAGAATGCCGGGGTCGCTCGCCGAACTCATAATGACGAAATTGAACTTCGAACCGTTCAGCAGGTGCGCGAGCACTTCTGGCGCGGAAGCGGGACCGATCTCGGCCACCACTTTCTCCTGCTCCGCGCCTGCCGGGATGGCAATCTCCGCCCCGGTGCGCTGGTGTACCGCAAAAAGAATCTCCGACAGGCTGGCTTTGTTGGCACTGATCGTGAGCAATCCTGCCTGGAATGAAACCACTAGCGGAGGCGGCACCGGCGTTGCCACCACGCTCGGCACCGACTGCGCGGGATAAGTCGTATTCACCAGGCTCGGACCGGAACCTGATCCCGAGGAGGGAGCGAGTCTGGCGGCTTCCGCGCCTGCGCCTGCTCCCACCTTCACCATCACCGTTCTTCCATACGGAAAAACTTGATAGTGCTGTGGACCCCTCAAATCAAAAACAACGCGTGTGACCGGCGGCTTCGAACTGAACAAGCTCACTCGGACGCTCTTTACCTCACCGCGATTTACCGACTGGTTACGCAACTGCGTACCGGGAACCGCGTTGGCGAAATCCACCACCAGGCGGTCGGGACCGGTTAGCACTTGGGTTTGTGGAACGAGGCGATCACTGGACTCAATCTCGATCTCAACAGGATTTCGGTTGCCCAGCACCTGCACCCGGCGAACGGAAGACACGCCCTGGACCTGTCCCGCGACGCTCGCGGGCAAACATACTGCTGCCCAGACGAGCAATCCGGCAGCGGCTCTATAACAGAAAGAGCGGTCCATCGATGTCCTTATGCTATGGCGGTGTTTGGGTCGCGCTAAGCCGATTCTAGCAGTGTTCGCGAACCAACCCCCTTACCGAAGGCTTACAACCTTGGGTCGACCCAACGGGCGACGGATGAAGTTTTGCGTCATAAATGTTTCCTGGGGCGTCGGTGAGATCCACGTTCAGCCGAACAGATTGACCGAGCAGCTGCGGACTCGCCGAACCCAGGTGCTCCTAAGGCAAGCAGAAAGGAAAACGAAACGCGAGTCGTGGCGAGCGCCGCGTGGCCTGCCGGACGCTGAAACTAAGAGTGGAGAAAGAAGAACCTAACAAAGACGCGACCCGGTCGCAAGCGCAGTGTCGTAGGGTATCTCGGGATATGGGTTGAAACGCTGGGGACGGGCTCCACGTCACGCGCGAGCAAACTTCTGCCGGGCGCACCAGTAGATCGCGGCCAAACCGGAAGCGAACATCAGCCAGGTTCCCGGCTCCGGAACGACTCCTGTACCAGTAGACCCCCCGCCACAGGGACCTCCCTTATTCTTTCCCGTACCGGTACCCGTGCTTCCGCCCGTGCCCTTGGTTTTGGCCGGCCCGCAAAGGCCGGCTGGCAGCGGTGGAGGCGAGATTGGAATCCAGGCTCCTCCGACAAATGGATTGTACAAACTCAGCGGTCCCGCAGGCCCAAGGCCGGGCTGTCCGGGCGGATTAAGCAGGGCAGACTGGAACGGAACCGGGGGAGATTGCTGCGCCGTGCCATCGCCGGATCGAACCGGCTCATCGAATTTCTGTACCGGAGGCTCGGCCGGCGAGGCCTCCTGTTGCGGAGATTCTTCCACCCGGTTGGCGCAACGGCTGCGCGCCGTCATCCTGCCGTCGGTGATCAGCTTCTCTCCCTTGTGCAGAGTCAGCCTCCGCCGCGTCCAGTAGATGTGATTTCCAATGCGGTAGGATACATAGACTGTTCGATCCAGTGTGAGACGCACCACGCGTGCGCGGGCGTAATCGAAACCGGCGTAGTGAGCCGCCACGATTGGATCGTGTTCCGCCACCCACTTCAATTCTTTCGCATCCTGAACTCCGCCAGGCACGACCGAATACGGATACACGGGGCGGTCAGCGTAGGAACTGGCGACAATCTGATTCAACGTACGCAGGCGATTGCGGCTAAGTTCCGCCTGCTGAAGGGTGGGTGAAGCGGACTGCGCGCGGAAAAGAGATGGGCTCAGATACCTCAACGCGACAGCGGAGATACCAACAGCAAATAGCCCGATCGTCGTGGCCACCAGCCAGCGCCGAAGCAGACGATTACGACGGTGGCGGCGGCTTCGCCGGCGCTTCACCACCACTGCCTGGACGTTCCCCTCTTCGGGATCGCTCACAAACCACTCCTACCTGCGGCGGCCGTTCTGGGCTCCGGAATCGGGGCACTCCACCACAAACCTATGGGTGCAGGTCAAGTGCCATACCGCAGAGCGCGAACCCCCACAAACTACAGGAGATCCACCCTCTTCTGGCGATCATGGTAGCAGACCGCGAAAGGCTTTGCACAAAATATCTTGTGGATTTCTGTAGTACCCTCCCAGCATCGCCAACCCTCCGCCCGGCGCCCGGCTTGCCGACTTGGGTTTTTCAAAGACGACTTCAAAGATGACTTCAGTAACCCCACCATCGAGCCATTTTCAGGAGCTGTATACGATGGTACCCTCCTCGTCTGTTACGGGAGTCAGTTGCACCCCGTCGACAGAAATGCCGCCCCTTCGCGGCGCAGCCAGTTTTCAGCAACGGCTTATCTCTTTAGCTTTGCTGGCCGATCTCCCCCGATCGAAGGAAAGCAGGACACACGCTGTCGCTCAAGACGGCCGTCCTTAAGTTTTGCTAGGAGGCAAACCCATGCGTTTGAATCGTCTTCATCTCATACTTTCGGTTCTGGTGGTCTCGCTGCTCCTGGCGAGTCCGGCTTTCGCCACCTCGGTCACTATGAAATATCTTGGAGGCACGGGCAGTGGCATTGGCGGCGGAGCTGTTTATCCCTACGAGTTTTCCATCAACGGTAGCAGTACGCCCACGCTCCTGCTGTGCGACAGCTACGACAACGACATCCGTGTCAATGAAAGGTGGACGGCGACTGTTACGCCATTCCTGCAAGGCATTGCGAACAGCATGTTCGGGCCGTCGATGACTCTGGATTACAAGGCCGCTGGGTTGATCTTCAAGAGCATGCTGGCCGGAACGATCACGGCTACGCAGGCGAACTGGGCAATTTGGGGCCTGTTCTCATCGAACGCTGCATCGCAGTCCCAATTTCAGACCACCGGCGCTGGTGCAATCGATAGCCAGTACCTCATCCTGGCCGGCACCGCTTCCAATTCAGCCTTCAACGGATTGCTCCTCTACACTCCCAACCATGCAATGCCGGGCGTGGGCCCGCAGGAGTTTATCGGCTACAGTGCCGTGCCCGAGCCAGGCAGCCTCCTGCTGATGGGCACCGGTTTGATCGGCATGGCGGGAATGCTTCGAAGAAAATTTTGCAAAGGCTAATTCGCGGAGTCTCCGCGGTTCCTGAATCAACGGAGTCGCTTCACCTTCTCGACGCATCAACCCTCGATCCGCGCTGCCAAACGGCAGCGCGGTTTTTTCTTGCTGGATCATTCTTCCTCCTGCTCGGCAGCGGGCAGAATGACTTCCCTTTCGGTGGCCGGAACTCTAAGCCTTAACCTCCGCCAGAGAAACGGGCCCTCCTGACAGAATCTGTTTCGTCAGTCCTTCCACTTTGGCCGCGAGATGCGGCAAACGCCCAGTCACGCTGCTCGACAACCCCTCGCCATGCTCAAAGCACTGACCCACAAGACTCACGGAGAATGCCTGCGGACTTGTGCCGTATAACTCCTGGGCCAGTGCAACCACCTCGGCGGGAGAGAGTTGGTGAGAGAAGCTCGCCTTCATCGAAGGTGCGGTCACGGGCTGGCAGCGTAGCTCGCCAGGTTCACCGTCCCTGCTCGCATCCACGAAAATTACGGAGTCCGCACGGCTCACGGCCTCTGCCACTTCCGGCAGGAGTTGGTGCAACTGCAGGACCGACACTTCCGGCGAGGCCAACCGGCTGCGCAGTTCCCCGGCAACCAGCCAGCCTATCCCATCGTCGCTGCGCAGAGGATTGCCGTACGCGATAATAAGCACCCGAGGCATCGTGTTGCTCGCGAACTCAGCCTCGCGCCACTTGGTCCAGAACTTCGCCGTTGGGGCTGAGCAGCTGAATGTGCAACGCCATCTGGCCCAGAGCATGGGTCGCGCAACTCAGGCAGGGGTCGTAGGCCCGGATCACCGCTTCTACGCGGTTCAACATCCCGGGAGTCAGGTGATGTCCGCGAACAAAATGCTTGGCCACCTGCAGAATGCTGCGATTCATCGCCAGGTTGTTATGTCCCGTGGCAATCACCAGGTTTACCCAGCGTATCAGGCCTTGGTCGTCGATCTTGTAATGGTGAAACAGCGTCCCGCGCGGTGCTTCGCAAGCGCCTACTCCCTCCAGCGCATTCGGCTCCGCCACGGCGCGCACATGCGGAGAAAGAATTTCCGCATCGTTCAGCAACCGCTCCATGCGCTCCACACAATAGAGCATCTCGATCAGCCGGGCATGGTGATAATGGAACGAACTCAGCACCGCGGTGCGCTGCAGTTCGTGGAATTCCGCCAGTTCTTGATCGGCGAGCGGCGTACCGCACCGGTCGGCGACATTCAATCGAGCCAATGGCCCCACCCGGTAAACCCCGTCCGGAAACCCCAGAGGTTTGTAGTACGCCGACTTCATATAGCTCCAGGGTTCAACCTTCTCGCCAATATAGTCGGAGTAGCATGTGGGATCGAGGGAGTCGGCCACAACCTTCCCGGAAGCATCCACGATGCGCAGCTTTCCGTCGTAAAACGTGAGGCCGTTGTCTTGCTTGACGATCCCCATGAACATCGTCGGAAAATTGCCGAAGCTCGCGATCTCCTCGCGGAAATTCTCCATCGTGCTCTTGAACCATTCCAGGGTCCGCTCGACGATGCTCAGCGCTTCCGGCAGCGCGTCGAGGATGGCATCGCGATTCGTAGCGGTGAGCGGCTCACTCACTCCTCCCGGCACGATCCAGGCGGGATGGATGCGCTTCCCTCCCAGCCGTTCAATAATCTGTTGCCCAAACTGCCGCAGCCGGATTCCATCCCGGGCCAGCTCCGGATTCTTCTCCGCCACGCCAAATAGATTGCTCTTGGCCGGATCGGCGTCCATGCCCAGCAGCAGGTCTGGAGAGGATAGATAAAACAGGCTCAGCGCGTGCGACTGCAGCACTTGAGCCAGCCCGAAGATGCGGCGGAGTTTGTCGGCGGTCGGCGGGATCCTTACCGCCAGCAGAGAATCGCAAGCCTTGGCCGAGGCAATCAGATGGCTCACCGGACAAATCCCGCAAATCCGCGCCATCAGCGACGGCATCTCGTAAAACGGACGCCCCTCGCAAAATTTTTCGAAGCCCCGGAACTGCGTGACGTGAAACCGCGCCTCCTCTACCCGGCCGTCTTCATTGAGGTGCAGAGTGATCTTGGAATGACCTTCGATGCGGGTGACCGGGTCGATGACAATGGTGTTGCCCTGCTTCACGGCTTTTCTCCACGATCCAAAAAGGCGTCACGATCCAAAGCGCGTCCTCGGACTCACGTCCGGCTGCCGGCCTTCCAGCAGCTCGGTAACTACGTAGAAAATGGTGTCGGCCGAAGGAGGACAGCCGGGAACAAAAACATCGACGGTCACAATTTCGTGCACTGGCCGCGAATAAGGTAGCAACGCCGGAACGCCCTGATTTGGAATGCCCGGATCAAACGTCACATTCTCCCGATAAGCCCGGTCATACACTGCCTTCCGGCCAAAGGGATTGCGCATACCCGGTACATTGGACGTAACCGCACAGTCGCCCAGCGAGACCAGCGTCTTCGTCCGCTCCCGCACGATCTGGATCTTGTGCAGGTCTTCCTCGCTGCTCACCGCGCCTTCCACCAGCGTCAGGTCCACGTCCTCGGGAAATTCTTTCGCATCCACGAGGGGACTGTAGACCAGGTCGGCGATGCCACCCAACGCCAGCAAACGCTCGTCCATGTCCAAAAGAGACATGTGACACCCGGAGCAGCCATCCAACCAAACCGTTGCCAGCCGTTTCTTGCTCATTCGTTCTCTTCCCGCATGAGCGTGAGGTACGGCAGAAACTGCCGGCGCTTGAGCATCTCCGCCACCGAACGCCCTTTCTCAAACAGCGCGCCTGTAGGACACACATGCACACACTTTCCGCAACTGGTGCAGGTTTCCGACAAGCCCCACGGCTCATTCAAGTCGGTGATGACCTTGGCGTCGATGCCCCGTCCCAGCACGTCCCAAGTATGCGCGCCCTCGATCTCGTCGCACACGCGCACGCAACGCGTGCACAGAATGCAGCGGTTGTGGTCGATCACAAAGCGATCGTGTGAGGCATCCACCTCCACTTTGGGATAGCGGTAGGGAAAGTGAACGTGCGTAATCTCCAGGCCCTGTGCCAGCATCTGCATTTCACAGTGGCCGTTGGAAACGCAGACCGCGCAGACGTGGTTGCGCTCGGTGAAAAGCAACTCCAGGATCATCCTGCGGTATTTCTGCAGGCGTTCCGAGTTCGTCGTGACCTCCATGCCCTCTTCAACCGCGGTCACGCAGGCCGGCAGCAAGCGGTTCTGCCCCTTCACCTCTACCAGGCACAGCCGGCACGCTCCCACGTCCGACAGTCCCTCCATTTCGCAAAGGCGGGGGATGAAGATCCCGTGCTGGCGCGCCACATCCAGAATGGTTTCTTCCTGGCGGCCGCTCAAGTCCCGCCCGTCAATCTTCAGGGTCTTAACGGCTGCGGTCAGGCTCATCCCTGCTCTCCGTTCTCCTGCCGGCCGCACACCCCGGCCGGACATTTATGGTCATCGATGTGCGCCCGATACTCCTCGCCAAACGACCGTAGCGTGCTCACCACCGGATTCGGCGCCGATTGTCCCAGCCCACACAGGCTGGTGTGCTTCAACAGATCGCATAGCTCTTCGAGCATGGTCATGTCCTGCTTGGTCGCGCTCATAGTGCTGATCGCAGTCAGGATGCGGTGCATCTGATAAGTACCCACCCGGCAGGGGATGCACTTTCCGCAGGACTCGGTCATGCAGAAATCCATGAAGTACTTGGCCACATCTACCATGCAGGAAGTCTGATCCATCACGATCATTCCGCCCGAACCCATAATCGATCCGGCCTTTGCCAGCGATTCGTAGTCCACCGGCATGTCGAGACAACTCTCGGGCAGGCAGCCACCGGAGGGGCCGCCAGTCTGGACGGCCTTGAATTTCCGCCCTTCCGGAATTCCGCCGCCGATCTCAAACACCATCTCCCGCAGGCTGATTCCCATCGGAACTTCCACCAGCCCCGTATTCTGCACACTGCCAGCTAGCGCGAACACCTTCGTTCCCTTGCTTTTCTCCGTGCCAATCTGCGCGTACCACTCCCCGCCCTTGCGAATGATGGGTGCAATGTTGGCATAAGTTTCGACATTGTTGATCAGCGTTGGTTGTCCGAATAGACCTTCCATCGCGGGATAAGGCGGACGCGGACGAGGAGTTCCGCGCTTCCCTTCCACCGACGCAATCAGCGCCGTCTCTTCTCCACAGACGAACGC